>Ga0180437_10007956_pt1 | contig 13632 bp, 8 predicted proteins | sample SS_ome_4_FD_132410 | JGI IMG/M metagenome (GOLD analysis project Ga0180437, IMG submission 132410) | Hypersaline lake sediment archaeal communities from the Salton Sea, California, USA - SS_3_D_1 metaG | ecosystem: Environmental > Aquatic > Non-marine Saline and Alkaline > Hypersaline > Sediment...
AAGACGCTTCCCAGGCTGAACAGGTCGCTGCGTGCGTCGACCGGCTCGCCGCGAGCCTGCTCGGGCGACATGAATTGCGGCGTGCCGGCGATCACGCCCGTCCGCGTCAAGGTGGCGTCATCCACGGCGCGAGCCAGACCGAAATCGGTCAGCATCGCGCGGTCGACTCCCTTTTCAAGCAACACGTTGGCCGGCTTGATGTCGCGATGGACCAGCCCCTGAGCGTGCGCGGCGGCCAGGCCGCCGGCCACTTGCACGGCGATGCGCAACACGTCGACCGTTGCCAGCGATCCTCCCCGGTCAAGCCGGTGCTGGAGCGACTCGCACGCCACGTAAGGCATCACCAGATACGGCAGCTTGCCGGACGAGTGGACCGTGAGGATCGGCATGACGTTCGGGTGGACGATCACGGCCGCCGCCTGGGCCTCGCGGGCGAAGCGTTTGCGGGCCGCGCCGCTGGTGGCCAGATGCGGCGCCAGCACCTTGACCGCCACGGGACGATTCAGCTCCCGCTGGAAGCCCCGCAGCACGATCCCCATGCCGCCGCGGCCGATCACCTCGTGAATGTCGATGTCGTCGAGCCGCCCGAGCGTTTCCGGAGTTCGGGACGGATCGAGAAAGTCCACCGCAAAATCGGAGGCGGAAACCACGCGACCGTCATGCGGCGCAAGCTCGGAATCGCCGCCGTGGCGCCCGAGAACCGGGAAACCGGCCTTCGATCCCTCCGCCGTGTCCGATCGCGACGATTGAGCTTCTTGTTTGAGAACCTCGGTGACGCGCAACCACTCGCTCTGCTCGGCCGCCAGCCGCTCCAAATCCCGTCGGCACGCTTCACACCTGCTGAGATGGCCGGCCAACTCCTCTTCCTGCAGCTCCGACAGCGAGTCGTCGAGCGACTGGCGAAGCAGTTCACGATCGCAGGGCGGCAGTTCTGATTTCATCGACTCAATCCCGCAGGACAAGTGCCCTGCCCATACAAATCTCGGACGAGCAACTCACTCGCCCTCAGCTACTCGTCAATGACTTCCTTCACCTTAGTGCGAATTCTTGCCATGATCCGGCTGCGGGACATATAGATGCTGCCGGGCGTGACGCCCAGTTCCGCGGCCACGTCTGCCACCGGCCGGCCGTCGACCAGAGTTGCCCAAAACGCCTTCCATGACGTTTCGCGAAATTCCCCTCGCACCTGCTCCGCAGCCCACACCACGAGTTCGTATTCATAATATCGAGCCTGCTCATCATGGGCCTCGGGGACGCGGGCCAGCAGTTCCTGCAAGTCCGTACCGCCTTGGCCGCCGAGTTGCCGCCGCTCGCGCGCCATGAACTTGAGCACCGCGTTCCGCGCGACGCGGCTGAGCCACCTGCGAAACGAGGCCGGATCGCCGTCGTCCTGCCAGCCCTCGACCGAGCGGGCGATGGCCACCAACACTTGCTGCGTCACGTCCGGGACGTGCCGCTCGGGCACTCCCCACCGCCGGGCCAGATGCCGCAGAAACGGTTCATACGCGGAAACGAACTCCGCCCAGGCGAGCTCATTCCGCTCGTTCTTCAGACGCACGATCAGGCTGGGACGGGTTTCCGGCTGCTGCATCACTTCTCTTTATCAGGCTTAGTCCCGCTCGCGACAAGAATCTCACGCCGCCGGCCGGAAAATGTTCGCCGGTATTTCCGCTTTTCTTTCGACTCCGCGCGGGACCCCTCGAGCAACAACGATTCGAGCACGCCGGAGCGTGGCGCGACGCCATCCCATTAGCGACCCCTCTCCTGGCGCAGAATTGCCTCACCCGAAGCGTTCACGCTGCTCGCCGCCCCCCTCGCCAGAGGCGGGCCAGCCACGATTTCCTCCCCGAGGCCGCAATCTCCCGCAAGGCGGCAGCCTGCCGGGGAGCATCGTCAAGGCAGGTCAGTAGATTTCGATACTCTTGACGACGCCGCCGGAGGCGCGGGAGGCGTAGAGGCAGCGGTCGGCGGCGTGGAAGAGGTTCTCGGCGGGGAAGTTCTTCGAGGGCGCCGAGACGCTGGCCACGCCCAGGCTGATGCCGACGGCAGCCCCGCCGCCAGGCAGCAGCTCGCGAACGGTCCGCCGGAAACCGTCGGCCAACTCGGTGGCCAAGTGGACGGCCTGCGACCGCTCACAGCCGGGCACGATCACGGCGAAGCAGCCCTCGCCATGCGGCAGGCAGACCATCCCGGGGTGCTCCAGCCCGGCAGCGGCCACTCGCAGCAGCCCGCAAAGTCTCTCAAAGCCTGCTACTCCGTGCGCCGGGAGCAAGGCGTCAGGGTCGTTCAGCGCGACCAACAGAATACTGAGTGGCCGGCGGACTTGCCGGCACGCGGTGACCGCCCTTGCCAACTGGCCGATCAGCCCCGGGTCGGGCTCGGCAGCGGCGGGAATTTTTGCGGCGGGCTGCTCGAAGAGGCTGCCGGCGGCGGGTGATTCATTGCGACCGGCCGTCCGCGTCGTGGTTGAGAGGGCGGTGGAGGGCGTCCGGCGGAGCGTCGTCCGCACGGCTGCCTTGCGCACGGCCTCGCAAAGCGAGCCGCTCTCTGCGGCGAGCGATTCGGCGATCACATCGAGAGTGTCGGACGCCTGCTCCTGCCACACGAGGTCGCTGGCGGCGTCGGCCGCCACGGCGCTCAGTTGTCGGTGTGCGCGGGCGAGAAGCGCTTCGTACTGGAGTCCGCCGGGCAGCTCCAGGGCCAGCGCGTCGGCCAACTGGCCGACCTGCTCCAGCGTCTCGTCGAGCATCGCTTCGAGTTGCCGGTGCGTGAGGCTGGGGACGAGCGGGTCGACAGCCAGCAACTCATCGAGCGGGCGGGTGTGGCCGTCGGCCAGGAAGCGGGCGAGCAGCTCGCCCAGCTTGAGCACGTGCCGCAACGGGGGCGGAGGGGAAGGTTGAGGGTCGAGGGTTGAGGGCTGCGTCTGCCCCTCGCCTGATCTGCTTTTCTCCTTCTCTTTTCCTCTGCCCTGCTCCGGCGCGGCACCGCAGGCGATCGCCTCGACCAGCGCGGGAGGAAGGTTCCAATGGGTAAGAAGCCGGGCGGTGAGCATCGTGTGGTCGAAGCCCAGCGCCCGCCGCTCCACGGCTGCCAATTCCTGCTGTTGGGCGTTGGCCTTGTCGAGGAACCGCGTGTAGTTCTCGCCCAGCTCCTGGATCAACAGCAGGATGCCGAGGTCTTGCAGGAGGCCGGCCAGGAAGGCTTCGTCGCCGGGGCGGCGGTAGAGCTGGTCGGCGAGTTTGCGGCAGGCGACGGCCTTGGTCAGCGTGTGCCGCCAGTAGCGGCGGAGCACCTCAATCTGGACCCCCTCGCAGAGGCTCGGCGGCAGGCTGAAGCCGAGCACCAGCAGCTTCAGCGGCTTGGTGCCCAACAGGGCCAGCGCCTGGCCCAGGTCCGAGACCTTGCGGCTCAGGCCGAACAGCGAGCTGTTGACCACCTTGAGCAGTTTTGCCGTCAGCGCGGGGTCGTTCTCGATGCACTCCTTCAGCGCGCCGTTGTCGACCTCGGGGTCGCGCGTCAGCTCCAGCGCCTTCATTGCCACGGCCGGCAGGCTGTAAAGCGATTCGGCCCTGACCGCCAGGGCATCGAGCGTGCGGAGCGGGTCGTTCATGGTTCGGCGACGAAACGGTAGTTTAGCGTGCTGCCGTCGTTCAGGTCTTGGGCGCGGAGCCAGAGCGGTTTGCCGAGCAACTCGGCGCCCTGCGGCAGGGTGTAAGTTTGCACGTCGGCCCCCGGGCCTTGGTCGATAACGGCGGACTTCAGCCGCCTTCGCTCCGGTGCGAACAGCAGGCAACGGAAGCTGACGGGCCGGCGGTCGTGATTGACGAGCTCCTGGCGGACCTCGAGCTCTCCGGCGTCGTTGAGCCGCGTGGAGACTTCGATCGTCACGTTGCCCAGCCCGACGTCCACCTGGCGGTAGGCGCTGAACCGCAGGGGCGGCTCGCCGGCGATCTCGAAATCGGCGCGGAGCGCGTGCCTGCCTGCAGTCGTGGTGTAAGGAAGCGTGAATTCGGCCGGTTGCCGAAGCTCTTCGCCGGGGGCGAGCTTGAAGCGGACCTGCGGCGGATCCACTCGCCAGCCCGGCGGCGCCACCAGAACGAGCACGCCTTCGGCTTCGTGGTCCAGCGGATTGGCCAGCCGCAGCTCGTTCGGGATCGGCCGGCCGAATGTGCTCGGCAGCCGATCGGAGGCGAGCTGGAAGTGCTGCCGCCAGCGAACCGCCCTGCCGTCGATTCCCACGAGGAACGAGGGAGCCGGCTCGACCGCGATCCGCTCGAGACCGGCTTCGATGGGCACCGGCCGGGAGCGGCCCCAGAGATCGATCTGGCGGACGTCCGAACCAAGGTGGATCACTTCCTCGCGCGGTCGATCGTTCCAGACGACCATCACCACCTCGTCGCCGCGGGCGAAGAGCTGATTGGAGCTCTCGCCGGGCAACTGGATACTGCCCAGAGGCACCGTCCCGCCGAGCATCTGTGCCGTCGTTCGCCAAGCGAGCAAGAGCTCGCTCGGCGTGCCGTCGCCGTTCAACAGACCGCGCTCAGAGCTGAAGACGTCGGGCACGATGACCCCTTGGACCAAGCTCAACTTGGCCGCGACGACTTGCTGCACAAGATCGGTCGCCCGCTCTTGGGCCGGATGGCCTCGATCGAGCGGCTCCAGCGCGATCCAACGCTCCACCGCGGACGCGCTGTTGGCAACGGGGTTTTCGTGATCCAGCGGCCGGCCGATATGGTTTTCCCCGAGGCCGTTCTCGCTCGGCGCGGGGCGTTCCGGCTCATCGTTTTGCCCGGACAGAACCACGAACCGCCAGGGCGGCGGCTGGCCGCCGTCGGGCGGCAGGCCGTCGGCCGCGGGCCAGCTCAGCCCGATCTCCGCACCCGGTGCCATTCGCTCCAGCTCCGCCTTGATCCGGCGGATCTTCTCCGCAAGCCCGGGATAGCCGACGAAGCTGATGTCGGCGTCGACGCCGAGCTGCCAGCGGCGGACCTCCGTGGCCAGCCCCCTCATCAAAGGCTCCAGCGACGGCGACCAAAGCTCCGCCGGCAAGCTGAAGATCTCGGCGGCCGACGGCGGTTGCGACGGATCGAGGCGGCCCGGCACGTCAAAGGGCGGATCGGCCAGGAGTCCGATGATCTCGGTGCCGCGGGTGAAAAGCTGCCTGCGGAAACGAATGAACTCGTCAAGGCGCTGAGGCTGGGTTTCGGCATCAAACCATAACGGGCACTTCAGGCGGCCGACGGCCGACTGCTCGATCAGCCCGGCCAGCTCGTCCCACGCGTACGGCCCGCCGCCGGCCGGGAGCGTCCAGCCGAACTCGTCCCAGCGGCGAGGGTCCAAGGGCTCGATCACGGCCAGCGTTGCCTCGGCAGAGCCAAGCGGCACGTCGTTTTCTCGCGCCATGCTCGCATGGACGCGGTAGAATCCGGGACCGAGAGCGGGCAGGCTCCACTGGACCGAGCCGCAAAGCCCGGCCTGCTCGCTTTCAACGCCCAGGGACGCATCGGGCCCGGCGAGCGCGGCGGGCTCGCCTGCAAGAGGCTTGCAGCTCTCGATGAGCGTTTGGTCGTGAACGTCGGTCAATCGGAACGTCACCCAGGCGCTCGCGTCGCCGAAGCCCGATGCCCTGCAAACGACGCTGAGTCCTTCACCGGAAGCGAACAGGTGCCGAGCGACGGGTTCCGCTGTGCCGGCAAGCGACAGCTCCATCCGCAGCATCCGGCTCAGCCGCACGTCGGCGAAGCGGGCAACGCCCGTCAGATCGGCCTTTGCCCCCGGCTCGAGGTGCAGGCCGAGCACGGCCAGTCGCGTCTCGGATGGATCGGCCGAGATGGGACCGAGCCGCAGGGTCTTCCAGCCTTCGGTCTGGCAAACTCTTTCGGAGTAGACGGTTTCCAGCCGGTGGCGGCTCTCGTCCAGCAGGGTAACGGAGAGGTACGCCCGATCGTGCTTCAGGCCCTCGGTGCTCGCCTGGCACTCGAGCACGTAACGGTAGAGCGAACTGACCGGGATCGGCGGGCTGTAGGCGACCGCCCCGCCGCCGTCGAGGTCGATCCGCAGGCAGCGGTCGCCGGAGGGCGTGGGCTCCCGGCTGATCCGGATGCCGACGTATCGCGGAAAGCCGGGCCCGCGGCGGCGGGTCCATTCGTCCGGCCAGCCGTCGTAGTCGAGGTCCCAGGAGTCGTCGAAGGAGCATGAAAAGACTTCGCCGACGGCCGCGCGACCCGCCTCATTGGGCGCCGCCGGATGAATCGCTACAATCAATAAGGTCAATAGGGCGTGCATTGATCCGGGTTGTCGCCGCCGGCAAAAGAAGATCCCGTTGCCACTATCGTCCGCCCGATGGGTTCGCTCGACCCGAACGGCTTTGCCCGCTACGACCAGAAGGAACCAGCCGTGCCTGCGCTGAAGATCGCCGTCGACCTCTCTACCGTGGGTCTGCCCCTACAGAAAGCCTTGCACATGGCAGCGGAGTTGGGTGCCGCGGCCGTGGAAATTGACGCCCGCGGAGAGATCACGCCCCAGTTGTCCCGGACGGGCGTGCGGCAAGTGCGGAAAATACTGGATGATCATGGTTTGCGGGTTTCATCGGTGCGATACCGGACCCGGCGAGGATACGCCGAGACGACCGACCTGGACGCCCGCGTGGAAGCCACCAAGGCTGCCATGGCGTTGGCCTACAGCCTGGGTGCCGCGCTGGTCAGCAACCACGTTGGGCGGATCCCGTCGGACCCCGAATCGCCCGACTGGCGGCTTCTGGTCGAGGTGCTCCGCGACCTGGGTGAGCATGGGCACCGGGCGGGAGCGCTGCTGGCCGCCGAGACGGGCACTGCCGGCGGTGACCGATTGGCTCGGCTGTTGGCCGACCTGCCTGAGGGCGCGTTGGCGGTCGATCTCAACCCGGGGAACCTGGTGCAAAACGGCTTCTCGCCGCTGGAGGCGGTGGCCGCCCTGGGGCCCGCCGTCCGGCTAGTCCACGCCAGCGACGCCCGTGCCGGCGGCGGCGGAAGCCCAGGCGAGCCGGCGGTGCTGGGACGCGGCGAGGTCGACTTGCCCGCGCTGTTGGGATCGCTCGAAGAGCACGGCTACCGCGGCTACTTCACCGTCGGCCGGTCGGGCAGCGGCGATCCCCGGGAGGAACTCTCTGCCGCGATCGAGTACCTTCGACGGATCTGAAAACGCGTTTGCGCTGTCGATTCGACAAAGGGGATACCAAATGGCACGGCTCTTTGGCATACCGGGCTCAATAAGATGCCGGCGGGCGCTGGTGGTCGTGCTCGCCGTGACGTCTCTTCTCTCCGGCGGGCGGCCGCTTGCGGCCAAAACACCGCTGGAGCTTCTGGGCGAGACGCCAAAACCGCGATTTCGCCAGGGCCACACGCTCTTGCCCCTGACCCGCTGGGGGTGGTCAATGCCGTTTGACGTTCGCGTGGAGCTGGCGGAGCACTGGGGCTATGCGTTGGAGTTCGGCGGGCAGGCCACGCCCCGCAACACCGCGCAGCTTGACGACCCCGAGAGCACGGCCGCGAAGATCTGCGCCCTGGCCGCCGCCGACCCGGCGAAGTATCGGCTCTGCGTGCTTCTTTACCGTCCCTTCCTCGACAAGCAATTCCGCCAGCAGCTTCCTGAAGAGGCGTGGTGCCACGACGCCGAGGGCAACTTGATCGAAGCGCCCCGCCGCCGGCTTAGCCCGGAAGCCCCCGACAAAATCTTTCACGACGCCGCGGCGCTGAGCATCGAGGCACTCGATAAGATCCGCGCCAAGGCACCGATTGCGATGGTGCTCAACGGCGGGGAGTACGCCCTGGGGGTGTTCGGCTTCTGCGGGGAAGCCTGGGGGCAGGACCCCGAGGTGCTCCGGGCCAAAGGCGACCGCGATTGGTTCGACTACCTCTCAGAGCGGAAGGCCGACCAGGAGCGAGTCATCAGCGACGCCGTCCGCCGGGCCGTGCCCGACCGCCTGCTTTACATCTACTACCACACCAGCGGCTGCCCCCATCGTGAGAAGAACACCACCTGGTGGCACTGGGCTTGGGACTACCGTTGGATGAAGCCGGTCTCGGACATCGCCAACAGCTCGATCTACTACAAGCAGTTCAACAGCGGCTGGACCGGCGGTGACGACATGCTCACGCAGCAGCTCAACGCCGTCGGCCGCAACATCGCCCTCGGCGAGCCGCTCTCCTACAACTGGCTCTGCGCCGGCTGGACCCAGGAAAAGCTGGGCGACGAGGCGTTCTCGGACATGCAGCACTACATGGGCTATTTGAAGTGCTGCTACACGGCCGGGATGATCGGCGGCGTAGCGGGCTACTTCTCGTATCCGAAAGGCGGGTTCGACCAGGACCTGGGCGACGAGATGCCGAGCTGGCTGGCCCAGCAGGTCGTGCTGGCCCACGCCCACGCCCTGTTTTCGCATCACGAAGAGATGCTTCGCCAGGGCGATCTGCTCCCCGGGCCGGAAAAGCACCGCTACTCGGAAGACCAGCCGGCCTATGAACTGCCGACCGGCGATCCGGATCTTCGCGTGCTGGCCCGCAAACATCGCCGCCGCGACGAGTGGCTGATCACCGCCTGGGCCGCCGGCGGCGAGGACCGCTCGGCCACGGTGACGATCCCCGGTCTCGGCGACGTGACGCCGGAGGCCAGGGCCTGCGGGTCCGTCTATCGGGCGACGATCCACGCCGGCCGGCCGTCGCTGGAGCTGCTCGACCCAAACGGCATGTATCCTACGGCGCGTTGAGGCCGGCCACTCGCACCCCTCAACCCTCAAGCCTCCACTCCCCTACGACCGCTCGACTGCGACGTTCGGCAGCGCGTCTTTCAGCGCGTCAATGGCCTCGTCGGAGACGTTCACGGTCCTGAGGTTGATCGTCTTGAGGTTCTCGAGCCCGTGGAGCTTCTCCAGGCCGGCGTCGGTGATTTTCAACAGCTCCAGGTCGAGGGTTTCGAGGCTGGAGATCTTGGCCACTTCGGCGAGGCCCTCGTCGCCGATCGCCGTGTCGGTGAGGCGGAGCCACTTGAGATTCGGCAGGTCGGCCAGGTGCGCCATGCCCGCGTCGGTCACCTGCGTGTGCCAGAGATCGAGCCAGGCGAGGTTTTTCATTTGGGCGACGTGCGCCAGGGCGTCGTCATTGGCGCTGGTCTCGCTCAGATCGAGCTTACCGAGGTTCTTGGCGCCGACTACATGCTTCAGCCCTGAGCCGTCGATGTACGTGTCGCGAAGCGAGAGCTGGGTGAGCTTGGGCAACTGGGCCAGCGGCTCCAGCCCGGCGTCGGTGATGCCGTAGCAGCGGAAGATCGACAGGTCGCCCAGCTCCGGGAAATTCCCGAGGACTTTGAGCCCCTCGTCGGTAATGGAGCAGTCCTCGATCGAGAGGCTGACGAGGTTGCCGAGCCCCTTGAGATATTCCATGCCCGTGTCGCTCATGGCCGGGTTGCGGAGCTTCAGCGCGCGGAGGTTCGTAAGCGTGCCGACATGCTCCATTCCGGCATCGCTCACCAGCACGCAGCCGCGAAGGTCCAAAAGCCGCAGTTTCTCCAGCTTCTTCAGTGGCTCCACCCCCTGGTCCGAGATGTTGTTGTAGAGCAGCTCGAGGTACTGGAGGTTGGGCAGCTCGGCCACCTGCGCCATGGCCGCGTCGCTCATGTCGGTCGTGCGGCGAAGGTTCAGCGACTTCAGGGCCTTGATCTGGCAGACCTTGGCGACGCCCTCGTCGGTGATGCTCGTGTTCTCCAGCGTCAGGTCCACGAGATTCGGCAGCGTCAGCAGGTAGTCGATCGCCGCATCGGTGACGTCGGCGCCCCAGATGACCAGCACGCGGAGATCCTTCAGTTCGGCCAGGAGCTTGACGTCGTCATCGTTGATCATGACCTCGAAGAGGTCGACGCCGACGATCTTGTCGCCGTCGGTCTCGACGGCGCCCTGGCGCTTCTGGACGAAGGCCACGGCGTCGGCCACGGCCTGTGGGTCGAGCTGGACGGCCTCGGCGGCCGGCGGCTGGGGCGGCGAGGGGGCCTCGGGCGCTTCGGGCGGGGCGGCGGGAGGCGGAGGTTCGCTCGGCGGAGGAGCAGGAGCACATCCGCCCAGGCAAGTCACGGCCAGCAAAGTGGAGACCAAAAGCCACGTGGAAAGTCTCATGGCGTCGCTACTCCGGGGAGAAAGAATCAGACCATTGGGGGTGGCACTGACGTAGGACTTTCAGCCTAGCGGAATCGGCGGGCCTTCGTAAGGCCCCCCGCGTCGGGCCTCGCCGGGGAGATGGCACGATCCACCAGTCGGAGGGGATCGCGGAAGGCGTCGGCGATGGCCGCTTTCGGCGCCCGCCGCAGCTTTCCTCGGCTACCCAGTCGGGCGCGACCCTTGCGACCGGCCGTCGCGGAGGTTATCGTGGTTGCCGGTGCTCTGCACCAAGGCGAGAGGTGTTGATAGAACCCAACTGAAAAGCGGGAAGGAGTGATTCTCATGCCCAAGAACACGCGTCGTGAGTTTCTGAAGGCGACGACTGCCACGGGGATCGGCTTCTGGGTGGCGGGCGGTCTTCGTGCTCAGGAAAGCAAGTCCCCCAACGAGAAGATCGCAATGGCCAGCGTCGGCGTCGGGGGCAAGGGCTCGAGCGATTCGGCCGACGCCAGCAAGCACGGCGAAATGGTGGCGATTTGCGACGTCGACGTGGCGCGGCTGGACGGGGCGGGCAACAAGTGGCCGGGCGCGAAGAAATACACCGATTTCCGCAAAATGCTCGAAGAGCTGGGCGACAAGATCGACGCGGTCACCGTCAGCACGCCCGACCACACCCACGCCCCCGCCGCGCTGATGGCCATGCGAATGGGCAAGCACTGCTTCTGCCAGAAGCCGATGACCCACTCGATCTACGAGGCCCGCCTGATGGGCAAGGTCGCCCGCGAATTGAAGCTCGCCACACAAATGGGCAACCAGGGCACCGCCAAGGACGATCTGCGGAAGGCGGCCGGGATGATCCGGGCCGGGCGGCTGGGGAAGGTGACCGAGGTCCACGTCTGGACGAACCGTCCGATCTGGCCGCAGGGTGGGGAGCGAGCGGAGCCGCAGGACCCGCCCGACACGTTGGAGTGGGATTTGTTTCTCGGGCCGGCGCCCGTGCGGCCCTACGCGCTGGGCTATCACCCCTTTGCCTGGCGGGGCTGGTGGGATTTCGGCACCGGCGCCTTGGGCGACATGGCCTGCCACACGATGAACATGCCCTTCATGGGGCTCGATCTCCGCGATCCGCTCTCCGTCCAGGCCGAGACCTCCGGCCACAACGGCGACAGCTATCCGAAGTGGTCGGTCATCGAGTACCAGTTCGCGGCCAATGATTTCCGCCCCGCCGTGAAGCTCTTCTGGTACGACGGCGGCAAGCTGCCCGACCCGGCCATTCTCGACGGCGACGCGCCCAAGAAAAGCGGCTGCATCGTGATCGGCGAGAAGGGCAAGCTTTACTCGGGCAACGACTACGGCGGGATCGACAAGCTCTACGGCGACGTCGACGACTCGGAGGTCGAGTTTGAGAAGTCGCCCGGCCACTTCGAGGAGTGGGTCAACGCCATCCGCGGGGGCCCGCCCGCCCGCTCCAACTTCCCCGACTACGCCAGCGCCCTCACCGAGACCGTGCTCTTGGGCAACCTGGCCGTCTGGGCCGCCAAGGGCGGGCAAGGCCCGAAAGTCGAGTGGGACGCCAAGAACCTCAAGGCCAAGAACGTGGCCGGCCTGGAAGAGATCATCAAGCCGGTCTACCGCGAAGGGTACGTGCTCGACGTGTAAGCCCGTAGCAGGCACACTCCGTGTGCCATCCGCTTCCGCTGCCGCCACAAGGCCCATTTTCGACACTCGGCCGCCGGCAATCGACGACCTCGGTTGCCGGCGGCCGTTCTTTCTGGCGCCGCGAACTCGAATTCCCGCACGTCGCCGTTGGACGTAGAATGAATAGGGAGTTCGATTGATGAGCGAGAACGCCACACCCGACGACAACTCGCCGGCGGCCGAAAAGGCCCGCTCGTTTCCGCATGCGCCGGGCGTGTACCTGATGAAGGACACGGCCGGCAGAGTGATCTACGTGGGCAAGGCCAAGGACCTGCGGAGCCGCGCCGGCAGCTACTTCCTCAAGGCGGCCACCGAAGATCCCCGCACCGCCCGCCTTGTCCGCGAGATCCGCGACGTCGATTACCTTCGGACCGAAAGCGAGGTCGACGCCCTTTTGGCCGAGGCGCGGCTCATCAAAGACATCCAGCCCAAGTACAACCAGGATCTCAAAGACGACAAGACCTTTCCCTACCTGGAGATCCGCACGCGGGAGGATTTCCCCCGCGTGGCCGTCACGCGGGAGCCGAAGTCGCGGAGCACGAGGCTCTACGGCCCGTTTGCCAGCGCCGGCGGCTTGCGGGGAGCGGTGCAGGTGCTCCAGAAGATCTTCAAGTTCCGCACCTGCACCCTGGAAATTCGCGAAGGCGACGATCGCTGGCGTTGGTTTCGGCCCTGCCTCCTGGCCTCCATCGAGCAGTGCACCGCGCCGTGCGCGATGCGGATTTCCAAGGAAGAGTATCGCAAGGACATCCGCCGGTTTCAGCAGGTTCTGGAGGGCAAGCGCACGTCGCTCTTGAAGGAGATGCGGGGGGAGATGGAGGCGGCGGCCGCCGCGCGCCGCTTCGAGGAGGCCGCCCGGCTGCGGGACGAGATCCGCGCGTTGGAGACGCTCGACGAACGGGGCGAGCTGGAGACGCACGTCCAGCCCGAGGTCTTTCCCATCGACCCCAAAAAGGGCCTGGCCGGACTGCAAAAGATCCTCAAGCTCCCGAAAAGGCCGCGGACCATCGAAGGCGTCGACGTCGCGCACCTGGGCGGGATGGAAACGGTGGCCGGCCTGGTGCGGTTCATCGACGGGCTGCCGTTCAAGCCCGGCTACAAGCGATACAAGATCCGCGCCATCGGCCAAGGGCCTGAGGGGGCCTCCGGCGGCGATGATTTCGCCGCCATCGGTGAAGTGGTCGCCCGGCGCTTCCAGCGGCTTGCCGACGAGGGCGACGTCTTCCCCGACGTTTTGCTGGTCGACGGCGGCAAGGGACAGCTCCACGCCGCCACGGCCGCGTTCGAGTCGCTCCAGATCGCGCCGCCGCTGGTCATCTCGCTGGCCAAGCGCGACGAGGAGCTCTTCGTACCGGGGGCCGACGAGCCGCTGCGGCTGAGCCGGCACTCTTACGCCCTGCGGCTCTTGCAGTACGTCCGCGACGAGGCCCACCGCTTCGCCCAGCACTACCACCGCATCCTCCGCCGCCGCTCCACGCTGGGTGAGTAACGGGCTTCATCGGAACGCCGCTTCCTGCCGCGAAATCACTCCACGCCTTGCTGAAAGGATACCGTTTTGCAGCCCTCGTACTTCCAGCTCGGTTGTCTTCCATGGTTGCCGGCGCTGGTCGCGGCCCTGGCCGCCGGCGGCGCGGTGGCCACGCAGGCAGCGGAGGCGAAAGCAACCATGGCTTCGGTCGACGCCGACGCGGTCCGCGACGAGTTGCTTCGCGGCGTCGAGGCAATCGCCGTGCCGCAGTGGACCAACCATCTGGCAGTCTACGGCCCCAAGGCGGTGGGCGTGATCCACGACGGCCACTACGACCCGATGC
>Ga0180437_10007957_pt1 | contig 13631 bp, 12 predicted proteins | sample SS_ome_4_FD_132410 | JGI IMG/M metagenome (GOLD analysis project Ga0180437, IMG submission 132410) | Hypersaline lake sediment archaeal communities from the Salton Sea, California, USA - SS_3_D_1 metaG | ecosystem: Environmental > Aquatic > Non-marine Saline and Alkaline > Hypersaline >...
ATCGCCTTGGAAAAGACGTCGGCATAGACCACAGTGCCCATGCCGCCCGCGACCGAAAAGAGGCCAAAGAGGGCGATCAACACGGCCAGCACCAGGCCGGGGTGGGTGGCGGCGTAGCGGAAGGTGAGGTAGGCCAGCAGCATCCACGACACCCAGCGCACGGTGATGATGGCCAGCAGATAGGGCTTTTTGCGCGGACGGTCCTCGATGAGGTAGGCGGTGAACATCTGGGGCACGATCTCGCCCGCGCCCTGGATGGCGGCCATCAGCCCCACGGCGACCGTGGACTGGGTGAGCAGGGCCACAAAGGAGGGCAGGACGGTGTGGATGGAGCCAAAGGCGGCCGAGGTCTGGAAAAAGACCCCGTGCACCAGGCCGGCGGCGAAATTGCGCCGGTAGTGGCGCTCGGTCTCGGCCTCGGCCTGGGCCAAGCGGGGATCGTCGGTGGTGGTCGTCATGGTCCTCTGTCCTCCCGTGCGATCAGGTGCAACGCACCTCGGAAGGTGCGTTGCACCTGGGTGTTGAGAATTATATCACCGATGGGCGGGAGGGACAAAAGGGGTAGCGGTGAGCGGTTGATTTGGCCCAGATCGCGACACCTGGACGGCATCAGTGATAACTGGGGCGAGCCCTTTGCCTTTTCCCACTGGTCGTGGTATAATCGTTGCACAGGCTGGCATGACCAGCTTTGGCCTCGCCCGACTTGGTGGATACCCCTGGTGGGAGAAAGGAGTGATGCCAAGGTTCTCTAAGCTGCGTTTGTACCCTCCACAACGTACGCATTGCTGCCCTGCACCGAAGGTCTGATTCCCCGTACCTTTTCTTTGGCTGGGACCGCTTTCCCAGACGTCGCTTTGCCGAACGTACCGCAAGGAGGTGGTCGTATTGAGCAAGAATGAGAGAATACAAGATGCCAAGGGCTGTTTGATGGGCTATACCGTCGAGTGGCTGGCCAAATGGAGCGAGTGCGGTGCCAGTACCCTCCTGGCACATCTGCCGGCAGGCCCGACACAGACGCTTGAACCGTACCGGGCATTACTGGCCGGTCCCTGGCCTGATACCAAGGTCCGTGCCCCCCTGCTGTCCATCTTTTCGCGAGTCCGGGACCCAGATAGGGAAGCTTCAGTGCCTCAGCGTTACTGGCAGCCGGCTGCACTATCCCTGCAGCCGACAGCCCCAGTGAAAGCACTAGAGGCACAGGTAGCGAACCTAACGGCCTGGTGGCAAGGGTTTGCCAAGGAAACGGAGACGGTTCTCGAGTTTGCCGAAAAAGAAGGCGAACGGAATCTTGAGTGCTTTTCCCATCTGCTGCACAAGTGGGCCTGGGCGATACCATGCAGCTATGGTGAACCGGGAGTGTCAGCATATGACGAGTTTCGGGCGCTAGGAGCACTGCTGTACGCGTCCGACCAGAAACTAGAGCCAGCGTCCACGTTCTTGCTGGTCGGCGGCGATTTCCCCGGCATCCAGGAGTTCATTTACACCATCACCTCCAAGGGGGCGGCCAAGGGGCTGCGAGGCCGGTCATTCTTTATCCAGTTGCTGGGTGATGCTGTGATCCGCAAGTTATGCCACCGTCTCGGCCTGATCCCGGAGGTCAGCGTGATCTATGCTGCCGGTGGAAACTTTATGCTACTAGCCCCCCTGGAGGCAGCTCACGAGATCAGGCAGCTCCGCTGGGAGATCAACGACAAGCTTCTCAAGACCTTCGAAGGCGATCTCTATCTGTGCCTGGACTCGCAGGAGCTAGCCCGAGACCAGGTCAAGGGGGCGGCGTTCGCGCGGGACGTCTCCAAGAGACTCAAGCAAGCCATCGCCCACCAAAAGCGCCAGCGCTTCCTTGAGGAGGCCCGCGACGACTGGAGCCGCCTCTTTGCACCCAAGGGTAAGGGAGGCGACCGGTACTGTGCCGTGTGCCAGCGAGAGTTGGAAGAGGGCGAAGGCATCCCCATCCAGGAGGATTTTAGCCCGCCACAGGGGCCGGCGCTCAAGTGCGACCACTGCGTACAGTTCGAGGCTCTTGCTGGCGACATCGGCTACGACAATCTGTTGCTCACTGTCAGCTTGCCAGCCACAGCGCCCGCACCGGATGTAGAGAGCGGCTGGCAGGATACTGTATACAACCTGACAGGCATCTGGTACGACTTTTGCCAGCCTGGCCAGACAATCCCGCATGCCAAGTCTGTCTATGCCATCAACGATCCAAAGGGATTTCTGGACGCCGGCGCCCACGGCTTTCTCTTTCTGGGGAACACCACTCCGCGACGAGGCCCTACCATCAAGACGTTCGAAGACATGGCAGACGTCGCAGCAGGCATCAAGCGCGTCGGTGTGCTCCGCATGGACGTCGACGATCTCGGGCGAATGCTCGTCGAGGGACTGGAACAGCGTACGATGGCACTGACTTCGGCGTTGAGCATTGCCCTCGAACGGTTCTTTGGGGGATCGATCAACGCCATATGCAGTGAGGTTGAGCAGAGCCGCGATCTGCTTCCTCAGGGCTTCAAGCGTTCAGCCGTCGACCTGCTGTACATCATCTACTCCGGTGGCGATGACCTGTTCGTCGTCGGGACCTGGGATCGGTTGCCCATCCTGGCCGAACGCATCCGCAACGAGTTTGCCATATATGCCGGCTTTAACCCCTACCTCCACATCTCGGCGGGGCTGACGCTGGAGGATCGCAAATTCCCACTCTATCGGGCTGCCGAACAGGCCTACGAAGCCCTGGAGGATGGGGCCAAGGCCTACAGACGCCCCGATGCCGAGACCAAGGATGCGATCACCTTCCTCGGGCAGACGGTGGGTTGGGAGGAGTTTGCCCCGGGCAATGGCAAGAGCTTTGGCGTAAAGCCAGGTGCCCGGCGACTGGTCGAGCTCATGGACCGGGGCGCTCCCCGCTCGCTCCTTCAGGTCATGCAAAGCATCCACAGCCAGTATCTCGCGGACCTGGATCGCAACCTCAAGCGTAAGAAGACAGATGAAGGTGGACCGTCCAGGTCGCTGTACTTTGGGCGCTGGATGTGGCTACGCGCCTATCAACTGCGGCGCATGGCCGACCAACACAAGAAATTGGAAGACAACATCTTGCAGCTACAAAGCGATCTTCTGCATCGCAAGTGGGTTCGTCTCAGTGGACTGGCGGCCCGTTGGGCCGAGTACCTAACGAGAAAGGAGTAGCGTGACATGGCACAGAAACCATCCCAAGCAGACCTGCGGGACATCGTCGTAGAGGGCGATGCCCGGAAAACGGTCGAGTGGGCCGAGACCGTGGGCAAGGGGCTGGCAGGCAGCGGCCTCACCACTTCCCAGATCCGCAATGTCTTTGGCGCCGTACGCCAGATCGAGATGCAGGGCTACGGCGACCCAGCTCAGCAGCGCAAACTGCTCCTCCTCAAGCCCAAACTGGCCTACATCCGGGGCAAGGAGAGCAACCACAAAAAGCAAGGAGCTCTACGCGATCTAGAGGCGGTGCTGTCGCCTGCCATTGACCTGGTCGACAGCGACGAGCACTTTCGCAACTTTTACGACTTTCTGGAGGCCATCCTGGCCTACCACCGGGCCGAAGGCAGGGAATAGGAGGAATTCAAATGACTGAGCAAACAGTGGCACCTCTGTACGGTCGAGTATTTATCAAGGGCAATATCCGGGTTGTCACCGGCTTGCATATCGGCGCAGCGGCAAGCGCGCTGAACATCGGAGGCGTGGACAATGCCGTCGTGCGCGATCCCCTCACCAACCAGCCCTACCTCCCTGGCTCGTCTTTGCGGGGCAAGATGCGGTCGCTGTCGGAAAAGGCCCAGCAGAAGCCGCAGAACTGGCCCCTGCAAAAGGGTGTGCGCATTCACGTCTGTCGCGACGAGGCTGAATACCGTGAGTGTGACGTGTGTCGCATCTTTGGCATCCTGCCCAGCGACAAGATCCCCTTTAGCCCCACTCGTCTGGTCATGCGCGACGTGTTTCTCAGCAGTGACACCGTGAAGGATCTGGACGACCCCAGAATCAAGACCGACATGCCCTACACCGAGGTCAAGTGGGAAGCGGCCATCGACCGGGTGACCTCGGCTGCGGTGCCGCGCCAGATGGAACGCGTTCCTGCCGACTCACGGTTCGACGGCTTTGAGATGGTCTACAGCATATATGACCAGGGCGACGTGGATGTCCTCTGGCGCCTGATCGAGGGCATGCTGCTCCTGGAGGACGATTACCTGGGCGGCATGGGCTCACGTGGCAGTGGCAAGATCGCCTTCGAAGCGATCGAGATCGCCTGTCGCGGCGCCCAAGGCGGCTACGGGGACAAGGCATCGTGGAACGACGCACCTGCGACCCTCGATAAGGTGTGGCAGGATAGAGACGAGCTGATCGCCTGGGTCCGGGATCAGCTTTTCGCGGAGAAGGACGATCCCGAGAAAGGATAGGGCGATGGTCGAGGTCTACAAACTCTGCCCCCGCTCTTCCTTCCACTTTGGTCTGCGTGGCGTGGGGGTCGAGGCCACGGGTGTCACCGGTCCATCCGACACTGTCTTTTCCGCCCTGTGTCTGATGGTGCGGGATCTGCGCGGTGTCGCAGGCCTGGAGGAATTCCTGGGTCCGTTCCTGAAGGATGATCCGCCCTTCCTCCTGTCCTCAGCCTTTCCCTACGCGGGTGATCTGCTGCTGTTTCCCCGCCCCTGGCTGCGTGTCCTCTGGAATGGCAAGGGGGAGCAAGACACGCGACAGGCAAAACTACTCAAGAAAGTGCGTTTTGTCTCGCACAACATCTTTCAGGCCATCCTGCGGAGCGAACCCCTGCAGCAGGAGTTCATCGAGGCCAATCTCCTGCAAAAAGGCCGTGTCTGGGTCACGTCACAGGAACGCAGCCGCCTGCCTGCGAGGCTGCGCAAGACCGGCAGAGTGTGGGTGAAGCACAGCGTACCCCGCGTCACAGTAGACTGGGCCACCGGCACCTCGTCCGTCTACCAGGCGGGATATGTCCGCTTCCAGCCTGGCTGCGGACTCTACCTTCTGTTCCGCTGGCGCAGGACTCCAGATGGCTTGCCTGACCTGGTGGAAGAGGCATTGCGCGCTTTGGGGGACGTCGGGATCGGCGGAGAGCGAAGTGCGGGGCACGGCCAATTCAAGCTCGACGGACCCCAAACGCTCACGCTGGAGGGACCAGCCACAGCCTCGAGGTTCGTGACGCTGGCGCTGTACCATCCCACCGAGGCTGAAGTGAAGGCGGTCCTGGGTAAGGCTTCCGCCTACGAACTCGAACCGCGGCGCGGCTGGATGGCCTCTCCCGACGAGGGAGCCCGCCGTCGCCAGCCCATATTTATGTTAAGCGCAGGCTCGGTGCTTAGCGACTGGCAGGCCGATCGCGTGTACGGCGATTTGGCCGACGTGACTCCCCTCAAGACCAAAACCTGGTCGCCCCCCCATCGCGTCTACCGCTACGGCTTTGCTTTCCCTGTGGCTGCAGCAGGCGCTCAAGAGGAGGACGGATCATGAGCAACCTGCATACAAAGCTTGTCCTAGAAGTGGAGGTGCTCTCGCCCCTACACATCGGTGCAGGTTCGACCCTCCTGTTGGGCTATGACCTGGTCGTCCATAGCGGGCGCACCTATCGCGTGGACGAGGATGTACTGCTGGACCAGAGCCTGCTGGCGGCCCAGGACGTAGGCAAGCAGGAAATCAACCGCCTGCTGCTGGGCCGCCCGGCCGCCGAACTGCTGGACGAGTCCAGCTTTGCCAATCCCGACAGCAGCCTCTTTCGCTATGTACTCGACGGCGTACCCAGCAAGGAGGAGGGCGAGATCGGCGAGCAGGTCAAGGACGTACGTGGTCGTCTCTACCTGCCCGGCTCCTCCCTCAAGGGTGCGCTGCGCACCCTGCTTGCCTGGGGCATCTACCATGACCAGGATCGCAAGCCCCGCCTAGACCAGTTGGAGCACCGTCGCCGGTCGGCCGCCGATCCCCTGGAGCGCGAGCTTTTTGGCCAGAACCCAAACCTCGATTGGCTTCGCGCCTTGCAGGTGGGTGACAGCCAGCCCTTGCGAGTGGAGGAGAACCTTGCTCTGCACACCGTGCGGGTTTTTCCTACCGCTCAGGATGGCAGTTCAGGGCTGGACGTGGATGTCGAGGCAGTCGAGCCGGGGACCGTTTTCCAAACGCAGATTGCCGTGGAGACGTATGGCTTTGAGAGCGCCGAAGCGGCTGAGCTTGGCTGGCAGGGTAAGCGGCTCTGGATCCGGCGCCTACCTCTGCTGGGCAAGGAACACGCCAGGGAAAGCCTGCTGATCGAGGCCCAATACTTTCGGGCGCGCGGCGGCCCGCTGGGCGCGTTACGGTTCTACGACGAGCTGGTCCATCGCCTGTTAGACCTGCCTACCGAAGCCTTCCTAGCCCAAGTTGGCTGGGGTAGCGGTTGGGAAAGCAAGACACTGGGTAGCGGCCTACTGCGGCAGGACGACGTGCAGTTCGAGAAACTGATCTCCCAGTACCAAATGACCAAGGAAGAAAGCCGTCAGCCAGGAGATCCCTTTCCCCGAAGCCGACATCTGGCGCTGGTAGACGGGCGGCCCGCCTTGCCTATGGGCTGGGTCGAGGTGCGCGTCGCCGGGTTGGAGGCCCTGGAGGTGACCGAAGCTCCGGTCAAAGCGCCAGAAGCCGCGCCCGGCCAGCGCACCGGTCGCCTCGCGCGGTTCTTCCCGGACCGGCGATTTGGTTTCATCGAGCCTGACACTGGCGGCAAGGATATATTCGTGCACGAGAGTGAGCTGGTTGAGCCATTGGCAAAGCTTCGTCCAGGACAGAAGCTGGCCTTTGACGTGGAACAGGCAGAGAAAGGACCCCGCGCCGTGAATGTTCGGGTGTTGGGGTGAGGGACAGGAGAGGGGGAGCAACGGAGAGGGTATCGCCAACCAAGGTCACCGGGGGCTCCGCTGCGCTCAAGCCCTCGGCTCAGATACGAAGCCCCTCCAGGGCTGGGACGCTAGGCCGTAGGGCTTTGTAGATGAGCCCGGCGGTTTAGCGCCGGGCGGCCTGCTCTGAGATACGGGGCGTCGACTGAAAAAGAAACGTCGCTCAGGACCGCCGGGCGGGATGACAGAGAGCAATACTATCATGTAGGAGCAACCATGCCATACTGGCGGCTGTTCTACCATTTCGTCTGGGGCACCAAGCACGGCGAACCGCTGATCGAGCCACGGTTCCAGAAGGAACTGTACAAGGTGATTTCAGCCAAGGCGACCGGCATGGCAGGGATCGTCCACGCCGTCGGTGGTATCAGCGAGCACGTGCACCTGGTGGCCTCCGTGCCGCCCAGAATGGCACTGTCGACGTTCGTCGGCCAGGTCAAGGGCACGGCGTCGCACTTTGTGAACCACGAGATCAAGCCCGGGTATGCATTCTACTGGCAGGATGAGTACGGGGTGGTCTCTTTTGGGGAACGGCACCTGGGCTGGGTGGTGCGATACGTGCACGCCCAGGAGGAGCACCATAAATTGGGGACGGTTGTGAGGCAATTGGAGCAGGTGTCGCAGGTGTGAGGGGCTGCGACGAGAGCTGCGGGGCGGAGAGAGGACCGAGAGGGTATGGTCGACCTGGAGCGCCGGGCGACCCGCACCGCGGGGATGAACCATGGCAGAGAGGACACCGACAAGCAGGACCGCCGGGGGCTCCGCTGCGCTCAAGCCCCCGGCTCAAGTGCGAAGCCCTTCCGGGCTGGGGGCTTGAGCGCCGGGCGGCCCACGCGGCGGGGATGAGCAACAAAGGAGCCAAGATCCCTGAAAGGGAGCACTATTGGGAGATAATGGAATGACCGTATTGGTTACCCTCGGCAATACTAACCTGGGCACCTTCCAGAATGTGTGCCGCGCGGTGCGGGCCATCTATCCTGACGAGGATCTCGACGCGCTCGTCGTGTTCGACACCCCGCAGTCGGTTGCGGACAAGCTGGAGAGCGAGCGCAATCAGGGAGTGCGCGACATCTTTCCCGAGGCAGAGGTGCGCAGCCGTGTGGTGCGAGACGCGCAGATGCAGACCATCATCCCCCTGACACTGGCCCGGCTCCTGGGAGAAGTGGGACCCCATGACATCATTATCGACATCACAAACGGCCAGAAGGCGCAAACCGGTGTGCTCTATGCCGTGGCAAGCATCTCCAAGATCGAACGGATCCACAGCCTACAGATCATGGATCGGAGCAACTTGGGCAAGTCTCTGTCGCTACTGGCCCACCCAGATGAGTGGGATTATGTTACCCTGGAACCCCTCAAGGAAATCGACACCGTCGCCCGGCAGAGCTTTCTGGAGCTATTGTACTACCAGGAAGAAATTAAAGCGACCTGCGAGCTCCTTGGCCAACAGAGCCAGGATTTTGCACAGGATGCCAGGAGACTGGTCACCCAGGCACTGGAAGACTATTTCCGCGGTGCCGCGACCGAAGCTCGCTACGGCCGGTCGGTAGCAACACTGGGCATCCTGAGCGAAGATATCGCCAGGACCCTGTATCGATACTGCAGATTGTCGAAGCAGACCCAGGCAAATGTGTCGAACTTTGCTGGCTATGTCAACCAGGTGGGCATGATCCTGGAGCGCTTGCGCAGTCCCAAGGTGGACTGGCAGCAGGAAGGGCATTTTGGCCAGCAGTTTGTGCACCTTCTGCCGGTGGACAAGCTGTTGTCGACGGCCAACATCCTGCGCAACCAGGCAGCACATCCCACTGTATACCAATGCCGGAAGGAAGAGGCGCGCTTGATGTTAGAGATCACACTGTTGATGTTGAAAAGGCTGGGAGAGACCGATGTACTCAGAGTCTGATAGGTGTGACCTGTTCATCGCCATTGACGGGGACCACGTCGGCGACACGCTGGAATATCACCTGGCCAGGTGTGATCTCGCACAAGCAAGGGGATTCAGCCAGGAGGTCGCACATGTTATCAGGGAACTGGATCAACGGCTCGAGCAAGCCGGCGCTACGGTCCACTTTAGCGGCGGCGACAACCTCATTGCCAGCATGCCCAAGGTCGCCTTTGAGCCACGCATGCTGCAGGATCTGCCCAGGCAGCCGTGCACATTTTCGGTTGGGCTCGGTTGGGACTCGCGCTCGGCGCTGATGGCTCTTAAGGTGGCCAAGGCCCTGGGACGCAACCAGGTGTTCTCTATGCTGGGCGATGATCACACGAGAAAAGAGGTAGGAGGCTGATGAGCGTTTTGGTTCTCTGCAATATCGGCAATAGGGATCTGTTGCTTGAAGGCGAGAGTGCCGCCCCGCACCCGGCGCGGAGTGCCGGTCAGCGCCTGCTGGAGGGCTATCCCAGTATCTCCGCCAAGCTCACCTTCCCCATCATCACGCCCTGCCTGCAGTACATTGCCACCCAACACGAGGATGGCATCGACCGCCTGGTGTTGTACGGCACTGATCAGGAGGATGTGACCTACCAGGCCAATGATACACTCCATTTTGCCGCACTGGCTGCCCGCCGCCTGCCCGAAATCATGGGCCAGGCTCCGAAGGAGGTGAGCTGGCAGCCGGTGCGGGATATCAACCCTGCCCTCTATGACGAGGCATTTGAGGCCTTTGACCGGCTCGTCGCTGAACTAGCCACCACCGCGGTGGAGATCTGTTACGTGATCGTCACCGGTGGCATCCCGGCGTGCAACACCGCCCTGCTGTTCCAGGGAGTGCGCCACTTTGGGCCTCGCTTGCGGGTGGTCTACCTACCCCAGGGGGGCGAACCCCAGGAACTGCGGGCCGGCCAGCAGGTGACTGACGCCTTTCGCGAAGCGGCTGCCGTGGAGCATCTGGAGCGCCTGGATTTTGCCAACGCCCTGCCCCGCCTGGAACGCCTGGGCTGCGACCGCGGTCTCGTAGAGCTGACGGCCTACGCCGGGCAACGTCTCGCCTTTGATTTTGCCTCAGCCCAGGACAGACTCCGGGACGCTCTAAAATATGGGGAGCGCCCCGTGCGGGAGCTGATCAACCGCGCACTGCGTCACGATCTGGATCGTCTGCTGAAGGAAGGGGACGGCATCGAACGCTTGAAGGCTCTGCTGCGGGAACTCTACTGGAACGCGGCCATCACCTACCGCCACCGGCGCTACGCCGACTTTTTGGGGCGGGTCTACCGCTTTCAGGAAGCGGTCCTGCGCACCCTGGTGGAGCAGATCCTGGGGCTACCCACCGACCTCGCCCCTGAGGTGCGCGAGGCCAATCAGCGGCGTTGGATCGAGGGGATCGAGGCTAACCCCACCCTGATCGCATACCTGGAGGTAAGAGAGGTGGATGGTGAGCCCCTGGACTGGCACAAGATCGGCCGGCCGGCCTACCAGGCCCTGCTGAGCTATGCCACCGGTGAAGACCAGGGCGTCGATGCCGGCGGACAGCCGTTGCTCTCCCCTGGCGAGCGGAAACGATACCAGGCCCTGCTCGACCGGGTCAACGCCTTCGACCGGCTTGTCGAGCTGCGCCACCGCACCATCATCGGACATGACTTTGCCGGGGTGTCGCAAGCCCTTGTGCTCGACCAGTACAAGGGCAGCAAGAGGGACGATGGCAGGCGACGAACACCGATAGAAGGCATGGAAGAAATCGTCAGGATGGTGGGCGTCAATCTGCAAGACGATCCGTACCAGGACATCGCCGAGCTGGTCATCAAGCATCTGCGGCGGTAGCGAGGCGTGAACGTCTGGCCGGATCGCTGGTGCCATCAGCACCAACCTGCGACACGAGCGATTCGATGGAGGATGCGATGCAATCGAGAATGGACTGGATCCGCAGGCACAGCGGCTGGTTGCTCCTCCTGGCTGGCGGCCTGCTACTGCCTCTCATCACCGATGTAGGCGCCAGTTGGTTACAAACAACCTTTGGGCAGACGTCCTCGCATCTGATCCGTCTGCTGGCCGTTCTGGTGGCTGTGGCTGTAGCATTCTGGGTCCTGGGACTGGCCCTGCGCCCCCGGCCCGAGCCCATGGTCCTGGTGCCGCGCAGCGCCCGTCCCAGGCCGCACCGGGGCCTCGTCGCGCTGGTGGGGAAAGGCCGGCCGGGGATAGAGCCCGAGCCCCTGAAACAACCCGCCGCCCGGGCCATCCGCTACCACCTGGGCGAAGGTAAGGAAAAAACGCTGAAAGTCTGCTGGCTGGTGGCCAGCGCCGGAGAGACGGGCAGCATCGCCATGGCCCGCGAGATCCAAAAAGCCTACCAGTCTCCAGATCTCAGGATCGAGATTTGCCAGGTGGGAGACGCATTCTCGGTGCAGGACAGCTACGACGCCGTACAGAGAATCTACAACCAAGAGATCTACAAGGACGAGTTCCGATCGTTGGACCTGAAGCCCGAGGATGTGATCGCCGACTTTACCAGCGGCACGGCGCCGATGACGGCGGGGATGGCCCTGGCCTGTGGCAGGTACCGGCCCATGCAGTACACTGTATGGCGTGAGGCCAGGACGAGGGACGAGGCCGACATTGCGCCTCTGCCTCTGCTGGTCGAGTTCCGGCCGACACCCCGGCGAACGCGGAGGCCCTGACCATGCTGCTCTCCTGGGTCCTCACCCTGCAACCCACCGCCGAGGCCACCGTGCCGGCCAACCTGGGCCGCGCGACCCACGCCTGGTTCCTTGACCAGGTGCGCGCCGCCAGCCCGGCCCTGGCGGAAGCCCTGCACCGGGGAGATGGCCTGCGGCCCTTTACCGTATCAGACCTGACCGGTTCCAAAAACCGGTCCGGTCCGGAGGCGACCCTCTCACCGGAGCGCACCTACACCCTGCGGGTGACCAGCTTCTCGCCGGACCTGTCGGCCGTCGTGCGCGAGGGCGTGATCCCCGGCCTGCCGGATGCCCTGTCGCTGGCAGGGGCGGCGCTGCGGGTGGTGGCTAGCACCACCGCCGCAGAGGAGCACCCCTGGGCCGCGGAGGCCAGCTTCGAGGGGCTGGTGCAGCGCTTCACCCTGGCGTCCGACGTGCCGCGCACGGTGGCCTTGCACTTTGCGAGCCCCACCGCCTTTCGCGTGACCGGCAAGAAGCAGGCGGTACCGCTGCCGCTACCGCAGCTCGTCTTTGGCGGGCTGCTGGACAAGTGGAACGCCTTCTCGCCGATCCAGGTGCACCCCGATGTACGGCGCTTTGCCGAGGAGTGCCTGGCCATCAGCAGCTACCGCCTGCAGACGCGGCGGGTGTCATTCGGCCAGGAGGGCCGCCGGGGCACCTATGCGGGCTTTACCGGCATCTGCCGCTACTACGTGGCCGTGCCCGACCGATACTGGATGGGCCTGATCCAGTTGCTGGCGGGATTCAGCCTGTACGCAGGCGTGGGCCTGCGCACGACCATGGGGCTTGGCCAGGCCAAAAAGCTGGAGCGGAGAGATAGAGGGAGGGGATAGAGAGAAGAGAGTACAATGCGCGCTGCGCGTGTTTTATCTCCATCCTCTGGATATCGTGCACTTTACCAATTGAATAGACCAGAGTTATCATGGGGCGGCCTGGGGTCTTTGGGAGCCCCGGGCTGCCCTGTCAGGAGGTGCCGTGTGAGGTTGATCGAGAAGGTGCTGGACATGCAAAACCTGACGGATGCCTGGCTGCGGGTCGCCGACAACCGCGGCGCGCCGGGCGTGGACCGGGTCAGTGTCCGGCGGTTTGCCCGCAACTGGGAGGAGAACCTGCGGCGGATACGGGACCAGGTGCGGACCCACCGCTACAAACCGGCCCGCCTGCGGCGCATCACCGTGCCCAAGCCACGGGGTGGCGGCCAGCGTCTGCTCTCCATTCCCATCGTGGCCGACCGGGTGCTGCAGCGGGCGGTGCTCAACGTCGTGGACGACCGCTTCGACGACGGGTTCCTGGACTGCAGCTATGGCTACCGGGCCGGCCGGGGCCTGCGGGGCGCGGTGGCCGCCCTGCTCCGCTACCGCGACCGGGGGCTGACCTGGGTGCTGGACGCCGACATCGACGAGTGCTTTGACAGCCTGGACCATGGCTTGCTGGAAAGTTTTTTGGCAGAAGAGGTGGAGGATCCGCTAGTAATGGGCCTGATGCGCGCCTGGCTGCAGGTGGGCCGCCGCCGGAAGAACCCTGACCGGGGCATCGCCCTGGGCTCGGCGGTCTCGCCCTTGTGCTGCAACGTCTACCTGCACCGCCTGGACTGGGCGTTGGTCCGCAACCGTTGGGCCGTGGTTCGCTACGCCGACGACTTTGTGGTGTGCTGCGCCAGCCGCGAGCAGGCGGTGCAGGCCCGGCAGGCGGTGGGCGATGTGTTGCACGATCTGCGGTTGCGCTTGGAACCGGCCAAGACAGGGATCACCAGCTTTGACGATGGCTTCGAGTTCCTGGGCGTGGGCTTTTACCGGGACACCTACCGGTTTCTGTGGGAGGGCAAAGGAATCGAGGTGGCAGGACCGGTGCCAGGCTGGCTGTGGGGTTACATGCCGCAGGGGTACGGATGAGGCAGGAACGCAGGTGCAACGTACTTCCCAAGTACGTTGCGCCTGGAGGACAGCACCTGGGGGGAGCAGAACGATGGCGACCATGTACGTGACAGAGCAGGGAGCGCGGATCGAGAAGGAGTACCGGCGCTTCCTGGTGACCAAGGAGGATGAGGTGTTGATGGCGGTGCCAGCGGCGCGCCTGGACCAGGTGGTGCTGGTAGGCCGGGTGGGTGTG
>Ga0180437_10007961_pt1 | contig 13626 bp, 34 predicted proteins | sample SS_ome_4_FD_132410 | JGI IMG/M metagenome (GOLD analysis project Ga0180437, IMG submission 132410) | Hypersaline lake sediment archaeal communities from the Salton Sea, California, USA - SS_3_D_1 metaG | ecosystem: Environmental > Aquatic > Non-marine Saline and Alkaline > Hypersaline >...
CATTTTTAATGTCACGCCTTTTTCTTTTTTGGCCCATTTTTCTGCAGTTTCGATTGCCTTAAGGGGTCGTTTTTCGCCTTTCTTGACGAATTTCAACTTGCGTTTACGCTTCTTGTACCAGTCGCGCGGCTTCGTCTTATTACGATTTTTGCCTGACATTATTCCCAAAAGCTCCTTCTATTTTTCATAGTTGCCGAAAATGTCAGCCAGCTTGTGGTTAGAACAAATGCGCCTATTGCGACTGAAATAAATCTATGGTTTTCACCTATATGAGATATCAGTCCTCCTATCGCCATACAGGTAACATACATGGCTCCTGCTATTTTATCCATTAGTCACCTCCCAGTGCTTTATATGCAGCTGCCGTCACGACCAGCATTACAAGTAGCGCTCCTGGTCCGGTTACGAATGCAGATAGTATGCCGATTGGCACGCCTATTGCCAGTGCACATATCATTCTAACTGTGTTCATTTTGTAGTATGTCCAGCCACATATCTTTCATTATGTGGCCAATACGAACAGATGGTTGTATAATGCTGTCTGTGCTGTCTATTTGGACGCGGACGTTGCGGCCGCCCATCTTGCTCCAGCGATTGACAGCGGCTATATCCATAAACTGCATTATCTCCCTGTCCTTAATTTCCAGCTGGACGTATTCCGGCTCGCGACCGACACCTTCCGCATAGCCAAGCAGTATACTGATCGTATTAATGGTCTCGCCACGGCATATGTCCCATTTGAATACACGTGCGTTTACTATCATTTGCGTAAGAACTCCATCATCTGACCAACAAACTCAGGCGGTACAGGATATTTTTTAACCGGCATGTAATACCTTCTTTGGTTTAGAGTATTGTGCATATAAGATAAATCCGCTTATTACATTTGATACCATCATACCCATAGCTGCGCCGATTACACCGCCCATTCCAAATGCGCCTACAAGGAATAAAGTTGCTCCCAAATCTACTATTACAGGCAGTGCTCTAGGAATGGCTTTTATAAATCCACATACCAGTCCAAACACCTGCTTGATCTTGGGCCATGTGTTTGTTGCATCTACAGGAGGCAGTGTCTTAATTGCCATGATAAAAGGCTTGGTTTCAAATCCCCAGAATACTGCGGTTAGCGCTGCATTAGCTAGTAAAATGATTGTAAATACTACCATTAATTCCTCCTTGTAGATAGCGGGGCGGGGGACTGTTCCCCCGCCCCTTACCAGGACAGCTACCTAACCCTCCTGTTCTTCGAAGGCTTTGGCGATGTAGTCTCGGACGTCGCGCATGTCGGCCTGGCTGTCAAACCAGACGTGACGTGACCTGCGGGTGCTGCCGTTCCGTTCATACTGATGATCAGGAAAGAACACGGCACACGGCTGGTTACCGTATTGTGATTCCACGATACGGAAGCCCGGGATGTCGATTCCGCCACGGCCACTCTCGTCCTTATTTAGCTTGAGAGTGGCGTTGGCAAGTACCTTCCCGCCGCCTGCGCGAAAGTCGACACCATTCATCGTCAGACCGTTGCTCAGAGCTTTCGATTCCATTGTCGATCCTTTCGTTTAGAGGGTTAACTCCCTTTGTTTAGGACGCAGTATGCCGGGAGCCAGGCGCTCTGCGTTTTCCAACGTCTTGAATTCATCGTCGTCGTCGCTGTGATATATTTCCGGTTCGTATTCTATTGTTACTTTATCCTCCGGGTTATTGGCTATTAATACAAGTACGCACTCTTCGTCCGTCCTGTCTATCAACTGTCCGTCTGCGAAGACACCGAATCTGTCGCTGTCTCCGATTCGTTCGTAAACAACTCCAAACCCTTCGTCGAAGATAATCGCTTCTTTAATCTTCTTTTCCACAGTGATCTATATCTCCTTCCGGAATTGTGTGATGGATGGCCACGCGACGGGTCAACACGCGCATGGGTCTGTTCCTACTATATGGATAGATACTTTCTTCTTGGTTTTTTCTTCAAGGTGCTTTTTAATTGCATCTATTGCCCAAGCTTTCCTGCCAATCAGCAGGCCGGGGCGCTCACAATGGAATGTGACTTTAATTTCGTCGTTTTCTTACCCCTGGCAGGATTTGAACCTGCGTAAAACTGTTTAGAAGACAGTTGCCTATCCACTAGGCTACAGGGGCTAATTTAATTTACTGTACGAAGCACAGCGTAGTACAGGCTGGTGCGATAATAAAAGCACGGGCTAATGACATCCTTCGTCCTCCGGATACGTAGGGTCAACATCACACGGGTGCTTGTATCCTTCTTCATAATTGCTCTGTGCTTTGTCCAGCTCAGCCTGTTTGTCTACTTCTTCAAGTTCAGTACCCATTTTGTCCAAGTCGTCTTGTAGTTCGCACTGGCAGGCAACTATTCTGTTGCCGCATGCCTTGCATACGTTGTAGAACCTGAACTTACCTATGCACTTAAATAGCCCTACGGTGTCGCCACAAAAGTGACACTTGTCCATTATCGGTATCCTCCTAACCGGCCAAAACCTAAGCCCAAGCCGAACTTTGGCTGGTTTTGGCGGGTTCACAGTTACCTAATCCTCTGCCTGTCATCGGACTGACCTGCTGGTCCTGTTCCGTTACGTAATGGCATCTTTCACTCCTTTCGCACGTAAGTACTGTATTATCATATCCTTGTTTCCGGATGTATTGGATGGTTTGCAACTGCAGTAACCATCTTGCCTTCGTACTTGCCTTCGTATGTCACAATCATAACTTTGTATGCTACTACCTCACGGTTTTTGTTGAGTGAATCCTTGATTCGGTCAATTAGACTGTGACGTTTGAGTTCTATACAGATCTTTAATCTCCTTTATTAACACATATGTTTTATAGTGCTGTCTTTATATATTTTGATTTATATGTCATTTTATCGTGACACTGTGCGATGCATAAGACACATTATGTGTTTTTGTATTGCATGTTCTTATTCTACAAGGGTTATTCATGTATGAATATGTGTTTTTCTCCGTTACAGCACATACTGGGCATCTTCAACCAGTTGTCCTTGTAGTATGCACTCTGCTCCTCTCCAGCATTCTCCTATGTTGATCTGCATCTCATTCATGGTTGCGGGCTCATCCGGGTGTTTCTCAGCCCATTCAATCATCCTGTCATAATGTGCTAATACATCTTTCTTTATACTCACTTTGCCCCCCTGACCCCCCAGAGGGGGGTAAGGTGTTATTAATAAAGAAGTTAAGTAAAAATAGTACGTAGCGAAAGCAGTACAGATTGGTGCTATTATATTAGCAGAGAAGCTATGCCCCCCGGTTGCGCCACCCCCAGAGGGGGTTGATAAGTGTTGATAACTTGTTAATAAGTTCATTAGATTGTCTGCTTACAGCGTACTTGTGGATAACTTTAGGGTTATCCACAGTTTATCCACAGTTTATTAACATGTGTTATGTATTTGTTATTTCTCGGGTTATCCTCGAAATTTGCCTGTTTTTTAGAGTTATCAACACCCTTATTATTATTACTATCTTTATATATATTATATTAATAAAGACTTGTCCTGACAGAATGTGTATAAGTCCCTGGCCGGAGGCCATGGACTCTGGCACAACATCATCGAACAGGACCTGTGGACATGATGTTTGGAATCCCCCCTCAGTTCCGCGCGTCCCCCCTTATTTTAATCTTATTGCAAAGAAGTATGTTTAGTTCCAGGCCGGACTTCAAGGGAGGCCTGGGACTGGACTGGTATTTAACATATACATAGTATCTATATATAAGTACTAATAGAAAAGCCCTTTTTTCTTAAAGGTATGCTTCTGTGCTTAAAAAAGTGTGCTACATTGTCCTTGCAATACGTGCTGTATAACTGATCATATTGCTGTGGCATACCAGGGTATATATACCTATCAGTATACCCCAGGTAATCAGTGTCCATGTAATTGTCCGCAGTAAGAATGTTCTCATAGCATCAGTTCTTGTAATTATTCTTAGAATTTAGGTGGCTCGGGAAAATTATCTCGCACTATCTCGGCACATTTTTTTAAAATCTTTTTTCTGGCGGCGTAGGTGGCGGCGCAGGTGGCGGCGTAGGTGGCGGCGCAGGCGGCGCAGGTGGCGGCGCAGGTGGCGGCGTAGGTGGCGGTGTAGGCGTAGGCGTAGGCGTAGGTGGCGTCGTCGGCGGAGGTGGCACAGGCGGCGGCTTTAATCATTTTTAATGTCACGCCTTTTTCTTTTTTGGCCCATTTTTCTGCAGTTTCGATTGCCTTAAGGGGTCGTTTTTCGCCTTTCTTGACGAATTTCAACGACAGCCGAGCGCAGGCGCAAGCAGACAATACAATTTTTCTGTGCTTAACGCTGCCCTGTATGCAAGTTCGGGCCAGTATCCACAACAGCCAATCGCCACGTTCACATGTTTTCCAAGCTACTTTTAGGGGTTTGCCGCGGCAGAAATCAACTGCTGGGGAACAGGCCTGCATCTTTTCCAGCTTTTTTATATAATTCACAATGGCGTCTCCTTATTTAAAGGGCTTTCGAAACGTTTCGAATTGGCCCAGGATCAACGATCTACCCTTATCAGGGGTTCCGGCTCACACTCAGGTCTGGATTGACCTTAGGCCCTTTATTTAAGATAGGGTGGTGTTTTACATTTTCCACCCATTCTTTATATGTACTGCAATAGTCAGCTATTTTTCTTACTGCGGCTTCCATAGCCTGCATCCGTGAGTCTCCGTATCCCGCGGCTTGGCCTGTGTTCCATTCAATACAACACCAGGGACCTCTGGTTAATGTTTCGTCATGGTACGTAAGTAGCTTTACTTTAAACTCGTTATGTGTTCCTTTGTGGACAGGAAGGATTTGTGTATATCCGGTTATCTCTCTTTTATTCCCGGCCCGGAGTATTGTCTCTCTCTTCACGGTAGCCTTCCTTAAACTCGTTTACCATGCTCTTTGCGTTGTCACGAATTTGGGTGGCTTTTTGTGACAAGGTGGTCTTACCCTTGGCATACGATGATTTAAGGGCCGGGTAGGAGCGTTTTGCCTGCGAAATGGCGGCATCCGATGAATTTTTAAGCGTTTTGGCCAGATTTCCGGCCATTTTACCGAGATGCGATGAAATATTCATTATTTGGTCTCCTTATAGTGAGATGGTTGGTTTTCTTCCAGGTCGAATATGCTTGAGAATCCCAATCTGCGCTTGGCGGCTTCCCATAGCAGTTTGCACCACAGATATGCGGCTGCGGGCAGTGCGGCAATGCAGTGCAGAATCATCATTGCTTTCGTCACTTGACCTCCTTTTGATTGGAGTATGTGAAAGCGAACCCTATTGTTTTACCTATTGCTTTTGATATCACTTGTTCATCCTTTGGTTTTTATTATATCCTGTTGGTTTGATTGGATTTACTGTACAGCCATTGCCTGAACATATTGCGCTTACAGTGCCTCGCTCATTTTATAGGTGGCCGGCCTGTTCTGGAAGGCAATCCTCTTTAACCTCTTGATCTCCCGGGTGGTCTTTTGGATGGCGATATACTCTTCGTTGGCCGCTACCTTGGCAGCTGATATCTTGGACAGCCGGATGGCTTCTGGCAGCCAGGTTGCGCGCACGGCCTTGTCTATTGATTTCCGTGCAACTTCAAAATACGTTTTCTGCCGGGCCAGCTGATCTTCCATCTCCCTCAGGTAAAACGTTGCGTCGATTGCATTCATGTGCTTCATTTTGAGCCTCCTTTTATTAGTTTGTGAAGGCGGGCACGCTCCTTAGTGGCACCTATGTCCTTGCCCAGTTTTTTATCTAGCTTGTCCAGCTGCTGTTGTGGAGACAACTTATTGCATGCTGTCTGCCTTGCCAGTGCTTCCTCGCGCTTCTTCTTTAAGTGCTCTGCTCTGGTCATTTTGATTCTTCTTGGTTTTCTTCCATGTTGATCATGCTTTGGAAGCCCAGTTTTTGCTTGGTCACTTCCAATAGCAGTTTATACCACAGGTATACCACTGTGGGGAGCGGCGACATAGCTCAGTATCTTCTTGAATTTTGACATGTTGCCTTCTTATTTTTGGGTTATTTTGTTGAACTCATTGGCAATGGCGGCCCGCAGCTCAGCGTTGTAGTTCCTGCGAAATCCATCGGACTTGGTTTCTACGTAGTCCTCGTACCGACCATTGGGCAGGTCCTTCCGCGGATTCATCACATCGCCCTGGCGTCCGATCCAGAACCCATTGATTTTCAGGTAGTTATTGATTACCGGTTCGGCCTTGATATTGCCTGAACCTGTCTGCCAGAACCGCACTCCGGTCATTACAACCGGATACTCGCCATCTTGTAACATATGTTTACAGCTGATGGTCTGATTTTTCATCAGATCCTCCCTTGGTTAAAGGTTTGTATCCCACACATGTGAGATACATAAAACGTTAATACGAAAATCTGTACGAAGCGAAAGCGTAGTACAGATTGGTGCGAAGCAAGCTCTATGACATCCACTTGTTCCGCATGTCCGTGGCCGTAAGCCCCGCTAAATTGAGAGCCAAGGCTTTTACGTCCTTGGATGTTTTCTTTGAATGGTATATATTGCGGGCAAAGTTCCTCTTTTGTATGGAGTTCTTTGCGCATTCCATTCCGGCCCGCACACCATCTATGCTTATGGTTATATCCCATTTCTTTATCCTGCTGCGCAGCCAGGACATCGGCTTATAATGCAGACATATCCGCCTGCGAGCCCCGGGATGATATGTGAATCCCGTAGGGTGAATACTGCGCACCTTCACCTTACGTGTCCTGGGCTGGTCCCTGTTAATCTTAGGACAGTTCTCCATATGACCATCGCACACCATACTGCATTCCCTGCAGTCGATTACCTGGTTATGATGCTGAAGCAACAGGATATTCTTGTCCTTCAGGTCATCGGCCGGGTTGAGTTCAGTCCACTCCGCCCCGTCGTGATAGATATCCTGGTCAGGGATATCATCATTTGGCTGTATCCTGCGTAATTCGCCGCAGCCTATTTTACAGAACGGGCGGGAAGGACGCCAGGACGTCCGCACACATCCGGCTTCGATTGTATGGCGTTCGGATTTCTCCATTACTCCGCGGGCTATCTTATCAGCTATCTTCCCGCGGAATTCGGATTCAAGATATATGCAGTCCGGGCACCCCCGCCAATATCCCTTGTCCCTGTACATATACTGATGGTAGGTCACCCGGGGAGCTTTGGGATTAACGGTGACCTCCTTCTCACTCCGGACTATCGGGTCCGGCCTGTTCAGCCATCCCGGCCGACCGTAATAGTCCATCATAACGCTGTTATGCACTAACTTTGCATCCATCCGGCCTCCTTGTTAAAGGGTTAATGTCATCGAGACTCTCTCGACGGTCACGAGCAACCCGTTGTCAAGGGCGAGCGAAGCGAGATGTTTCACCTTCCCTTGACATAAGGGTTATCGTGTGTGACCGAGAGAGAGTTACACATACGTAAGGCAACCGCACGCCTAAGCCCGCGTTATTGCTTTCCCATGTATTCGCGACCGGGCGGTCGGGGTATGGGAAGGGAGGGGCTGACGCGGGTGAATCGGTGAGGTGGATTTCCTGCTGTTGGAAATCCTGTGAGTATGATGTCCTCTCTGTGGGTGGCTGAGTGGGAGGGAGGGAGGTATCTTCATTATTATCAACATGTTATCACCTCCATGTCGTTTGAACCAATTATATCCTGTTCGTCCACTACACCTGTGTACGCCCAGTCTTCTTGACATTTGCACCTGAACAAACCAGATACAATGTCAAAGTCCAGCAAATGAGTTTCTTCCAACATCTTACTCTCCTTTACGTAGTTATACCGCTACGCCCGGTATTTAAGGGTTTATTCCCAGTCTATACTGAAGGGATCCTCGTTAATTGATTTGAGGAATTCCCTGTCCTCCCGGATAGCATCCCGCAATTCACGGGCGTCATCCAGGTTCAACACTCCTTTATGGCTCCGATATATATAAGAGCCATCCGACCGGGCATCTATAACAGTGCCGATCGTATGCTGTTTAACGTCTGCTAACGTCATACCTACCTCCCTGCTATAACAGCGTTAACTTCAACAAGGGCCTTCATATTGCCCTCTTTGTTTGCCAGTCCTGCTACCCAGGATACAAAGGTCCTGGTACTGGGTACCATGTGCCTGTACCTGTACCTGGGTATACTGCGAAGCGTGTCTATCATGCGCACACGCTCTACCATATCAGCTGCCCTGAATTGAGCAGCTATACTACGGCTATCTGCCTTCTTCATACTACACCTCCTATATGAGTGAGTATATCACTACTAGGGTAACTATTATCATACAGGACACCATGTCCTGCATGCACAGCTTGTCCTGCTCCATGCTACGCAGCTTGTCTATCATCATGCTAAGTCTCCTTTCCCTGTGCCTACCTCTGCTCAGGCTTAAAGTGAATATGCCCGTTGTGCATCCAGTACTTGGGCATGTATTTAGGTGTACGGCTGGTTATCCAACCATATACTGCTGCTACTAATGCACCTATTACAACACCAACCTGCAGCAATACAGCAACAGCACCAACGTAATGGAGTATAGCTTCCATTACATACCTCCTTGGTTAAAATGAAATGAATTAAGTTAATTAAAATCAATGAGTTAGATACCCCGGGGGCGTGTAGCACTAAGGGCATCTTTACTTCAAATAACATACCACCTGCCATTTTTTTCTTCGATTTTGCCCCCGTGGGCGTGATTGTGGAAAACCGCGAGCAAGCTCGCTCTCACCACCTGCGAGCATTTTCTACTATTTTCAAAATCTTCACAATTTTTTTTCATATTTTCAGTCCTATATTGCGATTTTCCTTGACAAGAGAGTACCGTATCATTATATCTGATATTATCATGATAATTGCAATTTTTATACTTGCTATACTTGTTATAATAGTATTATCTTCACCATAGAAGCCGCCAAGAAATTCGAGAACGAACGACAGGCAACAGCAAAGTGGCTGGAGGAACAGGATGAGCAACGAGACACTGAGAAAAAAGAGGGCTGAGCAGGGGTATGTCATATACACCGAAGATGACCTGGACGTGGAATATGTCTGCCCGAAGTTCACGGAGGACCTGGACGAATGTGAGGCGCAGCTGAAGAAGTTCGCTGAGTTGGACGACCCGGTCGGATGTAAAGTGATTAAAGTAACTGCATCAGCGTTTTACGATATATGGAAGCACTACTGGCGCCCCGGTATAGAAAGGGAGAGATCGAAATGGATTCAGCGGTAAGCGGCCGTTCGGTAATTCATCCTGGCAATATGAATTATACGCCGGTCTTATTAAAGCCGGTTTTATAAGCGGATCCTTCGACGAAGACGGGTATATCAGCGAAATGGATGACGATGCTGCTGAAGACCTTGTATTACGATATATTCAGGAGATACTCTAATGCAGACAATTGATGTGCGCGTATTCCGATTCCACACTTGGGAAGGAGACAAGAAGGATTTTGAACTTCAGACCATCTTAGTACATAATATAGCATGCATTAAGGATTGCGAATCAGAAGGTAACTCCGAGACATGGATGATGAACAATCAAATATACCGCTGTGCTGAAACCCGTAAACAGATAAGGAATATGATAAATGAAGTCGATTCATCTGTTCAGTGAAAAAGACCAGATGCTCTGGTTCTATATGGGGATGTGCTGGAGTCATGGTGGCATATGCATTGTGCCGGACCAGCAGACTAAGTTTGCGCTTGAAAAAAACACACCTATGAAGGTTTATTACGATCCGGGATCCGAACATAGGAACAAGAACATACATTCAATCGGATCAGACTTTTTATGTCTTTATGATGCTGGTGAGTTGACCAATATGGTAATTGAAGCTGTTCTCCCTATGTATCTATCTCATAAGGATGTTGAAATGGTTGCACTGGTAATAAATGGTTGTTATCCCGCACCCGGATATGTTAATGCATGGATAACAGACAAAACTCTAGGATGGGAGGTTTACAAATGGTGAAGCATTTTATATTCCGTGTAGCCCTTAAAATTCGTTGTATTATCTCATCAATAAAAATGAGGTTTCAGTTCATGAAAATACAAAAGGGAATAAAGAAAGGAACAAAGAAATACAATACTGAAGATATGCCTGTTTTCGATAACTATGATCCGAATAAAAGTTTATACGGCATAACAACAGGTTATATGAACGGAAACCCAGTTGGTACCATGTCAATCCAAAATTACATAGATGTCCGAGATTTAATATTCAAACAGCACGGCAAATGTCAAATTGAAATATATCATTACCTTACCAAAGAAGATGATGAGAAATGGTGGTTCGATATAGTGTTCAACGCATTTGAATATAAAAAGGTCGGAAGACCTGATTATTGGGAAGGAGACTATGTTGTCAAAAATGTATTGATATATAAAAAGAGAGGAATAAATGAAAGGCATTCTTGAATTCAATACAGAGGATCCCGATGAGAAAGCATCTTTTCAGCGCGCCAGTCGCGCTGACGATGCATTCGGAGTACTTGACAAAATACTGGCGCGAATACGTGAGCATCGCAAATATGGAGCAAAGGTATCTCTCAATGAGATACAGAACCTTATAATAGATGAATTCGATATGAATAAGCTATGGTATTAAAACAGCTGAAAAACGCGTCCGATGTGAAGAAATACATCAAACGTGTTTTTGGAATGGACATTGATGTAAAGATAAAACATCATTTCTGGGGCGGATATGAAGGTACGGCATACATACAAGATAATAGGCTTGAAATTGCGAAGAAAGCATTTCAGGACCAATCTTTTCTGCGGATTTTAATATGGCATGAAATAGGCCATTTCAGAACAAAATGGTCTTCGAGCAGGATACAAAGGGAATCGGATGCCGATGTCTGGGCAGCGCGGTACGCCAGGAAAAAAGGATATACCACTATGTATCATGCTATAGTGGATCGGGCCAAACACGAAAGGGATGTCCTAGGGTGTGATCCTGACTGGTTTAAAGCTAAAAACGGGTTTGCATCGCCACGAACATATCAGAAAGCAGCTATGCTCACCATACAAAGACTGGGGATAGTAACATGATTCAGAAACTTGACCTGCGTAAAATCCGGGGAGATATAGTAAGAGAATGGATAGACAAAAACGCGTTCCCTCCTAACGCCTCAAACTATCTGGATAAATTTATGATGTCGGCTATGCAGGACAAAATCAACGAGCTAATAGATAAGGCAAACGGAGTGACGCGCGATGAATGAGCATATAGGTGGCTACATCCAGTTTTACGCTCATCTTGAGGTAACACACTGTTGTATATGCGGCAAGAAATTACGTGGCTCAATAAAGAGTCCTTCTATTCACTTTGGGTATTATAGAATAGGTGAAGTTGCTGTATCCGCAGGGTTCTGCTTTAACAAAGGCGACGACACACCATGTTATAAGAAGGCAAAGAAACTCAGACACCGTGAGAACTGTCTTGGGAAGTGGAAACCTAAATTTGGTATAACAGGGAAGAACTATCACATTATTCGCGGAGGTATACAGAGGTTTGAACGTAAGCATAAGAATCGCAACTGACGATACCGTCACGCAGGTGACAGGCACCATAGAAGATAAGAAGCAGTTCAATAGCGCGTTCAGCAACATGCTGAACCAGATGAAGATAACAAAGCGTGATGTTAAGGACCGGCGCAACGTCAATAGGCTGGTGCATCAGAAATCCGGAGGATTTATCAGGAGGCTACTGGGAAAATGACCGAAGTAAAATGCTACCACGCGATGTACAGGTGCCTGCGCGAAGTGCAGGACGAAACAGGAGTCAAGTGGGACACACAGGACGACCGGACAAGGAAGTTCATCGAGGACTCCGACAAGGCTGACCTGGATAACTTCGAGATGAAAACCAAGTGGGCGCTGGAAGCCAAGCAGATTAATGACTTCCTATCATCAGAGGGGTTCGACATACGGCTAAACGAGTGGGAACAGCCGCCTCCTCCGGCAATTCGGTTTGGAGTTGCTGCTGTACTGAAGATACTGGCCGATTGGTTGGGCACTGCTAAGAAAACAAGCGTTATGTACGAAGGAACCAACTACGACGCTTTTGAACTGGACCAACCTTTCATTATAATCGAATCTCCACATTACTCTGTTCCTATTGCGCGGATAAGCATGAAAAACGGAGACAGCCTGTATCTCTTTCCTAAAGATGAGGACATCAATATGGACCGCCTGCCGCATATCCTGCGGTCCACCAAAAACATCGGAAACTGTCATACTCTCATCTGTCCTAAGGTATCCTATAATAAAGAAGAGGACATGAAATGGATGATAGGAATGTGCGGACAGGCCAATGCCAAATACCAATATGTCGAAATAGAACAGGCTGTGCTGCAGAACAAATTTGAACTGAATGAGGTAGGAGCTCGTGTGGAAAGCGCCGCGGCAATACAATGTTTTGTAAGTGGATGTGCAGGTAATTTTACACCACCCAGCAAATACATTATCAACAGGCCTTTCTATGCTATCCTAAGAAGGGGTGAAGACTTCTACTTCTCCGGATACTTCGACACAGATACCTGGAGTAAAGAATGACAATGAGAGAAGCATGTGAGACAGTGGGTCTGGACCGCCAGACGATTGCCCGTTGGGAGAAAGCCGGCCGCATTCCCGCTATCTCCCGTGACTATAAGAATGCGCGGGTATTCTCGGAGGATGACATCAAAAGGATAAAGAAGATAAAGGAGGAGATGCATTAATGATCAAAGAATATAAAATAGTGCATGTAGATGTCTCCAATCTGCCTCGCGATTTGGAAAAAAAAGTCAATAAAAACATAGCTGATAAATGGATTCCACAAGGAACTCCATTTATAAAACATTCTAGTATTTGTCAAGCGATGATAAAGAAAGAGTCCAAATTAAAAAGTTTTTTTAAGTGGCTCTGGAGTTTATAGAGGAGGAAACACATTGAACACAAAGGTCACCTACACGGAAGGTAGGAAATGTTGGTTCTTTCATGACTGGGAAGAGTCCCTCAAATCGACAACAAGTGTCACATATCAGGAATGCACGAAATGCAAAGCCCGGCGCGCTATAAAGTATAAAGATTCAGAACAGGATATAGACATGAAATGGGTTATGAGACTGGAGGAACAACATGTCTAACATCAACTACATGCATATTGTTAAATGTGCACAGTGTGACTCGGAAGAACTCAAAGACCATCATGTAGTTATCTGGATATATAACATAAGTAAATATTGTCCCGAGTGTCATCATCGTCCCGAACCAAAGACTACGTCTATACACTTCTGCTCTACATCGTGCGCTGAGCAGTGGGTGAATATCCATGGGCTGGTTAACAATAAGGAGATAGGGACGTGATACTGAATCTAAAAGAAGGTCTGAACGAGAACCTCTACCTTGGTGACCACAATGCGCCCAAGGAAGATAAATTTGATGCCATACTCTGTGTTATGAGCGACGACATACCATACGAGATACCGAAGAAAGGGCTGTTCTTCAGAATGGCTGTTCCAGATGGACATGGGTTCGAGCCTAAGTACATGCGCCTGGCTGTAAATTGGTTACAACAGGTACATCTCGTAAATGAATCCAAAACCCTTATTCATTGCTGGAGTGGATTCAGTAG
>Ga0180437_10007963_pt1 | contig 13624 bp, 11 predicted proteins | sample SS_ome_4_FD_132410 | JGI IMG/M metagenome (GOLD analysis project Ga0180437, IMG submission 132410) | Hypersaline lake sediment archaeal communities from the Salton Sea, California, USA - SS_3_D_1 metaG | ecosystem: Environmental > Aquatic > Non-marine Saline and Alkaline > Hypersaline >...
AGCCGGTTGCGCCACGGCCGACGATCATCGAGCCGGAACCGGTGCTTCCACAAAGGCCTGCGCCCGTGCCCGAACAGGTGCAGAAAGGGGTACGCACCCGGGTGGATTTTTTCGGAACGCACCTCGTATTCTACTATGACCCTGCGTTCAGGCGATCGCTGCCCTATCGAATCAACGAAGCGGCATTGAGTGACTTCTGGTCTGATCTGAGCAAGACCGATTATGAGCCCTTGCTGGATCAGCTGAACCTGCATTCCGCGGCGATGCATCTCGACGACTGGGGTTATGTTGTGCTTGCAAACAGGCTGGCAGAGCGAATCTACCCGTCCAGCGAGAACAAGCAGGCGCTGTTTACGTGGTTTGTGCTCACCAAGGCAGGTTTCAGCAGCCGGGTAGCCTTCAATGAACGCAGGGTGTTTCTCCTGCTGCCGTCCATGCAGCAGTTGTTCGATGTGTCCTACTTTACCTTTGACGGCGAACGTTACTATGCTGTCAATTTCGACGGCGCCGATAAAAGGCCCGGCAACGTGTATACCTATGATGGCCATTACCCCGGAGCAAAGAGAAAACTGGACATGGTGATTCGCACGAAGGCGCCCGGAGGCCCGCAAGCGGAAAAACGCAGCCTGTCGTTCGAATACGCCGGAAGGCATTACGCGATCGACGCGAAATACGAGAAGTCGCGTATCGATTTTCTGAGCACGTACCCGCAGCTGGACCTGGCGCTGTATTTTGAATCGGAAGTCGGTGAAGCTGCGGAGTCGCCCCTGCTGCAGCAGCTGGCAAAAGTGCTCGAAGGCCTGGACGAGCGCGAGGCCGTCAATTTCCTGCTTCGATTCGTGCAGACATCGTTCGGGTACAAGACCGACGAAAAACAGTTTGGGAGGGAGAACTACCTGTTTCCGGAAGAAACCATTTTCTACCCGTACTCGGACTGCGAAGACAGGTCGGTATTGTTTGCCTGGCTGGTCAACCGCCTGCTGGGGCTGGATGTTGTAGGACTCAGCTATCCCGGTCATGTCGCCACAGCTGTCAATCTGAAAGGCGGTGCCGATGGCGATTTTGTGAAATATAATGGAAAACGTTACACGGTCGCGGATCCAACCTATGTCAATGCAACCGTCGGCATGACAATGCCGGAGTTCGGCAACACGACGCCACAGGTGATCCCGGTCAATTAGAACGCTACGGTATTCTGCGATGCTCGAGCGCGAAGTCTACAACAAGGGGCAGCTGGTGGTGACAGCGGTAAGCGGTGTCGTCAAAAGCCAGGAATTGATCGATCACGTGTTCTGGCTGATCGACAGTCACAATATCGGCGAGGTGCAAACCGGTTACAACCAGGTTGTATACGCAAAAGAAGTCGAGACAGTGGCTATGCAGGAAGAAGACATCCAGCGCATTACTGAAATCGGCACCGGTCTCGGCCAGGGCCGCGGCAGGTTCAGGACAGCCATCATCGCTGCCGAACCGGCGGGTTTGAAACTCGCGGCTTTTTACAAATCCCTTGCCAGGGACTCCGATCTCGAGGTTGAAATCTGCAACGATTTCACAGAAGCGTTCGCCTGGCTGGGCTGCGAAAACCCGGACCCGGAAAAGTACCGCTAGGTCAGGGGCAGGAGCGTGTCTCTCGCAAAGGCGCAAAGCTCGCCAAGGATGAATGTGTGTTTTGTTGCCGCGATACGAGCACAATCGCTTATCTCTGCGTGCCCCGCGCCTCTGCGAGAGTTATAAGCGCCTTCAAGACGGCCTGGATTTGATTTCTCGCAGAGACGCAGGGAACGCGGAGATTTTTTGTTTTAAATACCCAGAGCACTTTGCGTGCTTGGCGCCTTTGCGAGAGTCGACATCCTGCCCGCAAGGAGTTTGCTAGGTACAGCGTGAGGATGTACTAATACCACGCCTGGCCGAACGTAATGTAGAGCACGGTATCCTCTGGACCGTCCGCGATATCGATGCCCGCATGCGCGCCGAAGCGCCGTGCGATGAAATACCTGAAGCCGAGGCCTTTCGAATAGACCCTGTCATCCGATGATGACGGTACGAAGTCGGCGCTGTCGGTAACGCCGACGCCGCCGAACGCGATCAGGCTCCAGCGTAAGGTAAAGTTCCAGCGGAATTCGGCTTCGGCTACCGATGCAGTTTCACCCTGGTAGCGCATCGCCGGGATGCCGCGCATGTCGATGAACGGGTACTGGTAAAACGGGGCCAAACCGTCCAGTGTTTCTATGTCGCCGCGCAGGCCGAGAACCAGTGAATCAGTGAGCGGGGTGAAGTACTTCGCATAGGCCTTGTATTTTTCAAATTCCTGGTCGCTGCCGACTGCCTCGCGAAAGAACGAGGCCTTGATTCCGGCAGAGATTCCCTTGCTCGGCGTGAACAGGGTGTCGCGGCTGTCGTAATCCAGTAACAGGCTGACCGATGCTGACCGGCTGTCGAAACTGGACGAAGGTATTTCAATCGGCAGTGATGACAGGATCTCGAATCCAATGCTTGAGTCGAGCAGCAGGTAATCCAGTCCGGCAAAGAAATCGGAATCCCGGAGTCGAAACTTGATCTGCTGGTAGAAAATGGCCGGCTCGATATTGAAATTCAGGCCGTTGCTCAAGCCTCCGCCGAGCCCGTAGAACTTCAGATTGACCGACGCTGTCGCGAGTGCGCCGACATAGCGGATGTCGTCGTTCTTCCATACGCCCATGTGGGCGCCGCCGACGAACCAGCTGTCGTTTTCCGTGTAGGCGCCGAACAGCCCGGAAACGCTGGGTGGTACAATGCGGCCCTTGTGGTCCAGGTTCTGCGGGTCGAAAGTTTCGCCGTCCGCTGTCTTACCGGCCAGCGGGTCGTGCAGAAACAGCAGGCCCGCGCCGAGCCCGAATCCTACCGCGGGTTCGGTGATGATGATCGGTATCGGGAAAAAGCCCCTGCGTTCCGCCAGCCAGTGACTGGTATCGAACATGCCGTCCTGCGGGTCGATGAAGTCATCCATCATTGAGGCGTTGACGGTGAGGCAGGGAATCAGTGCCAGCAGTGTGGCGACTGTAAATTTGTGGATATGGTTCATTAGTGGCCAAATGCCCATTATCATGTCGCCGGTTATCAGGGTTGATTAGCGCGCTCGCAGGAGCGCACCTCCTGTTATTCTCAGAACAGGCGTTAACTGCGAGTTCAAAAGACGCTGGATCCCTGCCTTCGCAGGGATGACAGCTCCTTTAAAGATTAGTCACTCCCTTTAAAGATCATGTCACTCCTGCGCAGGCAGGAGTCCAGTGTCATTTCGCTGCCAAAATCGCCCCTGCGGTTGTAATACTTACGACTGCTTCTCTGCCTGACACGCGCTCATGTCCAGGGATTCGATTTCCGTAACATCACCGTCTTCCATCTCCAGGCCGACACAGGTACCGGCAGTAATGGGCCCATCATCTTCATCTAGCTCGACCGCGTCCGTTACGCTGAATGATGTGCCGTCGATCACCCACATGCCGTCCTTGCCTTCGGGCCTGTGGTCAAGAATGCCCGTGTACTCGAGTTCCCTGTCGGCGCAGGAAGACAGGACGCCTGTCAAAAAGAATGTCAGTATCAGTGTTACTGGATGCTTGAAGGCTTTCATATGTGAGTCTCTCCTGGTGCTGGCTGGCCGTACGACCGCTATTTTCGTGTTGTTATAAAATGTTGCCGATAGAACATTATACTAGCAGCCTCGAACCTTCTGCATGCAACCGGCAATAAACCTGTTTCTAGCGCTGTGTCTGAGCTCGGCTATTGTGCTGGCAGAAGACGCGGGCGACGCTGTGCCTGCGGGAAGCGGATTGAGCGCTGATGTGCCGACAGAGCAGGTCGACCAGGAAAAAGAGGAAGCCAGGCAGAAAGTGGTGTCTGAAAGCGAAGATCCGCAGGAACAGAAAAAACTCGAGAGGGAGGAAGCTGTTGAACAGGCGGATGGCAAGGCGACCGGGGCCGGGCAGGCGCCGGTGGTTGAAGCGGAAAAGGAGAAAGCCAGGGAGGAGGTGGAGTCCGAAGCGGAGGAGCCACGGATCGACAGGGAAGAGATTGTCGAGAAAACGGTTGTCGAGCAGCCGTATTCAGGAAGAATCTACGGCAGTCTGCGCCTGCGTTACCGATCAACCGGAGAGGGGTCTATCTTTGGTGATGCCGGATCGCGTATCGGGCTGGAAGGTGAATACCGCATTGCACAGGAATCCTGGCTTTATGCGCGTGTGGAGGCGGGGTTCAATATTCTGGATGAACTCGATACCCTGTTAAGCCCGGGTGGCGGCGCCGGTGAAGGCCAGCAGGGCGACAGTTTTTTTCCGCGCCTGTATACCGTTGGCATCGATACCCCTGTCGTTGTCGCCAGCTACGGCAAGAGCTGGTCCACTTATTACAAGATATCCAATTTTACGGACAGGTTTGACAGTGCCGGCAGCAGCGCTGTGGGTACTTTCAACGCGAATACGGATGGCGGCTCCACCGGTACCGGGCGCGCGGACAACGTGTTTCAGACGCTCGCGTTTATCGATTTCATGCCGGAACAGTGGCGGGTCAAGCCGTCCAATCTGAACATACAGTTCCAGAGCAGCCAGCCCGTCCCCGGCGTAGACGGTGTGAACTACCAGTACGCTGTCGGCCTGAGTGCCGTGCTTGATTCCAGGGACGACTATGCGCTGGGCGTGGCCTACAACCGGGCCAGGATCGATGACCTGGACAATCCCGCGGTACAGGCGGCCGGCATTGAAGGCGATGCCGAAGCGCTCCTGGTCGGAGCAAGGTGGTTCGATGAACAGCGCTACATTGGCTTTACCGTGGCGCGTTTGTGGAACCATGAAACGACCGACGCAGGGACCTACTTCATTGGCCTGGGCTCGGAGCTATACGCCCGGTACCGCCTTATCAAGGGCTACTGGCTTGTCGGGGGCTACAACTGGCTGGTCCCCGATGACGACCAGGTACAGGCGGGTGAGTACGAATTGCTGTATGGCATCGTCGGCCTGCGCTACTCCATCGACGAATTCAAACGCCTGGCCTATGCGGAGTGGCGCATCGACAGCACGGTTTCAGAGAGCGGCGAACGGCTCGGAAACATATTCACCATCGGGGTGCGCTGGGATTTTTGATCGCTGTTGTTGGTAGAGCCGTTGCGTGTTTTCTGTGGTATCACAGCGGTAAAGCACGGCTGTCGGCGCCTGGAAACGCAGTGTCGAACTGGTGAACTGAAAAACATATAGAACAGTTCCCTGAGTTTATCTATGCAGGCGACATGATCTAAAGGTGTATGTCATGACAAAGCGATCCCTGGCACTTGCATTTACATTCCTTTTTAATACGTCAGCCTCGGCGTCGATTATTACTACGAGTTGATTGCGGGCAAGATCGGGCGCTCCGATAATTCACCGTTCAGCTTTCCTTTTGGCTTGAACGGCTCGCTTGGGTGGGCCTGGGCGAACTCCATAAATCCCCGATATGCGTCTGTATCCAATCCTGCACTCGGCCTGTGGAATATGTTTATTTTCGGGCACGACCGCTGGGGCCAGTTCTACGTCGACAGCCGGGTTGTCTCCGGTTACACCTTTGGCGAACCGAAGCAGACCATGTCGCGCGAAGCAAGCGCGCGCTTCGGTATCCGCAGGGATTTTGGCGATAGCCTGGCGCTGGATTTTTACGGCGAGAAGCGGTCATTTCATTTTACCGGCTTCGATATACCTGACACCTGCAACAAGGCCCGGCGCATTGCGCTCGAGGCGACCTACAAGTTCTGACAGGTTTGTATAAGGTCCGCGAATAACGCAAAGAACGCGAATGTTTTTACCGTTTGCGTTCTTTGCGTTTTTCGCGGACATAAAACTATCGCTTGTTCGAAGGCTACTATACTTATTTCCCGGTTTTCGTAGGAGCGGCTTTAGCCGCGAATTGCTCGCGAAAACGTGACGTTATTCGCGGCTAAAGCCGCTCCTACGAGGGCGCGTGTTACCTATATCATCTGCTTGCGCCGGGCGTGTACCAGGTAGCGTTGCGTGCCGCCCGCTGTCGCCTGGTTGAACGGGTAACAGGTCACGAGCAACAGCGCGTCGATACCGGTATCGGTTTTATAGTGACGACTGTCGACGATTTCTGTCCTGTTGACCGTGTAGTAGTGTATGCCGCGCTTTGTTTTAAGGATCAGTTGTTCGCCTTTCTCAAGGTGCTGCAGAAAACGGAAATGCGTATCACGGTGACCGCTGATCATGACGGTGCCGCGCTGCTCCGGCATGACGCTGGCAAACGAGTGGCCGGGGCCGAATGCCAGCGATTCACCGCTGTCGCCTGCGAGCACGATCCGTGAAATTCCGTGTCCGGGTACGATCAGTTCCGCAACCGGCCAGGTATCCGCCCAGGGCCATGGTTTGTTTTCCCCGTGGTCGACCAGGGTCTGCTGCCAGGCTCTGTCCAGCAGGACCTGGGCGGCTATGGCCTTGGCGTGTATCCACCCGGCGAGACCGAGCTGCCACAGCGCGGCGGCAGCCAGCACCACGATTACGAACGTCAGTCTATGTTTGCCGCACACAGCAACTTTCTCCAGAAATAAAAGACCATGGCCAGTGCGAAAAGCATCAGCGCAATCAGGCTGTGCAGGGCCGCGCCGGTTGCGGTTTGCGGCAGTGCCAGTTGGGCCAGCAGAACCTGCTGTCCTGCAGGCCCGGAACTGCGTGCCGGGTCCCAGCCGTGCGGCAGGCTGGTCTTGAGCTTTTCGCTGTAGAGCAGGCCGCTGCTGTTGACCGGTGTCACGTCGACAGCGACCAGGCTGGTGAAGCGGCTCACCAGGTGATGGTCGATCGAGAGGCGGACGATCCGGTTTTTCAGGCTTTCGCGCAGGTTTTGCGAATCGGCGTCGTGATGCGCCTCCATCAGGGTTGTGATTTTTTCCCGTGCCCAGGCTGTACTGATGCCGGGGTGGCTGGACCTGTGTTCCAGGCGAACGTCCTGCTGCCACAGGCTTTGACCATAATCACCGGATACCGAAACGGTATCGCCCAGCCGCTTGCCGCGGACGAGCACGGTCAGTGGCTCGCCGAGGTACAGGTCAGGAACCGGCTGCGGAAATATCTCAACAGCTTCGCCGTCTATGCTCACATCGATGTTGACCAGCGCGGGTGATTCCATCTGTTCGAACAACGTACGCGTTCTGGATTCAACTTCATCGAGCTTGCCGATGAACGTATAACTGCCGCGACCGCTGCGTGCGGCTTTGCGCATGAAATGGCTGTTAGGCGCAGAGCCGATGCCTACGGTGAACAGGCGGTTGCTGCCGAGTCGCTTGCTGATCAGCGAAAAAAGCGCCTTTTCGTTGTCCACGTTACCGTCGGTGATGAACACGATCTGCCGCAGCCGGTCGCTGTCCGGCTGGTCGTTAAGGGCCAGTACGAGCGCAGGCTTCATTACGGTGCCGCCATCAGCCTGCACCCCTGCTATGAACCGGCTGGCAAACCTCGTGTTGTCATCTGTAGCAGGCACCGATTCCGGGTACAGGCGTTCGGTTCGGTCGTTGAACCAGATGATGTTGAATCGGTCCTCCGGCTTCAGACGGGCGAGGGCGTGGATCAATGACGACCTTGCCTGCTCGATCGGCGCGCCGCTCATCGATCCCGAGACGTCGAGGATGAAGACAACATCGCGGGGCAGCTGCTGCTGGCCCAGCGACTGCAGATCGGGCGGAAGTATCGAAACCAGGGCATACTCGTAGCCATTGTGCCGCTGGCTGAAAACCGCGGTGCGTGGCAGCCGGTCCGGTTCGGGGGCCCAGGACAGCTCGAAGTCGCGGTCTGCAAACGCGGCGTGGTCCTTCAGTGCGATACTGTAGCGGTTGCTGTCGGTCTGGCGCACGTCAATTTCATGATAGGCGCTGTCGAGGGCAGACAGCGGCACACCTGCATCGAGCATGACGTGCAGGTATACAGGATTGACCGGCCTGTCGGCCACGACAACGCCGACGTCCGTCTCGCCGTCCAGGCCGCCCGGGTCCGGGGCCGACGCATGGTAGCGTGGGCCTGTGACCAGCGGAACGCGCAGGCGGTAGCGGCCGCCCTTGTAGGCGATGGTTTGCTGATACTCGATTTCTACCGTCAGCGTGTCGTTCGGTGCAATATTGGCTATCGACGTGGTAAAGACATCGGGCCGCTGCTGCTCCATCAGCGCGGCCTGTTTGCCGTTGTTTCTGGCCGCTTCATAAACCTGCCGGGCGGCTTTTCTTTCCTCTACCTGCCCTTCTATCGTGCGGCCGCCGGTTTGCAGGCTGAAATGATCGACGGCGGCGTTTTCTGGCAGCGGGAACACGTAGACGCCTTCGGCCCAGATGTCCCGGGTGTTCTGGAAGCTTTGCCTTATCCTCGCGCGTGCGATCATGCCGGTAACGTCGATGTCAACTTCGGTCTCGAGCAGCAGGGCTTCGACAGGGCTCGCGCCGTCGGCCTGCAACCACACGGAACCGCCAGTCGCTTTCAGCGGGTCTGCGGTGCCGGGTTCGGCGTATACAACATCCGCAAGCAGGCCGAACAATGCGTACAGGGCAAACGCGCCGGTCAAACGAAACAGCCATGTCGTCCACCCTGTAAGGGTTTCGCTGATGCCTGGTGTTGAGGTCGTGGTTTTCATCATGCGCACCCTCGATCAGTCTTTTCTGAGGGGTTTGTAGCGATGACCGACCGTAATGATGCAGTCGTTCGAAAGCACCATATAGGCGTCCATCATGTCGGCCAGCCGGCGCACCACGATGTGCCCGACTTCCGATGCAAGGTAGCGCCGGCTTTGCCTGTCAAAGAAGCATACGGTCGTGCCGTTGACGCCCTTGAACCGGCTGCCGTATCTGTACAGCCAGTCGATGATCAGTGGCGGTATCGCGCGCTGCTGCAGTCGCGCCTGTGCGTGTCTGGTCATGTTCATGAGTCTGCTCCTGTCTGTTGTTGTTCGTGTTCAAGAGGGAGGGGTCCGCCCCGGCTCTGCAGGGGGCGGACCTTTGCCGGCGGCTACGGCGCTGCGCCGGTTTCAGCCATCTCGATCGGCCGTTCTGATTTCTGCGCGAATGGTTCAAAGCGGACCACCACCCGGCGATCGAAGGTGTAGGCCTCGAGATCACCCGGGGCGGACACAAACTGCTGCTCACCGTGCGCATTAACATGAATGCGGTCTGCATCGACGCCGGCCTGCACCAGCCGTTCGCGTACCGACGCCAGGCGCCGCGTGGAAAGGTCCAGGTTGGTTTCGCTGTCGCCGCGACGGTCAGAGTAGCCGTCAAGGTGCACTTCGATACCCGGCATCAGCTGCAGGATGCCGGCGACCGCCTGCAGGCGAGGCAGGTAAATGCTTTCCACGGACGTGCTGCCGGTCAGGAACAGGACGTCGAGGCCCATGTCGCTGAGCAGGATATTCTTCAGTTCGGCCGCATCGTCGTTCGCGTCATCGATGACGGGTGCAAGCTCACCGGCCTGCGAGACCATGATCGGGTCGTCGGTTTCCGGGTCGGCGGCCGGCGCCGGGTCATCCGGCACGGGAGCATCGGCCAGTGTGACCGCTTCCGTACCCGACGCCTTGCGGGCCGCGGCTGCCGCGGCATCGTGTTTCCCGGCCAGGTTGCCTATCAGTCCACCGGCAAGCAGGCCCAGCGGGCCCGCGAGCAGGCCGCCGGCGACGGCACCGATGCCGGTGCCAATGTTCTCCCTGTGACTGCTTTCATCCGTCGCGGCGTCGTTCGCGTGGGCATTGGGAAGCGTGCCTGCAGCGATGCTGGCGGCGATTGCGGCTGTAATTAGTTGTTTTTTCATGGTTATCTCCGTTGGTTAATGCTGTTCAGGTAAAAGCGAACAGGCTGCGTAATGGGTACGCTGCCCATTACAGCAACGCAGCGGATTTCAATCTTTGTGAACGCATGAAGGAAAAATGGAGAAAAAATGGAGCCTGGCCGCTACAGCTCTACAAACCGGCGGTTTTCCGCTAGATTTGGTTTATGGCTTACACAATTGCGATCGTCGAAGATGACATTCAACAGCGCAGGCATTATGCGGAAGCGCTGAGAATGAACGGCTACAGCGTGGCGGAGTATGACAGCAGGGAGCAGGCGGTAGCCGGCTTTGACCGCAATGCGCCTGACCTGGCGATACTCGATATCATCCTCGGCAGCGAAGTCGGCGGCGGGTTCGAAGTATGCCGCCACCTGAAGGCGCACAGGCCGCAGGTGCCCGTGATATTCCTGACGACGCGCGGCGACGAACTCGACAAGATTTACGGGCTGCAGCTCGGCGCCTGGGACTATCAAACCAAGCCGGTATCACTGGAGTTCCTGGTGGCGCGCGTGGATTCCTTGTTCAGGATACAGCAGGGCAGCGGCAGTCAAACCGGTGTGCCCAGTGTGAAGGGGGACATTGCAATCGATACCGCGAGTATGCGCGTGTGCTGGAAGGGCAGCCAGGTCGATCTGACACCGACGGAGTTCGAGATACTCGCGGCGCTGCTGAATGCGCCCGAGGGGGCCAGCATCGAGAGCCTGGTGCGGGCGACGCGGCAGGGGCTGGTGGAGGACAACACCATCAACACGCATATCCTGCACATACGCAAGAAGTTCAAGGCGGTGGACGCCGGTTTCAACTGCATAAAGACCCGCTATGGATTCGGGTACAGCTGGGCGTGTCAGTAGCCGGTAAACAAAAACGGCGCGGATTGAGCATGGGTGCACGGGTGCTCCTGTTCAGTTCCCTGCTGCTGGTCGCCCTGCCGTGGATCGGGTACCGCTATATCAGCGAGATGAAGGAGTTTCTGCTGCAGGGGCAGGAGGAAGCGCAACTGCTCGCTGCCAAGGCAGTGGCCACGATCCTGCACGGCAGGTCCGACCTGTTCTATCCGGTCGAAGAGGCTGTTGATATCGACGGGATTAAAAGCGCACTTTATGTCTATCCGCTCGACTATCCCCTGGAAATCGACGGTTATGCGGGCGACTGGGGTTCGCTGGTTCAGCAGGCGAGGACGTTCGGTCAGCAACACCTTGTCTATAACCGCGTCGGCGGATCGGGTGAAATCACGCCTTTCAGCCTGCTGGTGGGGGAGCACGGTCGTTATGTCTATGCCCTGATCCATGCGTCGGATAAAGACATCGTTTACCGCAATCCGAAATACCGCCGGCTGGACCACGCCGACCACGTGCGCGTGGAAACCCTCAGGGCGGATGGCAGCATCAGGCGCCTGATGCTTATCACGGAAGGCGAGGGCCAGGTCAGCGTTTATGAAATGAAGCCTGACTGGAAACAGCCGGTAACGGGCAAGCCCGTGTATGCGCTGTTCGGTGTGTGGCGGGAGCGTGCGGATGGCTACTACCTGGAAATGCGTTTGCCCGCGTCATGGCTGGAGCCGCAGCCCTATATGACCATCGGCGTCGCCAACGTGGACAGCGAGGCGGAGCGCCGCATCGATACCGTCGTGGCAACACTGGACGTGGCTGCCGCGGGCAGGCCCAATTTTCTGATAACGCGCTCGCCACAGCTGGATAGGATACTGCAGGGCCTGGGCAGTGCGGATGCCGGTATCTGTGTCGTCGACAGGTACCGCCACGTGCGCGCCGTGTACGGCAGCGATAATAATCGCGCGCTGTGCACGCAAAAGGACAGCGTCAGCGATGAGCTTGTGGACGAGGCGCTCAAGGGCGCGCACAAGGCGGCGAGCCACAGCAACGAAACCGGCGGTTCCATTTTGATAGCGGCGCACCCGGTTTACGCGAACGACGAGGTCGTGGGCGCCGTGCTGGTGGAAAAGGACAGCGGGCATATACTGGGTTTGCAGCATCGCTCCCTGATGCGAATCATTGTGGCGACACTGGTGGTGTTCCTCGCCGCCATAACGGGATTGATGCTGTTCGCTGCATGGCTTGCCTACCGCATACGCAAGCTGCAGAAGGAAGCGTCCAGTGCAATTGACGAAGACGGCAGGGTCCTGGTCGATCATTTGAATGCTGACAGGTTCGCTGTCGACGAAATCGGGCAGCTGTCGCGCGATTTCTCATCGGTGTTGTTGAAGCTGAAAAGCTACACCGGGTTCCTGGAAAGCATTCCGCGCACGCTCCGCCATGAAATCCTCAATCCGGTCAATACCATAAGCATGTCGCTCGAGAAGCTGGAATCGGGTGCGAATGACCCTCGGCTGCTCAGGAGCGCGCGCATGGCAACACGGCAACTGGAAGTGATCGTGCACAGCCTGACCGAGGCCGCTCACATCGACCAGGCGCTGCTGCAGGATGAAAACGAAAGATTCGATCTTGCAGCCGTGGTCAGCGAGTACGCATCGAACGCCGGGCTGAAGCACGGCAGGTCACGCATTGGTTACAAGGGGCCCGACAGCGGGGTTTACGTGGTCGGCAGCGGCCTGCGCATAGCACAGCTCATGGACAAGCTGAAAGATAATGCGCTGGACTTTGCCGATGAAGGAAGCCGGATCGAATTCGAGCTGGCCCGGGAGCAGGACAGGGCGGTACTGTCGGTTACCAATAAAGGCCCGGTCGTGCCCGACGAGGTGCTCAACGCCCTGTTTACCGGGATAATTTCCGGAAGGCCTGCCGAAAACGAGGCGCCGCACCTGGGTATCGGTTTGTTCATCGCGGACCGCATAGCGCGCCAGCACCAGGGTCAGCTGGAGATCATGAACCTGTACAACATGGATGGCGTACAGGTCAAACTGACCCTGCCGGTTGTTGAATAGCCGCGTCGACACGCCGCGGTTCGAGACTATCAGGCGTACGGGTCTGGTTGTAGAATAGATAAAAGACGACGTTTAACTTCCGGAAACACGCCATGGAAAAAGCAATAAGGTTCCTGCTCCCGATAATGCTCGTTTTACTGGCGGCGGCCACCGCTAACGCGGGTTACCGGGCGGTTATCGAGGTCGAGGTCACCGAGGGTGATCATGCCGAGAAATATTTCGAAATACTGACCCTTGACGATAACAGGTTCAGGATCGACTTTGTCGGTGAGGACAAGAAGGTAACCGACGAAACACCCTACATCATGACAATCGATGACGGGCATACCTGGGTGATGGGCGACAGGCCCAGGGACCAGTTTTACTGCTCGAAGGTGCAGACCGAAGAATTTTTCAGGAGCCTGGGCGGGCAGCTCACCCACGCGGTGGATTTTTTCAACGTCAAGGCGGAATCCCCCACGGTCACGGAGACCCTGAGGGAACCGGGCCCCGAGATCCTGGGTTTCAAGACCACGCATGTTCGACTGGAAACCGATGCCACCGCCTATGCCTGGTTCCTGTTTTTCAAGTTTGAGTATGCAGTCAAGATGGTCGACGACATCTGGTACACGACGGACGTGGACATACACCCGATACGAAAAAAATGGCTGAACGCCCTGACGCAGTCAGGCAACGATATCGTCGATGACCTGTTTACCCAGGTTACGGAAAAATTGCCCGGGCCCGTGCTGAAATCGGAATCCAGGATGGACATCATCAACGTAAGAAAGGAGAGCACCAAGACGCAGACAGAGCGCACTATCGTGACTTCGGTGGAAGAAATCGACAAGGCCGAGCTGGACAAAATATTCGTGATGCCGGAGTGTATCGAAATGGACGATGACGAGATCCAGGAGAAGGGGAAGGCATTGCTGGGCGC
>Ga0180437_10007964_pt1 | contig 13621 bp, 14 predicted proteins | sample SS_ome_4_FD_132410 | JGI IMG/M metagenome (GOLD analysis project Ga0180437, IMG submission 132410) | Hypersaline lake sediment archaeal communities from the Salton Sea, California, USA - SS_3_D_1 metaG | ecosystem: Environmental > Aquatic > Non-marine Saline and Alkaline > Hypersaline >...
AGTACCGGCCTTTCACGTCGAAAGGGAGGAAGAGCTGGATCGCAAAGCGATAGCGCCCTTCAAGGCCGTGGCCGTCACAGCCGGGGCCTCCACCCCGAACTGGGTCATCAAGAAGGTGTGCAGGACCCTGGAAGGCCTCACAAAGAAGAAATGGTCGAAAGTGATCTTCAAGATCCAGCGTTGGCTTCTTCTGAGCAATCTGTATCTGGCACTGGGGGCAGGCTGTCTCAGCTATGCATGTGCCCTGCTGTCAGGGATCAGACCAAGCCTTCCGTCGACCGTCATGGCGGCCTGTTACGTCCTTTCCATGCACATACTGAACAACTTCATCGGCAAAGAGGCGGTCCGTTACAATGATCCGGACCGGGCCCACTTCTACGAAGACAACCGCGGCATCCTTTTGAGCTTGGCGGCCCTCTCAGGAGCGGGAGGGCTTTTCACGGCATTTACTCTGGGACTGGTCCCCTTTTTTGTCCTCTCTATCATCAGCCTCCTCGGGCTGCTGTACAAGGTGAAGCTCTTTCCCCGTCCCCTTAACATGGGCAGACACATCGAAGGGATCAGCGACATCCCCGGCTCCAAAACCGTGTTGATTGCTCTGGCATGGGGAGTCGTCACGGTGGTCCTGCCGCACCTTTCCATATCGCTGAGCGTGACAGCGACCATGATCGCGGTCTCCCTGTGGGCCTCCGTCATGGCCTTTGTGCGAACAGCCTTCTTTGATATTCTGGACATGCAGGGCGACCGAATCGTGGGACAAGAGAGTCTCCCTATTGTCTTGGGAGACAGGAAAACACTGCGGCTACTAAAACAGCTTCTGGCCCTGTCTTTGGCCCTTCTAGTCGTAGCGCCCTTGGCACAGGTGGCCACCACTTTGGCCTACTACTTGATCCTTTCGGTATGCTATATGGCAGGGGTCGTTCGGGCCCTTGAGAGAGATTGGATCGTACCTGGTTTCAGGTTTGAATTTCTAGTTGAAACCATTTTTGTCTTCACTGCAGGGGTATCCGTCCTGTGGCAACTCTTGCCTTGAGCCGACATCGGCAACATAAGGAGGCCGGCGAATCACTCGTCCCGAGCCCTAAGCAAAAGCAATGTCAATCCGCATGCTCGCCCAGGAGCTCTACCGCCTAGAAAAAGACGTAGAAAAGCTGGAAGAAGAAAGCCGGTCTGCGCCTTTCGAAGACCGGGAGTCCATCAAGGACCGTCTGAGGCGAGTTAGAGCCGAACGGGACCGTATGAGAAAGGCCCTTGATGGTGCCAAGGGGGAGCCGCCATTCCGTCAACCCAAGTAGAGGTTAGACGTCCTGCCCAGAGATCCGCTATCAATGCCCCTACCCGCGGCCCCTCAGCAAAATGAGGCGCTTTTGAAGACTCCTTTTAACGCCTCTTGCGGAGTTCTTGGGGTACCCATCGGGGCCAAGGGAGCGGCCCTCTTCAGTGAGAAGGCTCGCAGATCGGTCAAAAATCCATAGCTCCCACACCTTCTCTGGGACGAGTACCTATTCACATACGAAGGGCCAGGCACAAGCCATCCTTCTCAGGAGAATGAAAAGGCAGGAAAGAAAGCAGGTGCACGGCCTTCCAATGGGGACTTTCAGACAGGGCACTGTTGAAATTATCTGCCGCCTGAAACCCGACGTTGTCAGCAATTAAGAGCCCTCCACACCTGAGCAGGCGGTGGCAATGAGATAACACCGGGTTATAGTCCTCTTTATCTATGTCCATAAAGACAATATCGAATGGCCCGCCCATCTTTTCCATTTCCGCCAGGGCGTCTCCCACAGTGACCGCTATGAACCCGTCCAGTCCTGCTCTCTTGAAATTGGCCATCGCCCTTTTGGCCATGGCCTTGTCTCTTTCCAGGGTCACCATTCGTCCCATCGTCTCTTTACAAGCCCTTCCGAGGTAGATGGCAGAGTATCCAGTGGCCGTTCCCAGTTCAAGGACAACGCCGGCGTTCATGGCACGGGCCAGCACATAGAGCAGCTCGCCCATCACTGGCCCGATAATTGGTATTCTCTCATGCCGGGCTTCTTCTTCCAGCTCCTTCAAGAGTATATCCCTGGCCGGGGCCAGTTTTCTAAAGGCTTCCTCTAGATCCGGAATCATCTTGGACATCTGTTCCCCCTACGCTCAGCCTGTCGCCTCCTGTTGGTCTACTCCTTCCCCCAAACGGCGTCCATACCGAAACGCTCGAACCACCAGTCCTCTTCTGAGAGATGATGTCTCACTTCCTCTTCGGAGAAAGAGAATTTGTAATTACTACAATAGTCAATAATCATCCTGTATGCATCTACGATCTTGATGGTCATCTCTGTGCATGCCTCCCTTGGTTGCTTACACCTGTCGGGGTACCACTTTCTAAGAAGCCTTCTGTAGTGGGAGTGAATCTCTTCCATCGTTGCCCGCTCCGGCAATGCTAGCAGCTTCCTTGCCTTTGCAATTTCTTCATATTTTGTCATGTTTCGCCCCTCTTGTTTCATCAGCGATACGAGCGGCTCGAAAAAGCCAAAAGCGATCATTTTCTCCTTGGCCCGTCATCGGGGAGGGCCGGGAAATAGCGTCTCTTTGCAGCCACATTTCCCGACTCCTGATTTGAAAAGGAACTATAAGAGAAAGGGCCGGCGGCGTAAAGCAAAAAAGCCCCGGTAATCCTGTCTGGGTCTGGAGATCTGAAAATCCTTTCAAAAAGCCATGAGTCATGTGGTATGAATGAGAAGATATGGTTCAGACAAGAAGGGGCCCTTTATGAAAGACGATCTACACACAGTAGCATCCAGCTATTTTGACTATGTGGCCAAGTGCTTTCCGGTCATGTGCTCCAGTGACGAGTTCCACTTTCTCCCCCGAGCAGAGAGGGCTGCCGGCTATTACGATCGTCTGGAGAATCTGGATTCAGATGCCATAGCCGAGTATGTTGGCACGCTCAAGGCCTTTCAAAGGAAGTTTGACCTCCTAGCAGCGCAGGAGACTGATTTTGAAAAGCTCACAGATCTTGAACTCCTGAAGGCCAGTATAGCCGGAATTTTGATAGAACTGGACATGAAGGCGTCGTGGCGCCAGAATCCTTTGCTCTATCTGAAGACTGCCTTCATAGGACTCGACCATGCCCTCACAAAACCTGCCGGTGGGCCCAAGGAGAGGGCCAGAAGGGCATCCGCTCGATTGGAGGCCATCCCCCGCCTGCTGGAACAGGGGATGAACAACATTGACAGCGTACCCGAGACATATCATCAGGCTGCCATGGCCATGGTGGGTGATTGTCAGAGCTATCTTAGCGAAATAAGTACCTGTTTCAGCCATTTCACAGGGGGTATTGGAAAGGCGTCATCTGGCCTGGTGGATTTTGACAGATTTTTGCGCGCCCTCACTCCTCTGGCAGATCAGAAAGTGGCCCTTCCAGCTCTGGAGATCACTCTAAAAGACCATTTCCTCTCCAAGCGCACCCTGCCTGAAATATTTGAGATTGCTGTGGCAGAATGGCAGGAGAACGAAGAAGAACTCCACAGACTCCAAAAGAGTATTGATACCGGCAAATCTTGGCAAGAGTTATATTTCACCTACGCCCCTTCTGGTGTGACGGCATTGGACACCGTTTCTCTTTATGAAGATGAAATTGAAAAACTAGATTCTTTCTTTCGGGCACACGGTTTCAGCGAGGTTGATTCGACCTCTGCGTTGGAACTCTGTGAAACACCGACCTATCTCCGATCTGTACGCAGTGCGGCTTCTTTCAGCGCCGCCCTTTGCGCAGACCCAAGAGAGAAGGACCTATTCTATATGACCATGGACCTCCCCCAGCAGAGGGGGCCGGGCGCCGCTGCCGTGCTCAGGGAAAGGCTTCACCGGGAATACAAATTCCTTTCTGCCCATGAGACCATCCCGGGGCACCATCTGCTCGACAGTCTTCGAAGAAGATCGGAAAACCCGGTACGGCGTCAAATCGAATCAGCCCTTTTTTACGAGGGATGGGCCTATTATGCTGAAACACTCTTGACCGAGTGTGGTTACGTGCAAAGCCCCATAGAGTCTTTGGTCGATCATAAACGGAGGTTGTGGAGGGCCGCACGATGTCAGATAGACGTGGGCCTGGCCACCGGAAGACTGGCCAGAAAAGATGCTGTAGGATTGGTCACATCTGCCGGATTTAGCCCCAAAGAGGCCGAAACCCAAATAGACCGCTTCCGATTGAATCCAGGATATCAATTGTGCTACACCTTGGGCCGTTACGAGATTATGAGACTAAGAAAAACCTACGGCGCCCGATGGGGTCTGGACCGCTTTCACAGACGACTGCTGAAGGGAGGAGAACTGCCCTTTCATCTTATTGAGAAAGGATTCAAGAACCAGGACCTGACGGATCCGAAAGGGGACAAGGAGTAGAAAGTGACAAATTTTGTTGGATACCACTCAGAATGGAACCTCGGTAGCCCAGGAGGATGGGACTACCAGCGCATTACCCAAGTCATCGGAAAAGCTGTCTGGCAAAGACTCAATGAGATTCTGCCCATTGAAGTGGAGCTGGACTTCGATCACCCCCTGCTCTTTCCGGTATATGGATTCGTGGACATGCTGGTGGAAGCCCATAGGGCTCGGGAGGCCAACCATCAGGGGCTCATTGCAGTCGTGGCAGAGGAAGAGACCTTAGAAAGCGTAACAGAGAACCGGAACCTGGCGGAGCGCCTTGATCGCGTGGACGGCATTTCAGGTGCCTTGATGGCTCCCCATGATCTGGAACTGGAAAAGGGCCGGGTCTGTTGGAAAGGACAGTCCGTTTCTGTCATTTTCATGGACTTCAACACGGACGTCCTCTTGGCTGAGCACCGCAAGCACAATCTAAAGGCCCTTTTGCAGGCAGTGAGAGAAAAGCGGGTCATCAACCCCCGGGGCACAGAACCGATTAATGTGAAGAGCATGTTTGAAGTCATCACCGGCGCCCAAGGCCATCGGTTCGACAGGGAAGTGGTGGCACGGACCCCCTGGACACGTCAATTTCATGGCCGCAGAACCACAGGGCCAAATGGTGAAGCCATTGACGACTTGATTGAATGGACCCGCTCTCACTGGGACGACCTGGTGCTAAAACCAGAGCGGGGCTATTCCGGTAAGGGGGTCCAGGTGGGAAAGATCAACAAAGATGCGGACAAGGCCGTGAGTCTGGCCCTTGAAAAGGGACATTACATCGTCCAGGAAAAGATCCCCCTCAATCTGTGGGCCGAAGACATTCCTACTTTGAATCAAGAAGAGGCCCGCATCACATTGGAGCGATGTCAGACAGATTTCCGCTGCCTCATGGGGCCGAAAGGTCTGTTCGGATTCTTGTGCCGATTTGGCGGGGTGCCAACGAACGTGGGAAGTGGCGGTGGGGTCCAGCCCTTGGGCGTGCTCCGTTCGGACATGAGCGTGCGGGAGGCCGTGGCCCGAATCAATGAGGCCATTATGGACATGTCTTACGAAGACCTATCCCCGGTGGTTGAGATGCAAAAAGAGATGGCCATGGATCACAAGTTCACCTATTTACTTGGCCCGATCAGGCTGGCGTTAAGGCCGAGGGTGATTACCATCTCTCAACTGGAATCCCTTGAAAGGTATTGTGGCGCCATGTGGTCGGACTGCCTCACGTTGGAGAAGATGTGGCTGTCAGGTGAATTGGATGACATCGTAAAGATCGAGGAAGAGGAGCTTGAAATCGCCCGAATGCAGCCATGGGGCGGGTCCCCTGCCATCTTCGCCTCAGACGGCCTCTTTGGTTTTGGAAGCAATCCAGAGGAATCTTGACCATGAAAACAGACCCCGACTGGTGGAAGACCATGTTTGACGAGGTCTATCTCCTTACGGACGCCCGCTCGGTCTGCAACGAAGACATCACACGCCGTGAGGTGGATCTCATCTGTGACCTTCTCCCTATCGGTTCCGGTCATAGGATCTTGGACCTTTGCGGTGGCCACGGCCGCCACAGCTTGGAATTTTGCGCTCGGGGTTTCACAGGGTGTACCCTGGTAGACTATTCCGATTACCTCATTGACTTCGCCAGGACGAGGGTTGCGGAGTGCAAATACCCCATGGAATGTGTCCAGGCAGATGCGAGAGATACAGGACTTCCTGCTGATAGTTTTGACCACGTCCTCATCATGGGTAATTCCCTTGGGTACATTGCCGATGCCGCCGCTGACAGAAAGATTCTGGAGGAGGCAAAGCGGGTGTTACGTTCAGGCGGCTGGCTGCTGGTTGACGTGACAGATGGTGAGGCAGTACGGAAAACCTTTAGCCCCACTGCCTGGCACGAGATCAATGATGATATGGTGGTCTGCCGTGAGCGGAAGCTGGAAGGAGATTCCTTATGGGCCCGCGAAATGGTAGTGAGCAAAGAGAAGGGTTTGATTCGAGACCGTTCTTACGCCATCCGCCTTTATGAGGATCGAACAGTCGGGGCACTCCTAGAGGAAGCTGGATTCGGTCAGGTTAAGATCCACACCGGCTTTTCCCCCCACAGGCAAAAAGGCGACTATGGCTTCATGAATCATCGCATCCTTGCCGCAGGCCAAAAACCGCAGAAACAAAGATCACAGGGCGAGCCCCCTTTCCATATGACCCCATAGGACAAAGGAAACCGATATATTTTGTGGGAAACAGTGTCGACGATGGCTGGAAACTCTTTGGGCTCAATGCCCAGCTTTCTCAGCCGTGATGCCAGTTCTTTCGTATTTGACTATTCCAGGGACGGTCCCTCACGGGCCCGTTCTTTGCGTCCTGCAGCCCTTGCGTAGGTTCTCATCGGGGGCATGGACCTGTCGGGCAGTCCATAGGAGATCTTGTTCTTGCACAGATAACAGGATTCGGATATGAGTAGCCATCTGCCGCAAGGTCATGACACTGGCTGAGAATTTCTGTTCTTGTTGGGAGGTTTTTGTGAACACATCGTCAGATAACTGCGGGCTTGTGATAGTGGACATGCAAAACGATTTTGTCCTTCCTGATTCGCCTCTTTGTATTGCCGGCGCCTATGAGACCGTACCCAAGATTCAGGAAGCCCTGGAGGCATTCAGAAAGGGGAAAAAACCCGTATTTCATATTGTCAGGGAACACAGGGCCGACGGCAGCGACGTGGAAATCACACGGGTTCAGGGTTTCCTGAAAGAGGCAAGGTACGCTATACCGGGAACAACGGGCTGTGAGATCGTGGAGGCATTGCACCCCCTGGAAGGAGAATACCGGATCGCAAAACAGAGGTTCAGCGCCTTCATGCACACGGAACTTGATTTTATACTCAGAAGGCTGGGTATTTCTCACATAGTGGTGTGCGGAACCCAGTATCCCGTGTGTATCCGAACCACTGTTTTCGATGCCATTGCCTATGGCTACCACGTGACGGTTCTGACAGACGCCACATCTGCGCAAACGCCTGAGGTTGCCGAGGCAAACATCAGGGATATTAAAATGATCGGCGTCCGTTGTGTCACCGTTTCTGAGTTTCTCCAGAATTCTGCGGGATTTGGCGATGCCACTTAGGGGGTTGCGACCCGCAATAGGTAAGCTTCATGTCAATAGGAAGGAAGAAGGGGATCAGCGAAAGGCTCGCACCGCAAAGATTCGTACTGAACACCAGAATCTTTTGGCCTTGCAAATAGTTGTTTATGCATAGCACAAACGCTACTCTGACTCGATAAGCTGAAAGGACCCATAAGCCACTAAGACAGAAGCGGGACCACGATAATCAATTGTCTGAATATTGCTCTCTCAGGTTATCCAGATGCAACCTTGAACGGGCCTCCAAATTCTTCCCCACAATCTTGAATATTGTGTTCAATTTCACTCCAAAGACTTTATGGCGATACCTGTCACTGCGGTAGTAGGTCTCCATATTGTCAACTCGGCCATGGTCCTCTATCATCATATCCTCGTCGAATTGGGAAAACGCATCACTCTTGCCATCCCAATGAATTGTTGAGTGAATATGAGTGCCGTAGCCGATAGTCAAACCTTCTTCTGACAGTTTAGCTCGGACGGCTTTAAACAACCTGGTGTCAAGTATGTAGCTATCAATCTTGTACCAAGATCCCTCGACTTTCACCTCGGTGTAGCAATGTGAGAGTTCTGCGGGAATCAGCCAATACCTATTAGGAGAGACAGCGCCTTTCACGGTCTTTTTAGGTAATACGACGAAATGACTATAAGCTTCTATGTCGGCTTCCCGAAAGAGTGCCTTCATCAGATCACTCTTTGGGTTACAGTGCCCTACTCCTAAGTCTAAGGTGTTATCAGGTGTCGACAAATCGAAGTATCTGTTGAAGCCAAATTTGATATTGTCCCGTACGTAGTCATGTAAAGCGATGGCCCTTTCCCGTTCTGTAGCAAGCTGAGCAGTTACTTGCTCTGCTGTTTCTCGTACTCGGGACATGTGTGACACCCTTTTGGTTCTTCCTAAGCCATAGGCCCGGAACTGGCAACCCTATAATTGAATTGAGTAGACTCTTCTTTTTGTAAAAGGAAGTAGATTTGTCAGGACTGACAGATTTATCAATGCTCCCTTGGCCCATGAAAGACAACGCTGGCCACTTCTTCTACTCTTACCGCTTCTCGCTGATTGAGTCTTTGTGAACGATGTCATTTATCGTTTCTTTGTAGCTAGCTTTTACTTTCAAAACTAGAAGATTTGGGTTGTCGCAGAACTCCCTAAGCATATCCCCTGCACGAACAGCCTCATCCCAAGAGCCAAATGCCCAATTGAAATCCTTTATCCCTTCGTACTCAGTGCTTTCATCAAGCTCATAAGACGATGTTACCGAAAGAAGGTCATGTTTCAGCTTTTTTCTGAAATCGTCGTATGGTATGTGGACTATTACTTCGTAATCTGGCAGTCTTAAGTTGAACATGGAGTTTGATATTAAGGTCCTTTTACGCAGTTAAAGCAAGGATTTCATCGAGACATACAACGTGATTTCGGTGGACCGTCTTGACAATTTAAGAAAGGCTCTTTGGCCTTGCCAGGCCCCTTTATGACCCTAACCAATTCTCCAACAACCGACCGCCTGTCTTTGATTATGAGAGTGTTTGTAGGTGCGTGGGCTACGATCGTGCCGTCCTTTGTTAATAGAGGACTCAGAACAGAGGCCAAATGCTCGGCGTCCGCATAGTTGAGAGGTATGACCTTGATGACTATCGAATTCCTATATGGACTTACGGGTTGGGCGTACGCGGGATGCAGATGAGGCCCTCCCACGAATATCAACGTTACTAATGCATACAATCTGAACATGGCGATACTTGTTTCTCCGCAAATAATTGGAGATTCAGCTTCTGATGACAAAGGGTAGTCAGGATTGAGGTGTTTTTCAACCCCTCGTTGCGATACTCTTTGGCTACCTAGAAAATGCGGAGTTTCATATAGTTGCTTATGCATAGCAAGATCGCCAATCGGCATGATCAAACAACCGATTTATGTATACAGAGGAGATCTCGAATTTCAGAAGCTTTTGGGAATTGAGGAGACTCGGGCAAAAGCTTTAAACTTGGCAGAACCAAGGAAGGTGATCTCTCTGCCTTTAATACTCATAGTCGGTAATGATTCTTTCCAGTTGCCGACGAGCAAATCGAGGATCTTCGTCCCGATGATAGGGCCGGTACTTCCGAGCGTTCCGAATCAGCCTGGCATCTATCTCTGCCGTAATGATCGCCTCCTCGTTCAAGGGGGCCTCGGCCAGCACCCTGCCCATGGGACTAACGATCCGGCTGCCACCCCAAAATGTCAGTCCTGCCTCGGAACCGACGCGATTGGCAAAAACAACGAAGGAGCCATAGACGAGCGCATTATACTGTACGAGTGCCGTCCACACCTCATCGTGGGCAGGCCACACCTCGGTGTTATGCGTCGTGGAGGAGGTCGCAGGCACCACCACAACCTCCGCGCCCATGAGATGGTGAAGATATGATATAACCGGGTGCCACAGGTCATTGCAAATAATAGGCGCTATGATGAATTCCTTAAAGTCCGCCGACACCAACCGGCGTCCCTTGCCGAAGTACTTCTGCTCCTCGTAGACTGCATACGTGGGGGGATAGATCTTCCTCGCCACGGCCCCGAATTCCCCCTGGAACAGAAAACCGTATGAGTTGTAATTGGCGAGGCTACCCGGAGTCTCCTCTACAAGCCCGATCATCAGGCCTACATCGTGAGAAAGGGCCTTCAATTCGTAAAAGATGGGATCGTCAAGGTCAGTCGTTAGGTGATCAAACCCCTGCCGGTTGTCATATCCTGTAAGACTGAGTTCAGGAAAGACAACCAGTTCCGCACCTTCCTGTTCCAGGGCCCTTTTGGCCATGGCTAACATCTTGTCGGCATTGGCTTTGATTTGACCCAGGGAGCAATCCATCTGGACAGCGGAGATGCGGATTTTCTTGTTCTTATTTGTCATTTGCTCCGTTCCTAATCTTTTTGGAGGTCGCCGTCAAGCCATCGTTGCAGCCCAGAGGAACTTCGTCCGAACCGTTTTGCACAGAGATTGGTAAAAATCAAGGAAGTCGACTAGGATGGGGCTATTCGGTGAGGAGGAGCACAGAGGGAGACAGCGCATCTTGTGATAGGGAATAGTTGGCTCAGAATGCCGATTGCTTGCCACGATCTAGCCGCGGAGCGCTTCACATTCCATGCTGGCCTATCTCTCCGCAAGGCAATCAACAAAATGATTTTATTGCGGATTTGTAACGCATACCACAAGCCATGTCAAGCTCCCGAAGCCATTTGGCGGGACTTTCGGTGAAAGTGGGGGCAAGACGATGCTGTTGGGAAAATTCACAAGAAGAGTTTAGCGTAGATTGGTTCTGAATACCCTAAAAATAGGGAACTTCCAAAAGGTTACCATAGCATAATCGCCAATCGGCAGGATCAAAGAAGTGGTGTAGATAGACAGCGGAGATCTCGAATTTCAGAGGGTCTTGGGAATTGAGGACAGTCGGGCAATATGTTTAAGGTGCCGAAAATAATAGTAAATTGCATATATTCACCATTCGGGGAATCTTGAGGATGTGTCAGCCCATAACCATCACTGTACAAAAAGTCATATGGTTCTCAAAAAACTTCCGAGCAACGCATCTGCTACATATACGCTGGTTCTTGCTAGGCGTCCTATTTCCTCTATAAATACATCAAGTAAGCATTATCAATCTCTTAATACTCTTTCTTCTGGATTAACCGGATTTCCTGGAATCTCCATTAAGGCCCCATCTGCATCGACCACGAATAGCTTGAATCGTATGTCTACTGTTGGTAAAGGAATAAACCCATATGGAATAAATGTAACGCCTTCGAAGACCGGGTATGTTTCCAAGTAATAGGACTGCCCTTCATCTGTATACAAATCTATTGTTTCCTTGTGATCAAAATACGAGGATATTCCGGTTACTTCAATCCTATGTGCTCCAGGATTCAAAAAGAATTTAATATGCTCTCCACTCTTGAGAAAAAAATACGGTCGACCATCGATGGATATTGAAGCCCTGTGGACCCTTAGAACGAAATTACTTGGAACAACGTAATAGACAAGAATTACAGCGCTTCTCTTGTTTCCTATTAATGCCTGTTCAACAAATGGTGGAATAGTTGTGGAACATCCGTTTAGAAACAGTAGAATGGTTGGGACCGTTATTCTGAATCTTTTCATATTCTACGATTTCATATCGTTGAACAATAAACTAATTGCCACCTAACGTTCAAGCCAGAGGTGCGACACACGAGCAGGCGCTGGAGCGTGATGATACTCTCAGCATGTCTATCTTCCCCCAAATTCCTTATCTTGAAGTATTTCGTGGACTCATGCCACAGACGACCTCTCCCGTTTCCATATCCTCGACCCATAGAAAACAGCAGTTTTCGAACAGCCTGGCAGATGGAGGCAGGACAAGAGCTTTTCCAACTTTGAGGAAGAAATAGGGGGAAAGAATATACGCTAGTGGGACTCGAATGAGCTCTAAGGGCATAAGTCCCATTTCCTCGCCAAAAGACAACCGGTGAATAGTGACAGTCGTCGGGTCCTGTCCAGGCTTCAGTTCAATTGCAAAGATCGAATACTTCTTTCCCGCTAACGCATCGAAAGCCAAGTCAGTTTCATCTTCGTGGAAATTAGACCACGTGGTCGTGACTCTCACGACATGGTGACCTGGCGTTAAATGATTCGACAGTCGCGGGTCCCCGTCGATAGCTGTGATTCGGCATTCGAATGGATATGTGGTGTTTGTGACGTACGAGTCTTGCCGTACAATAGAGATATAAGCAGGTTGTTCTGCTTGAGAATGCCCGACAGTGGTTCCCGGCACCGAGGTGCATCCGAAGATGTGCATCAATACTGCACTTGCCAGTAGCGCATGTATAATACTGCTTGCTGGCGGAGCCATGTTGCACCGAATCGAAATTATTCTTGTGAACGCCACACGATTGAGAGCTAACAGACATTTCAATCGTCGTCTTTGCCACTAACAATCGCTTGCCAATACCCCAACGAAAAAGGTTCGTCAAAAACCAAAGATAGTCGACGACTATGGCAGCCCCGGACAGAACATAGATTTGCCTCCCAGATGGCACTTCGGAAACGGTCCAGCCCGATGTGTGATTGCCTATCAGGTCTAGGTGTAATCAACCAAATGATTTTATTGCAGATCTGTACACAATACTGTAGGCTTTGTCAAGGTATTGGCCCAAATCTTATCAATCCAAGAATGAGGAGGTGCATCATGAAAGTGTCACAGGCCGTCAAGTATTGTCTAGAGTATCACGGGGCGCATTCCAAAAAAAGATACCAACCGCGCCATGGAATTCGTCCTATCGAGGTTCAACAGCAGGTTTAGAGAGAGGGACCTCGGCTCCATAACCCCAGATGAATTCCTGTCCTTTCTGAACACAGTCACTGAGGGGACCAAACAATCAACCAAAAGAACCCGCTATTGCTGCCTCGGATCTTTTTTCAACCTCATGAAGAACACCGTCGAGCCTAAGCTGGAAAACCCTTGCAGCACGCCCATGCTCAGAAAGCTATTCCAACGAGCCAAGCTCCCACGCTGGACTATCCTGGAGAAGGAGACTGTTGACGAGATCATCTTTAGAACCTTGAAACCGCGCAATCGGCTGATGCTAGAGCTCATGGCCCGTGGTGGAATGAGGATCAGCGAGGTGCTCAACCTCAGGCCGGATGATGTGGATGGCCGAAAACTGATTCTCAGAGATCCCAAAAGCGGCAGAGAAGCTGAAGTGGTCTTTATCCCCCAGAAGGTCGCTGACAGACTCAAAGACTATATTGAGCAAAAGGGAATTATTGGTCAGCAGCGAATCTTCCCGCTGACCTACCAGGGAGCCAGGATGATTGTCAAAAGGGCAGGCACCTTGGTCGGCATCAAGCTTCGGCCACATGACCTCAGAAGGCACGCAGCCACCCATGCATCACGTTCGGGGACTCCGATTGAAATCGTCAGCAAGGTGATTCTCAGACACGCCAATCTTTCAACGACTCAGCGGTATTTGGGAAAGGTCAGTGATACTGAGGCCATGAAGTGGATTGAAAATCTGTACGGTTAAGCACATTCAAAGGCCGGGTGAGGTTTCCAAGGCCCTCATCCTGCAATCTTTTCAGCA
>Ga0180437_10007966_pt1 | contig 13619 bp, 8 predicted proteins | sample SS_ome_4_FD_132410 | JGI IMG/M metagenome (GOLD analysis project Ga0180437, IMG submission 132410) | Hypersaline lake sediment archaeal communities from the Salton Sea, California, USA - SS_3_D_1 metaG | ecosystem: Environmental > Aquatic > Non-marine Saline and Alkaline > Hypersaline > Sediment...
CAGTGCCCACGTTGTACCATGCCCGCCGGATTGGGGCGAACACGTTCATATCACCGGCTATTGGTTTCCCGAAGACAAAGACTGGCAATCTCCCGACGAGCTGCGCAGATTTATCGAGGTCGGTTCACCCCCTGTGTTCATCGGTTTTGGAAGTATGCCTGTGCGTAACCCAACACGGACGACCGCCATCCTTCTTGAGGCCCTGAAACAAAGTGGGCTCCGTGGCATTTTACATAAGGGGTGGGCCAGAATTGGCAACGATGATTTGCCAGACTATGTTTTCAAAATTGATTACGCGCCGTATGGATGGTTGTTCCCACAAATGGCGGCGGTGGTACATCACGGTGGGTCAGGAACGACAGCTTTTGGATTACGAGCGGGTGTGCCATCTTTAATCGTGCCATTTCTGTTTGACCAATTCTATTGGGGTAAGCGGATTTTTACTCTGGGTGTTGGGCCAGAACCGATTCCTTATCGAAAGTTATCGGTTGCGAGGTTGGTGGAAGCATTAACCATTGCTACCACCGACACCTCGATGTGCCAACGTGCTGCAGCGCTGGGTGAAAAAATCCGTGCGGAAGATGGTATGAAGAAAACGCTAGAGATATTTTCCCGTCATTTGTTGTAAAATGATCTTGGCGTGTGGCACGCCGCCATGGACCAGGCCCGCCCCACCTCAACCGCCTCGGTGAGATTCCACGGCTTCCTCGACGAGGTCTGCCAGGCTGGGCGTCATCCCCCAGGACGCAGCCATCGTCGGACGCACCCCGCTGGCCGTCCCCGCTACCTTCACCGTCTCCCTCACCGGAACGTATGCCGACATGCACGTGGTCACCGCCTCTTAGGTAGCCACGTGCCTCTTTTTTTTGCTGATTCGCCAAGTCGCTGATTGGGTTTTCGAAGCAGATAACGCGCGTTACTAAGCCAAATCCGGCCCTTTCTGGGGTTGATGGACGGAACGGTAAAATCAACCCCACGGAAAACCACTATATACGGGGGCATGTTTGACAAAATCCCCGGCATCTTGGGGCGGTGAGCAGTGCTGTACTGCTTCGAAAACCCTGATTTGCGTCCTATTGCACTTTCTCACGATGCATGATATAATTAAATCAGCCAGACGATAACTTTCCCTTCACAACTGACGAAGCCTGAGGGGGAAATAAAAAAGGGACCCACCGCGTTCAGGGCGCGGAAGGCCCTTCATTATGCCCCCTTCCTGCTTGGGCCAGGAAGGCCAGGCTCTGGTTAGATTATACCAGAGAGCCGCTTTCCGTGTCAAGCAGGAGAGCGGCTTTGTGTTTGCTGATATTTCCGTATAAGACGGCTGTGCGGAACTGAGTCTGTATAATGTTAGATCATTAGTTGATGTGGCTCGTTGAGAACAAGGGCTGATTGAACTAGATAAAAATACGGTCTTGTACCAGGGAGGGCTTCTAATGATTGAGGCTACTGAGAGCATGATAAAACAACAAGTTGTTGGTTCGGTCATTGCTGACGATGTTTCTCCATCGTTCGATACGTTTAGGTTCAAAGCTAATGCGAATGAGTATGTATACCCTGGCACGCTGGTGGGTACGGACGTGGGTGATGGGAAGTTTCTGATTGGAAGAATTTCGGCCTCTATTGAGGTAAACCCGCATGAGAGTGCATCAAGGGCCAAAGTTAGAGAAGCTATGCAAATTGAGGCCGATTATCCAGAGGAAGAACTTTCGACCAACATTTACCGAGTATATGAAGCAGATATCATAGAAGAAGGCTTTCTTAAAGGTGAGAAGCTAGAGATTTCAGAGCCTGCAGATATGGCAAAAGCTGGCAGCGAGGTGTTTCTGCCTACAGAGACTGTTATTGCTCAAGCAATGGGCTTTGAAAAAGATCCCAAAAAATCCTTATGTTTGGGGCAGACGAGGATTGCAACAGATGTTGAGCTCACTACAGATAGCGAGCAAGAACCACCCAACAATGTGCTGCTGAAGCCCCAATTCATCCAGCGTCATCTTTTTATCGGTGGGACAACTGGCAGCGGCAAGTCTTGGGCTACAGGGATTCTCCTGGAGGAAATCAACAAGTTCGTAATACCTATCGTTATTTTGGATTCTCAGAATGAATATATTGCTCTGACAGAGGGACTTGATGGAAAGGTTCTTAAGCCAGGCGAGGATTATACAGTGAGGCTGTCTTCCTTAACAGAAACTGAAGTATTGGAGCTAGTACCGACTCTGAAAGGCACCCTTGGTCAGGAGTTGTTGGCATATACATTCATTCGACTTAAACGAAGGCTCCTAGCGAGAGAAGAGAAAACTAAGGGACAACTCTCATTCTTAGATGTACGCCAATCGGGTTTCGGCCTGTCTGAGTTGCTTGATGAGATGAAAGAAGATGCTCCAGGTCTTGAGATGAAGCCGTTAAGTCAGAGGCTTGCAATTCAAAGAACACAAACATCCCTTGAAAGACATAAGTTTCTGGGCGAGAAAACCAACTGGGTAAATCTTCTGAAAGAGCATCCTGTAATCAATGTGGACTGTGGAGAGCTAGATCAGAATCAGCTACAACTCGTTGTGGGAGCAACACTGAGAGAACTTCAAAACCTGCGGAAAAAGAACCTAATCCCCCCTCATGTCATTGTACTTGATGAGGCCCATCTTCTGGTTCCAGAAGGTCAGGATAGTCCGTGCAAACAAGTGATACGGGAGAATGTCAGAATTGGACGTCACTATGGTATCTGTATGATTTTGATCACTCAAAGTCCAGTAGACATTGACAAGAAAACTATTCGCCAGTGTAATACAAGGTTCATATTTGCTCTGGAACCAGACCAGTTAGACTCACTGCGAGGCGTCAAAGCTGATGCTACAGACGATATGTTAAAAAGGCTTCCCAAAATGCCAAGAGGTTCCTGTATTCTATCTGGCACGTACGAGACAATTAAACATGCTATTCCTATTAGGATTCGCTCGGATCGAAAGACACCGCCCGGGGGAGAAGCACCAAATATTCTCGATGAGGTACTACAATGGCACAGCAACAGCCAAATCGCTCCTTAACGTTTGAAGAAACGCTTTCCCGTCTTGAGGCAGAAAGACGTTTAGACCCTGCTGTCACCAGGACAGCTAGTTACTTGTTTGCCGCGAGTCTTTTAGATGAAGAAAAAGATATTGTGCAAGAGGCCAGAAAAGGGCTGAGGGAAGAGAATCCAAGAGAACTCTACCTGGCATTCCTAAAGGACAGCATCCAGAACCTGAAGCGCGCAGAGCAGTCCAGGAAGTACAAGTTCGCTAGGCAAATCGATGATGTTGGTGTGACGGGACTGGGCATTTGGCAAGAGGATCTAGGTATCAGTGCAGCGGGTCAAAAGGCGCTAAGGATATCCGGTGAACCCGATTGGGATTTCATCAAAGAACATATCGATCAGACCATTTTTGGAGACTACTTCCTTGAGGAAATCAGCGTGCCTAGTGATGATGTTCTTTGGGGAAATGATTTCCCATTGCGGATGAGTGCATGTGATGCTAGCCAACACAGATTCAAACTGAGAGTCCCTTTTAACAGAACCTGGGCGACCCCTGTGATTGTCAATAACTCAGGTGGTACAATTAAACAACGCCCAAGTGGTGGTAGAGCTGAGTGGAAACACATTGCTGTTCCCAGGGATACACGAGAATACGAGAACTGGGTGATTTTAGGCCCTGATGATTACGCAGAATTGGATGAGGGTGATTACGAGTGGGCTGCAAAATCCTCTATGGATGTAGGGCAGTTCTTTGTGGAAGAAACCTTTATATTTCGACATGGGGGGCTAACTCTGAAGCCAGATGTACACTTCAGGGATGGACGGATTTTCCCCCAAGACAAACTGATGAACTGCAAGATTGAGAATCGGCACGGTCAACTCACTAGAGAGGCGATCTATAGAATGGTTTCAGCATGCCGCACGGCCAGTGACCTGAAGATACTTTTCTGCGGTGTCGCCAAACAGGTGAATCTCAAAGTCTATAGCACCATAGTTGACTGGTATATTACCAAAGTTATGGGAAAAGAAAATTGGAACCCGACAGGACATATTCTGACCGACTCGGAAATGCTTCGTAACTTTCTCTTTCATCCAGACTTTAGAGCCGATAGCTTTGACCATACACTAGTTACATGCCCTATCCTCAGAAGGTTCGAAACTACTTCAAACCTGAATCGGAGGACAAGAAAGCAGTCTCGCAATGACTTGGATAGCTTAAACGAAGTGTATCAAAGCCGTCACATTACAGCGCGGGACATTGCAGATACTGCCCTGAAACTTGGGGCGGTCATGTTCTTTGCAGGTCATTCGAGGACTAGTGAATTGTACATACCTCGATACGAATTTGCCGTATCATTGAGCGACAGTGGCCATGGAGTGAAAGATACAATTCTGAGAGTTCTATCTGCCTTAAGATTGGCCTCTTTCGATGTGGATGAAGACCATCTCTGGGGGCTTGAAGAACCAATAGCTACTTTGGTACCAACTCCTATTCTTGTAGCTCACGACATAAGCAAGAGGATGGGCGAAGAACTTGCCTCCAATTTTGCCCAAAGAGCTACAGCAGAGTTCATAAAGCAACTTCGGGGAAGAAAGGCACGTACTTAAATGGATTGTGCTCCGCACGACTTTCAATATCCTTCTACTAGATACTCAGGAAGCAAGCGCCGCTTTCTTGGGTGGATATTGGAAAACATAGGGAGCCTAGAGTTTGATAGTGTCCTTGATGTTTTCGGGGGAACTGGTAGTGTTAGTTTAATGTTTAAGCGCTACGGAAAAGAAGTTCTATACAATGATCTTCTCAAATGCAATCAACTGATTGGAACCGCAATAGTGGAAAACGATAATGTCAAGGTAACAGAAGAAGATATTGCTAAGGTTGTAGAGTTCACGCAGGATGAATATCCTGACTTCATACAGCGGGAATTTCGGGGAATATTCTTCACAGATGATGAGAACCTATGGCTTGATAGAATCATTGCTAACATATCTCGAGTTGAAAACCAATATAAGCGAGCCATTTTCATGGCGAGTCTGTTTCAAGCCTGTCTGGCAAAACGCCCTTTCAACCTCTTTCATCGAGCCAACCTGTATTTGAGGTTAAATGAAGTCCCTAGGACATTTGGCAACAAAACCACCTGGGAAAGGCCATTCCCAGAGCTGTTCGGGAGATACATCACCGAATACAACCGAGCTGTATTCTCAAACGATAAAAGAAATAGAGTCATAGGCGGATTTGATGCTATAAACTCACCAAATGGCGTAGACTTGGTTTATCTCGATCCTCCGTACTTCTCTGGAGATGCTTCACAGGGTACAAACTACTTGGCCTTTTATCATTTCCTTGAGGGTTTATCAGACTACAAACGATGGGCGGAAGGTAGTAGCCTTTTGTATGGAAAGACCAAAAGAATTCCAGACAATGAGGCCATTCAGCGTTTTACAAAGAAGGACAAAGTATTGGTCTCGTTTGCCCAGCTGTTAGAAAGGTTTCAGGATAGTACTATTGTCTTGTCATACCAAGACGAAGGTATTCCTTCGCGAGAAGAAATACTCTGCATCTTGAGAGGCTTGGGGAAAAAAGTAGAGGTTTTTGAGAAACCCCACCGTTACGCGTTAAGTCGCCGTAAGAGGACAGAGCTTTTGTTTGTTGCAACCTGACGCTCAGTTGTGAAGAGCCACCTACTGGTGAATTTAGAGTCAAGGGGTAGCCACTGGCGCAAATTCAGCATGTCCCGATCGGCAGCGGTGTCTTCGGAAACAAAACGCCGCCTCTCACTGCGGCTGTCCATCTCATACACCGTAGCGAGGGATTAGTGGAAAAAACACAGCCTAATCAGCGGTTAGGCCTCAGACTGATAGACATTGCGGTAAGGTGTAGTGTGGACCAGCCTACCCACGTTGCCTATGCAGATGAATCGTACTATACCAAGCATCGTTATCGCAGCATCGCTGTCGTAACCTTGGGGGCTGATCGACGACAGGTAGTCACCCGGCTTTTTGCCAATCTTCTGCGGCGGGCCAGCCTTAAGGAGTTCAAGTGGAGCAAACTGCGGCAGGCTCGGGAAAGATTTGCGGCGTTACAGATGGTGGACAGGGTTGTTGAACTCTCTTTGCATGGTCGGTTGCGGCTCGATGTCTTAATATGGGATACTCGGGATAGCCGTCATCAAATCCGTGGTCGTGATGACATTGCCAATCTGCAGCGAATGTACTATCAATTGTTCAAGAACGTACTGCAACGGCGTTGGCCTCCTGAAAGCAGTTGGAAACTCTATCCAGACCAGAACTCGGCACTGGACTGGATAGCTGTCCAAGACTACTTGGATACCGCCGGACTCGCGATTACACTCGAGGGGAACTTCCTCGATGAAGGTGGTTTCCGCATCCGTCTGGCACACGATTTCAGGATTCTGGAGATTTGTGAGGTTTGCTCTGCGGATGAACCTATCTGTCAGGTGGCGGATCTTTTTGCAGGGTTGGGAGCGTATTCCCACTCTGCTTATGCAAAATACGAGTGTTGGCTACGCAATGAAAGCGGTCAAATGGCGCTTGAACTGGACCTCGAAGGTGACAGTACAGAATTCGATCTCAGCGGAAGTGATCGTGAGAGATGCGCTGTTATGAAGCATCTGGACAGCTGTTGCAAACGGCATAAACTACATGTGGGATTGAAGTCGTCGCGAGGCTTCAGGACTTACAATCCCGAGTTCCCCATTAATTTCTGGCCTTATGAGCCTCAACATCCTGAAGACAAGGCTCCGGTCAAATTAGGACACTCAGAATAGCTATAGTTTCTTGCATTCGTTAAGGTCTAAGGTGACGGCGTTGTTGCCTGCGTTCCTGTGGATGGAACCCCCTGAGGGGAGGTGGTTGCGTGAACAAGCAAGTGCTTGACTGGGAAAGCATTACGGAAAGATATCCCATAGGGAAGAAGGTGGCAGGTACTGTGCGCAAAGTATGGAAATTTGGCGCGCGCATCGATTTGGGACCTGGCCTGCTTGGACTTCTTCGCAACACAGAGATAAGCTGGGAAAAGAAGATCGAGGATGCACGACAAGTACTGAAGCAAGATGAACCGGTCGAGGTGTCCATACTGCGACATGACAAGAGGCGCGAACAATTGATTGTTAGTATTCGGCAGGCAAAGTACGATCCTTGGGAGATACACAGCCACGAGTACGGATTTGGGAAGATATTCCGGGGACAGGTGATCCGATCCACTAGGGATAATGCTCTTGTGGAATTCCCTGACCATATGACGGCGCGTTTGCCTATAACAGAGATAGTGCCGTGGCCTATCCGCCGTCCGGATGAAATCTTGGATACAAACGATTGGGTCGAGGTGATGGTGCTCGCGCGAGACGAGGCTAAGCGGAGCATTGTAGTGAGTATGCGTCGCAGGCTAGAACAACTGGCCGTGGAACTCGCCAGTCTGCCCCTTGCCACTGGGGTAAATGTCTCTGAGGACGAGCTTGTACAGTCATACAGGGAAGAACCAGGTATGCAATTCCAGGACAATACGGTGACGGCGGATACGGAGGACTCCATCCGGCGTATCTTGGTGGTGGACGATGAGGAGGACGAACGTCTCCAGATGGGAGCAGACCTGGAGGATCTAGGATACGACGAGGTCAACTCGGTCGGATCGATCCAAGAGGCAGAATCGCTGATTGAGAAGGATGAATTTGATCTGATCCTTCTTGACGTGCACTTTGATGGCGACTGGAAAGCTGGCCTCCGTATGGCTGAAAAGGTACGGCAGGAAAAGCCATCCTTGCCTATCGTCTTGGTGACTGGCTACGACTGGGTAGAGATTTGCCGAAAAGGACAGGAATTCAACCTTGCAGGAATGCTGAAGAAGCCCGTTCCTCTGTCAGATCTCGCCAAGGCTCTGAGGGATATCGAACGACGTGGTCATGCAAGCTGGCCCCGGCTTCCAATCGAGAGCGAGGGAACTCAGAGAGCCATAGCGAATCTTGGAAGGATCTCTCAGGTATCGACACAGCGGCTTCCGCTGAAGGAGGTGCTCACCAATATCCTGAGCACACTCCAGGCGGCGACGCGCGCAGACGGTTTGGCTGTCTTCAGTCTGGACCCGCAAACGAATAGCGTCGAGCTCATGGCTTTCATCAATGTCAGTGAAGAGAGGGTTCTTGACTGGAGAGGCAATTTATGGAAAAGCCCGGTCAAGGATGTGATTTACGATGGAGAGCATATCTATGAAAATGAGGTTCTCAGATATGAAGGGAAGTTCTTCCATCTACAGAAAGTTCGATGGTTTAATTCCTGCATCGGGGTGCCTGTCCCTCTTGTTGGTGCGGAGAGCGAACTAGGATACGGGCTGTTTCTCTTCGGTATAAGCCCAGGCAAGTTTTCCGAGGATGATCTTATGCTAGCTGAAGCAACTGCCTTAGTGATCGGGACAGCAATTCGAGAACGCTTTATGATCGAGAAACTAGCCAAGCAGCAGATGCTAACTGTGATGGGAGGACTCCTCGTCAGCATCGGACACGAGATTAAAGGACGGCTTGGCGTTCTCCGAACAGCTGATAGGGTACAAACAGCATGGCAAATTCTAAGGAAGGATCCTGGTCTCTTGGAGGACAGTAGTTTTGTACGGAAGATGGAGGGAAATCTACGACGCCTTGTTGAGACTAAAGAAAGACTGACCAGGGTTGTGGACAGTCTGATGGCTCCTATGACACAAACTCCAATGCAGACGGTTGATGTGCTCTCTTGCCTGAATACAGCTATCCATGCCATCGCAAAGGAAGCTGCACGCACTGGAGTCAGCATCGATGCACCAGTAGGTTCCACTTTGCCAAGAGCCCAAGGGAACCGGACTGACCTAGAGCAGGTGTTCCTCAACATCTTGTACAATGCCGTGCAGCATATGCCGAGGACACGCCGTAAGCGTGGCTGCATCACCATTGAGACCCGCTACGAGCCTCAGGATGAGCATCCCATACAGATTCGTTTCAAGGATACCGGCCCAGGCATCCATACCAACCATCTGGACAAGATCTTCGACCCGATGTTCACTACCAAGCCAACGGGGATGGGTATGGGATTGTTCATCTGCGAAGGACTGCTTGCCTCGATGGGGGGGCGTATTCATGTTGAGGAGACCACCATTATGGCTGGCACCACTTTCTTGGTCAAATTGCGTAAAGTAAGGTCACGGGGGTCACAGTCATGACGTCGGGACACTATAAGATACTAGTTGTTGATGACGAACAAGATAAGCGGGAATTGCTGGCAGAAGCCCTACGCGAGGCAGGTCATAAAGTGCAAGAGGCTTGTGATGGCCAAGAAGCTATTGAAATGGTCAGGGTTGCACAGGGCGAACTGGACTTCGTGGTGATGGATGTAGTGCTTCTAAGCCCCGTCACTGGCATGGACGCAATCCGGGTTATCAAGGAGGAATACGACAAACCCAAGATCATCGCTGTGACTGCCTACGGGGGGGGCGAAGAGAGTCGCGAGGCCCTGGCAGCCGGCGCTTGGCGGTACGTCTTCCGCGTGGACTCAGATGAGGATGTGCTGGATCTAATCAGATATGCTCCTGAGCTTGAGGGCTTGGATGAAAAGATCAAAAATATGACCCAGATCATGGACGATATGGCCATTCCTGCAAACATCGTGGATTGCACCTATCGCTTGCTATATGCCAATGATAAACAACGGGAGGCTGTGGGATACGACTGCCAGCTCGGTGGAATCTGTTGGATGGAGCTTCATCACGCCTTTGGTCAAAAAGAACCTTGTAGCTGGTGTCCGGTTGCTCCACTTTTTGAGACTGGGAAGCCTACGCCTAAGCGTGCCGTCATCTTTCGCCCGGATGGCAAGGTTAGATATTACGATACGATTGCATCACCGGCAGCGTTCAGTCAGCTAGACGGAAGAATTCTCGCGGCTATGATGATTAGCTTCGATATCACTGAAAGGGAACGGATGGACAGCGCGACGCTTCAGGCCTATACCGTCGATGAAAGGCTAGACAGCGCCCTGGGCCGCATTCGGATGTTGGGTTATTCTCGGGTGCGCCTCTACGAGCTAAGCGAAGACGGCGAAGTCTTGATTGGCCGCAAAGAGGTGGGCGGCATAAAAATCCCTATCCACGATATCAGACAACCGGTAAAGCGGTATCCATACAACGAGGCTCTCTTCCAAGGCCAGTATCCCATAATCCAGCGGAAAGGCAAACTGGGCCCCATAGTGTTCGAAGCCGAACTGGAGAAGGAAGAGATCGAGGAATGGCTTGATGTTCCTTTGATCACTTGGGCAGGTGATCTCATCGGCAAGGTCTCCACTGACAACAAGCCTCTGGGTCCATTCCCGCCAGGCCAGGTGCCGCCCCCACCCAAGCCGCTTACGGATGAGCATTTTGATCTGCTGATGGACATCGGTGCCTTCGCCGCCAATGCGCTGATGGAGGAGCGGCAGCAGTTGACCCAGCGTCGCGAAGCCGAGATGTTACGACAACTGCGGAAGCTAGACGAAGAGCTCGCTAAGACCTATGAATTGGATGAGGACTTGAGAATTATCGCTGAGAAGGCACTGACGCTCACAGCAGAGTATGGGGTCGTCGGCTGTCACATTCGCCTGTTGGAAGAAGACAAGCTAATAATGCGTGCTGGTGTTGGACCTCACCTCAAGAGGTGGGTTCACGTCCGTGGTGAGGAGGCCGTGGATGACCCACTATCAATCTGTGCCAGTACCATTATTACACAGGTGCCTCACATTGCACATGACACATTCAGTGATCCGCTATGGCGTCAATTGCATGAAAGCGTCACAGACGAGGAACTCTTGACCATTTTGAAGCAGGTAAAATCTTACGCTGCCTTCCCGATCATGGCCGATGGACAGCCGTTGGGTGCTTTCGTGCTACTATCTGAACGAGTGGGCTTTGTAACGCCAGAACTTTCGGAAATGCTACTCGACCTCAGTGACAGAGCTGCCCGTGAGATCAATAGAGACCGGCTTCTTAAGGAACTTCGAGAGGTAGAGAGGCGGTTGAGTGAGGTCAACCGCCGGGTGGCATCGGCGGCGACGCATAGATTTGGCGCCCCCGTGGCCGCTTTGGAGGGCGTGCTCAGAAGGCTTCGCGACATCCTGGCTGAGAGAGGGCAACCCGATCCGGATCTCCAGTATCTTGAGGGTCGCCTACATAGTGCAGTGGAGAGATTACACTCCATGGTGGACGAGTACAAGCATTTCTGGGACGCTCACAGGCTGGAGCTACAAGAAGTTGATTTAGTTCAGATCGTCAAAGGCAGCCTCGAGTTGGGCATATTGGAAGGGCGGAACATCAGATGCGATCTGGAAGACATACCCCATATTGTGGCAGACTCAGCAAAGATTAACGAGGCCATTGGAGAACTACTAACCAATGCTGCCAGATACACCGAAGAAGGAGATGCCGTATCAGTTAGTCTTCGGATAGCGGCTCAGCAAGACCTAAAGCAATTCGACTATGACCCTAGCAAAGAGTGGATACGAATCGACGTAGAAGACACAGGGGCGGGCATTCCTGATGAACTTAGAGGCCGGGTCTTCGAGCCATATTTAACGTCCGATCCTCATAGAATTGGCCTGGGATTGGCTATCGTGAAAGAAATTTTCACTGCTCACGACGGTGATATCTTGGAAATCAGCCGTCCGGGCCAGGGAGCGCACTTCGTGGTGTTTCTTCCGCTGAAACTCTCGTCTCCGCTGCCCTGATATACCAAACAGTTCGTTCAACAAGGTATCTGATCTCCCGGAGAGGCTCATGAAAGGGGGTAATCACTGTGGAAACCATCACCTGGCTACATCTTTCTGATCTGCATTTCGAAGCGAGCGATCGGTTCAACCGTCAGGTTGTCTTGAAGGCGCTGTGGAATGACATCAAAGCCTGTTGCGCGAAGGGACTGCGCCCGGACTTTATCCTCTTCACTGGTGACGTGGCTTATCATGGCAAGGCGAGTGAATATCGGCTCACCGCTGAACACTTCTTCGACCCCTTGCTTATGGCTACGGGTCTCGGTAAGGAGCAGTTGTTCATCGTTCCCGGCAATCACGATGTAGACTGGGACGCGATTGATCCCATCGTGGCGGCAGGCTGTCTGGCGATTCTTACTAGCCGCCACGATGTGAACGAGTTCCTGGCCAGTGGGCGCGACCGTTCACATGCTTTCTGCAAGTTCTATGATTATGCTGACTTTGTAAACAAGTACTTTGGAGAGAACCTGAGCTTTGACGATGAGTACTACTTCTACGTCAAGACAATTCAGATCGGAATCGGAAAAAGGCGCGTTGCTGTCCTAGGCCTCAATTCGGCCTGGATGAGTGGCTTCGCAAAAGACCCTGACGGTGGAGCGCTCGATCAGGGGCGGCTGTTGGTCGGGGAGCGGCAAGTAGTTGAAGCCCTGAAGCAAGCCGAAGAGGCCGACCTGCGCATAGCGCTCATGCATCACCCGTTCAGCTGGCTTCAGGAAGAGTTTGACGGCAAACACGTGGAGCGCCTTCTACGAGCCGAGTGCCACTTCATCCTGCACGGTCATCTCCACGAGTCTCAGATTAGCATCGAAAGGACGCTGGAAGGTAACACTGTCGTCATCCCGGCTGGAGCGGCCTACGACCGTCGCGAGTGGCCGAATGGCTACAACTTCGTCCAGCTCGATTTTGAAGCGGGCAAAGGTATGGTTTATCTGCGACGCTACAGCGACCGTCGACGCAGATGGGTCGAGGACATAGATGCTGTTGAAGGTGGACAGTTTGAGTTCAACTTACCCGAACCTTTGCGCCCACAGGAGTTAGCGCCCCCCGAGGCTGTGTTCGAGGAAAAGAAAAAGGTCACGATTCTGGTGATAGACGATGATCCTACAGTGGCCAACGATGTGCACTATATACTCGAGAGGCAAGGCTACAAGGTGCAGCTCGCATTAAGCGATGCAGAGGCAGTCAAGTTGCTCAGACAAACCACCTTCGTCCTTGCCATTGTTGACATGGTGATGGAGCATCGCGATTCTGGGTTCCGCATCCTAGAGTTCATACAGCAAGATCGCCCTTCTACAAAAGTACTCATTCTGACAGGCTATCCGGCTATGGAAGATGCGGTCATAGCAATCAGAGACAAAGGGGCGGAAGGTTACGTAAACAAAAGGGATCGCAGATACCTGGATATTTTGGAAAGGGAAGTGGAGCGTTTGATCCGAAGATAGCCAAGGGAGTATGCCCCCAGAATACGGAAGTGAAGACAATAGGCACAATTCTCATTCCAAGCCCCGTCCCAACAGGAGGCTTACCCTTGACCCAATCCCAACCTCCTATCACCCGCACAACCCATACCCTGCCCTTCGACAAACTATCCCCGCACGACTTTGAGCGGCTGTGCCTGTGGCTGGTTGAACGCGAAGGCTACGAACACGTCGAGCACATTCCCAATCCGCCATCTGCCTTGCCGCTGCTGTCATATCATGGTAAAATACCTTGGAAGGTTGTGCTATGAAATGTATCATCTGCCACAGCACCGACATCACGGTGCGCCGTGTGAACGAGCAACTGTCTCGTGGTGAGGACATGATTCTCGTTCCGGTGGAGGTATTGGTCTGCAACAACTGCG
>Ga0180437_10007967_pt1 | contig 13619 bp, 15 predicted proteins | sample SS_ome_4_FD_132410 | JGI IMG/M metagenome (GOLD analysis project Ga0180437, IMG submission 132410) | Hypersaline lake sediment archaeal communities from the Salton Sea, California, USA - SS_3_D_1 metaG | ecosystem: Environmental > Aquatic > Non-marine Saline and Alkaline > Hypersaline >...
ATCGCCTCCGTGCGTCACTCCACTGCCCCCGGAGGCTCGCAAATATGAAGCGGTTCTCTGCCGTTCTCCCTCTTGGGGTAAGAGGGCGCTAGTGGGGGTTACGTGATTTGTGACCCCTTAACGAAACGAATCATGAGTACTTTAACAATTGAATCTGTTGCCTTACGTATGAAAAAGGGCTGTTGAACTTCAGAAAAAATAGCCATTTCTGCAAAACGAATCATTTCGGCTACCCCGCGTCAGTCCGCCGGCCCTCGCCGCTCGCAAAAACAGATGACGAGCCGACGAAACGAATCGTGCGTAATCCTGAGGCTTAGATCTGCGGGAGCTAACAAAACGAATCACCCCGCCTCCCCCATGCTCTTCCCGCTATCCCCGCCACCTCTTTGCGAGTCCCGATACAATCGGGACGAGGCAATCTCCCCCCTTATGTCTTTGCGAGGCACAACAGTGCTGAAGCAATCTCGGTGGGGAAACAACAGATCGCCGAGCTCCCGCCTGCCGAGCCTTGGCGGGCAGGCCGCTCACAATGACCGATAGCGGGGAGAAGGCCAACGGCCCGCTTCTGTGGGAGCAAGGATCGGCGGCTGATTAGCTCCACTGTACTGTGGGCATTGTCCTGTACGCTGTTATTCTGGGTGCACCCGTAGGAGTTGTTCCGGCTCGCCGAAGCAATGCCTGCGTTCCCTTCGACTCCACCCAGGTCTGCCATTTTTCGATCGTCTCCCATGTGCTTATCATTACGCCGACGGACTCATCTCCCTCGCTGAGGAGAAACTCGGCACTGATGAAGCCCGGGCATTGCATGGCGTACGACCTGAGCTGCATCAATACGGGTTCTACGTTCTTGTAATCCGGCGCCTTGTATCCTATGATGCCTCTTATCAAGCCGTTCTTTTTCACTGTCGCCTGCATTTTTCTCTCCTTTCTTGTGCTTCAGGCTGTCCCAATCACCTCCTCTAACGGACAAGCTGCCAAAATGTTACAGAAGCCATTCTCTTACCTGATATTTCGCTTATTCCGGAAAAGCAGCCGCAGAGCTGGCCGGCGGCTGGATGGTCAGTTTCGGAGAGCGCTCGGCCCGGGTGGGATTGTTACGTCGCCTGCGGCTCCTCGCAAGGACGAAAAGAAGGCGGTAGGATTACTATGGGGGGACTTGACAACCTCAGAAATTGGTGTATGATGTATGCCAATAGTTTAGGTTTAGGTTATTACAAGCTTCTTACGCTTCTTTCGGATTCATATCAAGTATTGGGTGACCGGGACTCTAACTAAATATTGAAAAAGGAGGTCATCCAATGAGTTTTCAGGACAAAACCATCCAGTGTGCCGATTGTGGGACTGACTTCAGCTTCACGGCTGAGGAACAAGAGTTCTTTCAAACCAAGGGCTATACCAACGAGCCCAAGCGCTGTCCCTCATGCCGCCAGGCAAGGAAAGCAGAGCGGTATGGTCGTGGCAACAGCTACGGTCTCCCCCGCGAAATGTTTCCAGTGGTATGCGCCGAATGCGGCAAAGACACCGAAGTGCCTTTTGAGCCCACCAACGGCAGGCCGGTCTATTGTAGCGACTGCTACAATAAGGTCAGACCGGGTAGATAATGCCGGTTTTACCACAGACATACACGGGCCGGGGAAACCTGATCCGTGTATGTCCCCAGAATGTGGCGGCCTGCCATCTCAGTAGCGGTCTCGACACGTGAAGAGGATCCTCAGGTTTCCCTGCTGTATGGCTTTCAAAGGATGATGTAAATGAGTGGAACTCTGCGCGACACAAAGTCCCACCACCACTTTCTATGTAAAGGATTGCGAGATTAAACGAAAGGAGAAGTACTAGTATGAAGATTTACGTCGGTAACTTACCTTATGAGGTAACTGAACAGGAGTTACGTCAAGAGTTCGGGACTTTTGGAGAAGTAGCGTCTGTAAACATAATAATAGACAGATACACTGGACGCCCCAGGGGATTCGGGTTCGTTGAAATGACGGCAGTGTCTGAGGGTAGAGCTGCGATTGCCGGCCTCGACGGGAAAGCAATGAAGGGCCAGACGCTTAATGTTAACGCGGCCCGCCCACCTTCTGGCAACAGAGGTGGTGGGTCCTATGGGAACAGGAGGAGTGGCTGGTCTGGTGGTAGAAGACAGAGCAGGTATTAGACTCCTGCTCATTTATTCCTGCGTGAGACACAAAATATATCTGGACAAGAGCACAAAAAGGAGCATAAATTGAAGATATTGTTAGTTTATCCCGGGTATCCGGATACCTTCTGGAGTTTTAAGCATGCTTTGAAATTCATTTCTAAAAAGGCTGTCTTTCCCCCTCTGGGTTTATTGACTGTAGGTGCCATGCTTCCCGAGGAATGGGAGAAAAAGCTTGTGGACCTGAATACCACAACCCTGACAGATAAAGACGTTGAGTGGGCCGATTATGTATTTCTCAGCGCTATGGTGGCGCAGCAAAATTCGGCGACGGAGGTCATCGATAGGTGCAAGAGGCTGGGGACCAAGATTGTGGCCGGTGGTCCCTTTTTCAATACTGGGTATGGAGATTGGGGGTTTGATGACATAGACCATCTTGTATTCGGCGAGACTGAGAACATACTGCCGCTTTTCGTAGAGGACTTAGAGAAAGGCTGTGCCAAGCATATCTACGCACCTGAAGAATTCCCGGATATAAGGACGACTCCTGTGCCGTTGTGGTCGCTTATCGACAGGAATAAATACCAGTCAATGAGTATCCAGTATTCTCGAGGCTGCCCTTTCAATTGTGAATTCTGCGATATCGTCATACTGAACGGGCATAGACCACGAACTAAGGACGAAAGTCAGGTAATAGCCGAACTGGATGCGTTATACGACATGGGATGGCGAGGCGGCGTATTCTTTGTTGATGATAATTTTATTGGCAACAAACGCAAACTGAAGTCGGAAATATTGCCTGCAATAATTGAATGGATGGAAGAAAAGAGACATCCGTTCACGTTTTATACGGAAGCATCCATAAATCTTGCTGATGATGAAGAACTGATGCGTCTGATGACTGCGGCGGGATTTGACATGGTATTTGTTGGCATCGAAAGCCCCAGTAAAGAGAGTCTGGTCGAATGCAATAAGCTGCAGAACAAAAATCGTGATTTGCTGGCCTCAGTCAAAAGGATGCAGAACTACGGCTTGCAGGTACAGGGGGGATTTATTGTTGGATTTGATAGTGACCCACTTTCCATCTTCAAAAGCCAGATCGATTTCATCCAGAAGAGTGGAATCGTTACCGCAATGGTCGGTGTGCTGATGGCTCCTCCGGAGACAAGATTGTATAAACGGCTAAAAAAGGAGAACCGCATACTGCCAAAGGGCTCCGGCGATAATACGGATGGGTCAACCAACTTCATTCCCAAAATGGGTCGCGAAGCGCTTGCCAGTGGCTATAGGCATGTGGTAGATACAATCTACGCCCCCAAGCAATACTATGAGCGTATTAAGACCTTTCTAAGGGAGTATAGACCTGGTAACAAAGGGAAATTCAAGGTTTCTGCTGTCCATCTAATAGCATTGATAAGGTCAACATGGGCTCTGGGATTCAAGGAAAAAGGGAGAATGCACTATTGGAAACTGGTTGTCTGGACGCTGCTGAGAAGACCAAGAACCTTCCCTTTATCCATTGCGCTGGCTGTTCAGGGATTCCATTTCCGCAAGGTCGCCGAAAAAGTACGTGTATCCCTCGCCAGTGATATTGGCAGACTGGAACAAATGGGGGAGCCACTAGGCAAACACGGTTGACGATATTATCCAGCATTAAGTCAAATTGTTACCCGATACTCTCGATTTCCCAGACAAAGCAGCCGGTATTCATCTCTGCGGCTCGACAGGTACGGTCAGAACAGTAGTCAGCATTTGAGATCTTGTAGGGAGATTGCTTCGGCACTACCGTGCCTCGCAACGACAAAGAGGAGGAGCCGCGCAACGACAAGAAGAAGAGGACTTGCCACGACAACGCAAGTAGGCATTGTGCCCCTGATCACACGAAAAGGGACACCTATTTGCACACTGCTTTGTTTCGCTGTATACTATTCTTTAACTAGTTTCAGTTTAGGTTATTACAAGCTTCTTAGGCTTCTTTCGGATTCATATCAAGTATTGGGTGACCGGGGCTCTAACTAAATATTGAAAAAGGAGGTCATCCAATGAGTTTTCAGAACAAGTCGATTCAGTGTTCCGATTGTGGAACTATCTTCACTTTCTCTGCTCGGGAGCAAGAGTTTTTTGCATCTAAAGGTTTTGCCAACGAGCCCAAGCGTTGTCCTCAGTGCCGAAAAGCCAGGAAACAACAGCGTCGTGGCCCGTCCGGTAGCTGGACTAGCTACACCAGCAGGGCAATGCTGAGTAGAGAATACCAGAAGGTATAATGATTTGAGCCATCTGTCAATGATCCGGACTTCTGGCTCGCATTTCACCAAGGAGTTTAATGAGTTTCGAAACGTTTAATTTGCATCCGAGCGTCATGGCCGGTGTACGGGCGCTCGGTTATTCCATACCCACACCAATCCAATCGCAGGTCATCCCGCTGATAATGCAGGGGCGTGATGTCATCGGGCTGGCGCAGACCGGCACTGGCAAGACGGCGGCTTTCGTGCTGCCGATATTGGAGCGTCTGCGATCGGGTCCTCGGGGACGCGTCCGGGCTCTGATAATCTCCCCAACACGCGAGCTGGCCGAGCAGACCTGCGAAGCTGCCAACAACCTGGGGAGCAGAACAGGGCTGCAGAGTATTGCTGTGTACGGCGGGGTGAGCATGGAACGGCAGATCTTTGAACTGCGCAGCGGCGCTGAGATTGTCGCGGCATGCCCGGGCCGTCTGCTTGACCACCTCTGGAAAGGGACTATTAGTCTATCGGAGCTGGAAGTCCTCGTCATCGACGAGGCCGACCGCATGTTCGATATGGGCTTTCTGCCCGATGTGCGCAGTGTTCTAAGGTGCATCCTGCACAAACACCAGACACTGCTTTTCTCGGCTACCATGCCGGCCGATATCCGGCGCCTGGCACACGAAATACTGCATGACCCGGTCACAGCGCAGGTCGACCCCGAGCTACCAGCCGAAACAGTGTCACACGCTCTGTACCCGGTACAACAGCACCTCAAGACCGATTTGCTGAAGGAAATTCTAAATAGAACCAGGATGGAGTCGGTGCTTGTCTTCACCCGTACCAAACACAGAGCGGAACGCGTGGCACAGCAACTTATGAGGGCCGGCCATCGGGCAACTTCTCTGCAGGGCGATCTTCCCCAGAATCGGCGTCAGGCCGCGCTCGAAGCTTTCCGTAACGGTCGAATCAAGGTTCTGGTGGCGACCGATATCGCTGCCCGCGGTATAGATGTCTTGAGCATTTCCCACGTCATCAATTACGATATGCCGGCAAGTACGGACGATTATATCCACCGAATCGGCCGTACCGGGAGAGTTAACAAGAACGGAGACGCCCTTACCTTTGTGACCGGCGCCGATGCTGACAAGATAATCGCCCTCGAGCGGCTTCTCCACGCGCCGTTGGAGCGTCTGACACTTCAAGGCTTTAATTACGCCAGGCCTGCGCCGGATATAGAATCACGCACTTCGCGACAGCCACGGCGCTATGGCACAGGAAGCAAGAGACCGGTGAAACGCAGCCAGTGATACCCAAGTAACATTCCGTCAGAACGTGCAGGGTCTCCGGCCGGGTACTATCGTGGCCCCGGCCACTTCCGAGGTCAGGAAACCGTTCATCCCGGAAGCTTTGCTCTACGTGGCGCGGCGTCCCTGATGGGAGTGGAGCCGGCGGCTCGCCGCTTGAAAGGCAGCCGCCAGACTATGATACTCGGCAAAGAATCTTAATAGACTTCCTCTCCCTTGAAGAGAGAAGCCAGGTGAGGGTGACTTGCCCCTCCCTCTAGCTCCCTCCTCTCAACTCTGCTCGTCTCTTGCAGTAGTCGGCGTCTATCCGCTCAGCCTCGCTAATCAGGCCCTCCCGTTCGGCCGTTAACCCGGCCACCTTTTCTTTTCGCGTCACACATTCGCGATTGACAGCAATCATGTTGGTGGAGCCCTTGTAATGGGCGGGGTCAGAAAACTGATGTCGAGTGCCTTCACTATCTATGGCCGTTTTTCCAGGTGGTGTAACAGCCAGATACTAAAGGAAGGGGTGACCGATTAGCTCTCCTTCGTCAGCGAAGAAACGAAGGCCCTTTCGCCTTTTGGGCATCGAATTATCGTTTGCCTGCCCTCTCAATTTTGGGGACTCATAGAACTATGCAACTGGTGTCTATATGTGCGACCACACACATAGATTCCGGCTTGACGCCGGGAAAACACTTCACCCCAATAGAGATGGAAGTCGGTATCTATTTCTGCGGCTCGATAATGACTTTCAGAGAGTTATGAACCCGGGCGAGATTGCCGCGCACCTTTCAGGCGCTCGTAATGAAAAAAGGCGGAACTCGGAATGACGGATGGCGGTGGCCTGCTTCCGGGGCGGCCCTCAACCGGTGGCACCTCCGATGCCCAGCGCAATTCCGGCGCGCCGCACGAGAACGTGTTGACACTTCCCGGGTATTGGTATAACATTCAGAGTTTCATCCGTCAGAAACGGTACTTTAACTAGCAACATCAGGGCCGGTGGTTAAGAGTGTTCATCGGAGAGTCGCAATAAGTTTCGCCATGCTCAGCGCGGCGTGTGTAGGAATGTGAATCGCGCTCTTTGTTCCTGCCCCGGCCGATTCGACTCCCCTTTGCGAAACCCGGAGTCGTTAGTAATATAGCTGCCTGATTCATTACAGGTAATAGGAGGGATAATATGAATAGCAGAGCACGGACATTACTGGTGACATTATGTATTTTCATTCTCGGGACCGTCATGGCCAGTTCTTGCGCCCCGACGACACCACCTGAGCAGGAAGAAGAGTACTACTACCTCGTGGGCAACTTCACCGAGCAGGGCACTGTTCTTACGGACGAGAAGCAAGAGATAGAAACAACGGTGTCCGGGACAATCGTGTTTCCGGTCGTTTCCGGGCCGCAAGGAGACCTTACCATGTCTCTGGGCCGGCTGAACCTGATCGCGAAAGGCGTTCCTACCGAATTGGGAGATTCGGGGCTTATCGGCCTTACCCTTGCAGAGTCTGAGTACCAGACGGCCTACGACGCCGACACGGGTTCGATGACCACAGGGTTCCGCTCCGACCTTCACTATGAACTCATCGACCGGGTCCAGTGGTACCAGCAACTCGAGCCCGAAGGGGAGAATGACGCGTTCATACCCTATACTGAGGAAATGACGGGCAACGTCACCGGCGAGTTCCCCAAAAACTTGGAGGCAGAGGAAGGAGATAGCACCGATTTTGCGGCCGATGTCGAGTTACTTCTCGATTATCCTTCTCACGTCCTCGGGTCGTTGATGCGTATCAGGTTTCGCATCGAGGTGCCGCTGATCTGGAGAATGGAGTTCTGCCAGGCAATAAAGATCCAGCCGGTGTTCATCGGGACCGGGCCCACCGACCCTGACCGCACTGGAACGGCATTTGACGAGCTCATGTCGAGAGCAGATGAGCTTTGGGACAGGTGCGGTACCGAGCGCTGTTTGAAGTTCACAGTTCTCGACCCAATCTACGTCGATGAACCGGCGTACAAAGTGCTGGACGACAACACCGAGGCTGCGAACCTGCGTGCGGAGGTCAGCGTGGACGATGCAGTGGAAGTATTCGTGGTCAGGGAGATGAGTACAGCCCTCGCATGTGGTTGGGGTGGGGGAGCGTGTTTCTCCTCAGGGTCGGAGTCGGCCAAGATTGTGTCCTGTGACCAGCAACTCTCTGTGCCCTGTCCGTGCCCGGATAGCTGCCAGGGTTTCTGCCCGTGTGGAGGTTGCGGCGACGAGGCGAGTACGTGCGGGGCCGTCAATCCATACCACCTGGCCCACGAGCTTGGACATGCTCTGGACCTATACCATCCTCCCGATGCCAGCAGCACAGCCGATTCGATCATGGAGCCGAGCGGCTTCTGCTGCGATAACCCGGATGTTCAGAGTGCCAAGAACTGCCGCAACGCGGATAACCCTCTTCTGTATGCGACCCTTTGTATTAGCGCGGCCTGTAGTGAGAGCCCGGACATAGATGACTAGTGATGCGGGTCAATTGGGACCCGAAGCGGAGTTCTCCGCACCTCCGCCCGAAAGGGCGGAGGTGTGCATTTCTATGCTGGTGTTGCCATCCCGACTCTATGGCTTCGGAAAGGAAATATGGCGCAGAGCGCCCATATATCACCTATCGGCCTTCAAACCCCATTGCGCTTGACGGGGTGCGGCGTAGTAATGAACGAATCATGGCAAGTAGTTCTATAAGGTTTAGCGGTGAGGCTAGATAGGCATCGGCACCCATCTCGATGAAGTCGATCCCTGAACTCTCTTTGCTACCTTGCCCCAGAATGACGATCGGAGTCTGACATAGTTGCCGCAGGCGAACACAGAGCTCGTCCCCGTTCAATCTGTGGCTGGATTCTGCCACGACTATCACGTCGGGGTGTTTACTGCGCATCTCGGTCAAAGCCTGCTGGCCATCGCTGGCACCTATAACCTGGAAACCTGAGTGCTGTAAACTGAAGGTCAACTTGTCTCTCAGCACCAGATCGGGATGAACAAGTAGTATTCTTCTCATTTTAAGACCCTCCCCCGCCGCTTAGGCAATAGAACCCAAGCACGGTAATTACTAGCAGAGTACGCTTACTGAGAGGCAAATGAAATGCCTGTCCGATGGAAAATGGGTCTCTGTTTGGTGGAGAAAGGTCTCTATTTGGTGGAATCGGAGGCTGTAATGAACGCGTACCCCACGCCTCTTCTGGTGCGGATGATTTTGGGGTCGGCCGGGTCTGCTTCGATTTTGGACCTCAACCGGTAGATATACTTCTTGAGAAATTCGGGGGCAGCTCCGTAGTCTGGCCCCCACACACTGTCGAGCAGATTCTTGTGACCGACTACGCTGCCTTCGTTCTTAACCAATTGGTAGAGAATCCTGTACTCGATAGGGGTTAGCTCCACCGGTTTTCCGTTCACGTATACCTCATGGGTGGCATAATTGATGCTGAGCTTGCCGCAAAGAAAAGAGGCGGTATAGCTATCGCCGAGCGGAGAGCAACGGCGAAGAATTGCATTAACCTTAGCGATGTATTCCATAGGCGAAGAGGGGGGAATCCAATCATCGGCACCCATTTCCAGGGCTCTTACCTTGTCCATAACGTCCTTGCTCTGGCTCAGAGCAATGAGGGGCACCTCGGAGAAGCTACGGATTTTCCCTATGAGGTGAAAACCGTCCCGGGAAGGTGCACCGACTTGAAGCATAACGATATCCGGCTGTTCCCTGTGTACCAGCTCGGTGGCCTGCTTCTCCTCGGTAGCATGGATGAGCCTTAAATCTCGCCACCTCACTTTCAGAACAATGGACATAGCTTGCAGCAGTTCCTCCGAATCACCAACGAACAGAACCTTCATCGTTGCTCCGGTATAGAATACGGAAACTCTGCTGTATCAGGTCCGCCGCTAACTTCCTGCAATCCAACCCATCCTTTAACCGGGACTAATGTACTGGTACCTTCGTTATCTTTATATGTCGCCGAAGAACGGAAAATCCCTCATTTTTCTATTACTTTTGGGGGGTAAACGGGCAACGAAAACCAGTACCTCTGGATCTCCTGGGGGAGGAAGGGGAGAGCCTGTCTTTGCCAGCCCAAATATGCTGTCCCTGCTAAGTGAGGGGCAGGCCGTGGCGGTGACCGGATATCCCCATCACCTCGTGTCAGTTCTTCTGCATAACGAAGCAAACAGAACTATTGCGCTCTGGATTACTCTTGAACATCTCCAGCTCCCTTTGGGCCTGGGCAAGCTCTTCAAGAGCGTGCGGGTCATCGGTATAGTCTGCTTGAGATTCAGCAATCATCTTCTCGAGAGGAGCGAAGTACTCCGTCCACCAGGTTTCTTCGTTCAATATGAAGTAGCCGAGTAGCCTATAGCCGCATTCGGAGATTTGCTCCAATTTCTCTTCGACGTTTCCTTTCTCGTCATGAATCACAATAAATCCATTTGGCTTAAGGAACCGCCTCCATTCCTGGATCCCTCTCTTGAAACCGATGGCAAATATGGATCCCTCGGCCCATATGATATCGAAGCTCTCATCGGGGAAAACCATGTCCAATACGGAGAGGCTCACCGCCTGAACCCGATTAGAAAGTACGGCGTCTCTGATCTTCCTGGCAAGCTTGTCCAGGGCTGTTTGATCTATATCGATTCCTATTACTTCTCCCTGTCCTAATCTGGCCAATTCCATAGTGGGGACCCCGGAACCGCATCCTATATCCAGAATTCGCGGCCTGTCCAATTTCGGAAGCATCCGGAACGCCTTCCTTGTATATTTCAACAGGCGGCTTCTTACTATATCCCTATCCATTTGAAATTGACTCATACAGCCACACGCCTTAGCAGTGCTTTTCGGATAGATTATATCTACTTGCGTAACGAATTCAAGATCTGTTACCTCCTTTGATTACTCCCCTATTACCAGTATATCCGTACTAGGTCACAAGGGTGATTGACGCTTCGTCCGGCGCTGATACAATGACGCCACGAAAGGAACGCACGTGAGAAGAATCGGCAGTTCCCTGGTTGTGGCAGCGCTGGTCGTGGCACTGGCGGGCTGCACTGTTGCTGGCGGTGGTGGTTATGAAGAATCCTGCACCCTCACTATCCTCAGTGGCACAGGTGGTTCGGTAACCACGCCTGGTGAAGGATCCTTCACTTGTCCTGAGGGTCAAGCGGTGAATCTTTTCGCCGAGCCCGACTTGGGCTATCAGTTTGTCAACTGGACCGGCGATGTGGACACCATTGCCAATGCGAACGCTGCCTTCACTACGATCACTACGGATGACAGCTACTCGATACAGGCTAACTTCTCGGAGGACCCGGAAGGTCCTCTTGGCATAAACTATACCGAGGAAGACGTCGAGCAACTGATAATTGTGCTGGTCAATGACGAAAGAGAGCAGTCTGACCTGACCAGCCTTACCGAAGACGCTCTCCTGACCAGCTTGGCCAGGGAGCACAGCACCAGCATGGTAGAGAACGATTTCTTCGGCCATGAACGATATGAGGGGGAGAGACCTCTCAGCTATAACATGTCGCCCGGCACCATGCGGGGAGAAAATCTGGCGAAGATACCAACCAGAGAAACGATTCCTGGCCCTTATCTTTCTCTGCAGGAAGTATGTGAGTGGGCAGTGTCAGGCTGGATGGATAGTCTCGGACACAGGGAAAACATACTGGAACCCAGCTTCACTACGACAGGCGTGGGAGTCTCATTTTCAGACGAGGGAGACTTCGCATACGTATACATAACCCAGATTTTCGAGGGCCCCTACTCTTAGAAGGCGGTAGCCTGCCGTGGGCCAGCAACCACCGCTCCATTATCTGACCCCGTATTCTGTGCGACTTGATCAGCGCAACTGTTTGAGGTCAGGTAAGGTACCCGCATACTCCCCCTACTCGGATGGCAGTGTGTCTTCGGATTCTTTTTCAGTTGATTCGCTAACCTGCGCGTGGTAAGTCTTCATTCCTCCCGAGATGTTCTTGGCCGGGAATCCGTTGAGGCGTAGAGCACGCGATGCATAGTACGACCTCTGCCCCACCGCGCAGTAGGCCAGTATTTCTCTGTCACGCGGCAGCCCACTCATACTGTCCCGGAGCGAATGAAGCGGGATATTGGTAGCTCCCTCTACGTGACCAAGCTCGAACTCGCGCGGTTCGCGAACATCAAGAACGTACGATTGTGAAGGTCTCACATCTTCCCAGTGTGCCACCGGGGCATCACCCCGTAGAGCGTTGGCAGCGATCATGCCGGCAATATTGATTGGGTCCTTAGCAGCGCCGAACTGGGGTGCATAGCAGAGCTCGGCTTCCTCCATGTCGAAAACAGTCGCCCCTTTCTGTATGCCCATTGCAATCACGTCTATGCGTTTCTCAACTCCCTCTTCGCCAACGGCCTGCGCACCCAGTACTCTTCCGTCTCTGGTTGAGAAGACCAGCTTCATGGTGATGGGCTTTGCTCCGGGGTAGTAACCGACATGATGGCCCGGGTGTAGATAGATCTTCTGGTAGTGCCGTTCCCGGTCGGTGAGTTTGCGGCGATTCAGGCTTTTCTCACTCATCCCGGTGGCCGCAACGGTAACGTCAAAGACTTTACACACCATGGTGCCCTGAACGCCCCGAAACCCGGCCTTACGGCCTAAAATAACGTCTGCCGCAATCCGCCCCTGGCGATTGGCAACCCCCGCCAGTGGTAGTAGACTCCACTGGCCGCTCACGAAATCCTTTACCTCCACCGCATCGCCGACTGCCCATATGCGCTGGTCGCTTGTGCGCATTTGATCATCGACGCGAATGCCGCCCAGTTCTCCTATCTCCAGACCAGCCTCCCCTGCAAGCGTAATCTCCGGGCGGACACCTATGGCGAGCAGGACCATGTCGCAGACATATCTGCCTCCCGACCTGGTAATCACCGAAATCGTGTTTTGCCCGGGAGCCTGCTCGAATCCAGCCACGGCGTCGCCCAAACGGAGGGTAACACCGTTTGCAGCCAGATGTTCCTGTATCGGCACTGCCATCTCCGGATCGATGGGCGGCATAACCTGCGGAAGCATCTCGACTATGGTGACGGAGATGCCGCGCCTGACCAGGTTCTCGGTCGTCTCCAGCCCGATGAAGCCCCCACCTACCACCACCGCCCGCTTTGCATTCCTCCGGGCAATTTGTTCCCTTATCTGACGGCTATCGGGGATTGTACGCAGACTGTATATACCGGGTAGGTCGATGCCGTGAAGGGGAGGCCTGATCGGCGCTGCTCCAGGGGCAAGCACCAGGGCATCATATTTCTCCCGATATACCTGGCCGGTTTCAACATTCCTTACCTCGATTTCATGCTTCTGTCTATCGATTGACCGGACTTCGCTCCGCACTCTCACTTCGATATTGAATCTCGTCTTGAACAACTCCGGCGTGGCAATGAGGAGGTCCTTCTCATCAGTTATGACGTCGCCAACATAATAGGGCAACCCACAGTTGGCGAAGGAGACATAGGGACCGCGTTCGAATATGGTGATTTCCGCCTTTTCCGACATCCTGCGCGCCCGCGCCGCGCAAGATGCCCCGCCGGCCACTCCACCCACTATCAAGATTCGCGGTTCGCCGGTCCGGCGTTTTGCCTCAAGGTCATTCTCCATAGCACAACATCCTCCTTTGCCGTTGACTTGATGGTATCATTTGCCGGTATGTTACCATAATAGGGACAGGAACAAGATGCTCCCGTTATGTAGGGTCTCGTGGTAATCCCCCGGACGGCTAGTGCTTCAATTTGAAACGCCTCACCAGCGGCAGAAGCCAGATATGCAGGACCAACAGGACTATGAACGGAATTTCCAGGCTTATATGGATTCTCTGAGCCAGACTCTTGGTCAATAGTCCAAATGTCAGCGGTTCAACAATTCTGAACTCGGTAATGCCGAATCCGGTGATAAGATAGACGATTACCAGGGCCGTTAACAGCCAGTGTACTGTCC
>Ga0180437_10007969_pt1 | contig 13616 bp, 13 predicted proteins | sample SS_ome_4_FD_132410 | JGI IMG/M metagenome (GOLD analysis project Ga0180437, IMG submission 132410) | Hypersaline lake sediment archaeal communities from the Salton Sea, California, USA - SS_3_D_1 metaG | ecosystem: Environmental > Aquatic > Non-marine Saline and Alkaline > Hypersaline >...
TCTGCTGGGCTTCTGGGGCGCGGTGTTCAGCTCAATGATAGGTGTATGGGATGGCGTACCCTATCTGTTCACGGACTACGTAAACACCAGGAAGGAACAGCCTGAAAAAACCGGCAGCGACGGCTATTCGAAAACCGTCGCTTATCGCGCATTTCTTCTTTACCTCGCGATACCTCCCATGTTGCTGCTTACGGTAGGCAAACCCGTCTGGATCGTGGTGATCTATTCCGTGGCAGGCGCTTTTTTCATGCCGTTCCTGGCCGTACTGCTGATGTACATGAACAACAGGCGCGAGTGGCTGAAAGCACACCGCAACGGCTATGTGACGAACGCGATACTTGCTCTCTCCCTGGTATTATTCAGCTACCTGCTGATCGAGAAAACCATACGCGTCCTCTGAACGCCCTGAAGCGCCTACTCGGCCGTAAAACCGAATGCCCTGTCGTGAACATACACAAGCTTGCACGCTTCTGTATAGCTTGCGTCGTGGATTCGCCCGGCCTTGATGTAGCCGGTTTCTCCCTGCTTGAGCACTACCGGTTCGCCGTCCGGCACCAGGCCGCCGTCCCCGTCCGCCCGCTTGTAGAACTGGATCGACATCCGGCCCTCGACAACAACCGTCATGTCGTCACCGGGGTGCGAATGCGGCGGCTCAGCAGAACCTGCCTCCCAGCGTTCGAGCATTACCTCGACACCATCGGTGTTCGCCGGGTAGGTGGTCCTGACAGTAAACCCCTCCGGCGTATCGGGAACCGCTACGTGATGCTGCCATATCGCGCTGGATTCGCTGTCTGTTTCTTCTGCTGTATCTGTTTCCATCTTAAACCTCTGCTGTAACTGTTTTTCCGAATACGGCGACCGCCGGGTCCTCGGCCGGATCCTTTCCCGAAAAACGGGAGGCTGCTGAACAGCCTGCAGCGCGTCGTTCTATACTTACTGGTTAGCAGGTCACTGCACCAGGTGAAAGATTAACAACCAACACGAGTTAATGAAAACATAATCGCCACAGGGCTTTTGTATGGATTTCAGGGATAAAGCAGTGCATTCAGGTTGTCGAATACATTGGCGGACCTTCAGGCCAGACGCTTCTGATCCGGCACGCCAACGCAAGACCCGGCTTGAAGACTGCTGATGACCGGCACAGTGTTCATGACACAAAACGCACAAGCTGTCACAGGCCGCGCCCGACGCAGGTACAACCAGCGAGGTTTAGTGCCGTGCTTTTATTAAGGAACACCGGAACCCGTATCGCAAGGTTTCTGTCCGAACCGCGCGAAAAGCTCAGTCCGGCTGCCACGTGGTCCATGAATCTCGCCGCCACCCTGGAAAAAGGGGACGTGCTCCTGGTCGAGGGCACAAGCAGGATAAGCAGCGCAATCAAGTACCTGACACAATCGAGCTGGTCTCATGCCGCCCTGTATATTGGTGACAGCATCAACCGTTTCGATGACAAGGGCGAAGCACTGGTGCTTGTCGAAGCCGATCTTGTCGAAGGCGTGCGCGCGGTTCCGCTCAGTGTGTATGAACCCATGCACACGCGCATCTGCCGGCCCGCAGGCCTGAACAGCGACGAGGTCGATGCCGTCCTGCAGCACGCGATTTCGAGGCTGGGCCACACTTACGACCTGAAAAACATCACCGATCTCGCCCGGTACTTCATTACCACGCCCCCGGTACCGGGCAACTGGAAACGACGCATGATTGCCTTCGGCAGCGGCGACCCCACTCGCGCCATCTGTTCATCACTGATCGCCGAGGCGTTTCAGTCGATCAGGTACCCGATACTGCCGGACATCGAAATAAAGCAGATCGACTCCGCCAAAGGCAAACGTCAGCAACGCGAAATCATGCACATACGCCACCACAGCCTGTTCGCACCGCGTGATTTTGACGTCTCGCCCTACTTCGAGATCATCAAGCCTTCGTTGAGCACGGATTTTGACTTTCGGCAGCTGGAGCTGAAACAGGCTGTCACCGGGGGGCCCACGTGACCGCGGCGCCGCCTGTCTGACCCGGTTTGCATCGCTACCGGCTTAGGCTATATATTTACCACAAGCTGCTTATAAGAATATCCGTCCCGCATGACACACCAGTCTACCGACACACCGGAAGCCGAAGAGAAACCTTTGCCGTTCGTGGCAAAAGCCAATATTGTGCCAGTCAATGCGCCGCTGAAATGGATCAGGCAGGGTGCAGCGGACATGAAACGGGCACCGCTGGTTTCGCTTTCATACGGCTTCGTCATGATGCTGTTGAGCGGCGTAATCGCCTATTGCTCCTGGCGGTTTGGCGCCCTTGGTCTATACCTCGGCATGGCCAGCGGTTTTCTGCTGATCGGGCCGGTGCTTGCGATCGGGCTGTATTCATTCAGTTGCCAGATCGAACAGGACCGAAAACCCATCCTGGGCTATTGCGTGCATGAAGGCGGCAGCCATATCAAGGACATGCTGATATTTTCCTTCATATTGCTGATCATCTTCATGATATGGGCTCGCGCAGCCACCGCTGTTCATATCTTTTTCCCTGAAAAGGCGGAATATACCGCTATCGATCTCGCACTTTTCCTCGGCATCGGCACCGCCATCGGCGCCATCTTCTCGACCGTGGTTTTTACCGCCAGCGCTTTCTCCCTTCCAATGATCATGGACCGTAAAACCGATGCAATAACGGCCGTGATCACCAGCATCAATGCGGTGCTGCGCAACAAGCTGACCATGCTGGTCTGGGCGATGATTATTGTGTCGTTCGTAGCCGCCGGCTTCCTGACTTTCTTTATCGGCTTCATTGTTTTCCTGCCGCTGATCGGCCATGCCACCTGGCATGCCTACCGCGATACAATCGACGCCAGCGACTGGCCGGAAAACGACAAGTACTGACCATTGCCATTGGGTGGAGAGTAACGCCCGGTGTCTTGTGTTCAAACTGGACGGAAAGACGCCGGACTCCTGCCTTCGCAGGATTGGCGTGAAATTCAGCCTGCATAATTAACCACGGCGTCATGCCGGCAAATGCAGGCACCCAGTGTCTTTAGTCACTGGAATGCAAATCTGGATACGGCTGCGTTATGGCATGAAGCGGCTGATGCTCGACATCGCCGGCGACACCGAGCGCGACATGTTATACACATCGTATCGCATGTTGTTAACCGTCGAATTCATATTTCCCATATGCATGTTCATTGCCGAGATCTGGCCGTTGATATGCGCGGTATTCTCGGTCAATGCAACGGTATTGGCGCTCATGACATCCATGTAGGCGGTGATCTCATGCATATCCTGCGACATGCTGGTCATCGCGGTTTCCATCACGCGCACCACGTAGAAAAGGTATACAACAGCGACCAGCGACAGCACGGTAACAGGGATCGACATGAGCTTGACTCGCTTCAACTGGTAGTTGTGGTTGCGATCGATGCTCTTCAGCTTGGTGTCCAGCAGCTGTTCGCGTTCTTCCAGCTGCGCGTGCATTTCCTTGAAGGTGTGCTGCAAATGCACCGCAAATTCCTCGGCAATCTGCTCCTGGCTGCGGTCGCGCTCCTGGTTGTCGTTGTGAATTTTATCGAAAACGCCCTGCAGGTTTCTCAGCAGACCCGGCATGACCGCGTCTTCATTCCGCCTGCCCCTGATCGACTGGCGCCTGTCCCTGGCGGGCGCTTTTTTCTTCGGTTGCTTTTTTGCAGCCGAAGCCGCTGCCGCAGGAGATTTAGCCTCGGTCTTACCGGCAGCCCTACCGGTTGCCTGCTTTTTCTCTGCGGCCTGCTTTACCGTTTTTTTCTTTGCAACTTTCTTGCTTGGGGGTGATTTTTCAGTCATCCTGATTCGCCTATATCTTCATGTTTAGCAATGAAAACCAGCGAGAAATGCCCGTAATTAATGCGCGTAACCAATTCAGTATAGGAGCTAAAACGGGGAATTGTGGGATAGGCGCGGTTTTGACGGGAAAACACCCGTCCGGCGCTTTCCTGGCCGCATCCAGCAGACAAGATCAGGCCGCAATGCACCCCATGCGTGTGCAGGCAGGCACACAGAGTCTCGAGCCACCGGGTTCCAGCCAAAACCACGCGGGAATGACGCACGAGTGGGCCAGCCGCACGTATCCGGGCATAATCAAGGTATCTGCTTGAACTGCGACAGCCGGTGCCGCTCGGAGACAGGGCACGGGTTCCGGCTGTCATCGTGATTGGCTGCGAATCCCATGACGGTACGAATAGAAAAACATATCGAGGCAAAAAACGCCGAACACACAGCGATAGGCCTGCTGGCCGAACACACCGCCTTGAGCAAAAGCCAGCTAAAGGCCGCAATGTCCAACGGCGCTGTCTGGCTGGAGTCGCGGCACGGCATCCAGCGCATACGGCGCGCCAAGAAGGTGTTGAAAACGGGCGAGATCCTGCACCTTTACTACGACAGCCTGGTCCAGGCACAGGCCCCCGAAACAGCCGTGCTCGTAGCCGACGAAGGCAGCTACAGTATCTGGAACAAACCCTGGGGCATGTACTCGCAGGGCAGCAAATGGGGCGACCACTGCACCATCTACCGCTGGGCTGAACAGCACCTGAAGCCGCAGAGGCCGGCCTACCCGGTACACCGCCTGGACCGCGCCGCAAACGGACTGATCATACTTGCGCACAACAAGAAGACCGCGCGTGCTTTCCTGCAGATGTTCAGGCAACACACCATAACCAAGCATTACGGCGCGATCGTCGAAGGCGATCTGGGTGACCTGGCGCTTCCCCATGTTATCGACCTGGAGCTGGACGGCAAGGCGTCCGAATCCGTGATACTGGAAGCGAAGTACAGCCCTGATGAAAACACGACGACTGCATTGATCGACATCCGCACCGGGCGCAAGCACCAGATCCGCAGACACATGGCTTCTATCGGGCATCCCGTCGTCGGAGACCGCCTGTACGGCGCCGGAGACACCGGAAAAAATCTACAGCTGAGCTCGACATACCTGAGTTTCATCTGCCCGGTCGATGGCGGGCGGCGCAGCTATTCCCTGGGTGAATCCCGGTCCGTGGGTTGACGGCCCTGACAGCAGGCGGCAGCCGCTACCAGTGGACGGCCACCAGCAGCGTCGCCAGTACGACCAGCAACAGGCTGTAGAGCCGGTAATCCTGCCACCAATGCAGCGCCGCCTGTCGTTCCGCCGCTTCGGCGTGAAAGGTAAACTGCTCGACCTGCTGCCCGGGCGGCGGCGCGCCCGCGAGACTCACAAGCACGAATATCACTGCGGAAACCAGGGCCAGCAGGCCTGCCATGATGGTGAAGTGCAGCGTTAACACATCCTGCATGGACAAAAAGAACAGAACCGCGGACACGGCGTGGCCTCCGACCAGGGTCGCGAATGCACCGCCGGCGTTTGCCCTGCGCCAGAAAAGCCCCAGGATGAATATCACCGCGACCGGTGGCACCAGGTAGGCCAGCGCCGATTGCAGGTAGTGAAACAGACCCGAGAAATTTGCGATCATCGGCGATATCATCGCGGCCAGCAGCATGAACAGCACAATGAAACTGCGCCCGACCCAGGCTGTCTGCCGCGGCGTCCAGCCTCTCCGGGCCGGTCGCAGGAAATCCATCGTCAGCAGCGCCGAGGCGGAATTCAGCGTCGAATCGATGCTGGACATGATCGCGGCCAGCAGGCCGGCCATCACCAGCCCGACCAGTCCCGCGGGCAGCAGCGTCGCCACCAGTGTCGGAAATACCGCGTCGCCGTTTTCGAGCTGCGGCAGAAAGATGCCGGCCATCACGCCCGGCAGCACCATGATATACAGCACGGGCAGCTTCAGGAAACCGGCGAACAGCGCTCCCCAGCGCGCGTGCGCGACACTGCGCGCGCCGAGTACGCGCTGCACGATGAACTGGTTGGTGCACCAGAAATAAAAACCCAGTATCGGCACGCCGACCAGGGTGCCTAGCCAGGGCAGATTGGGATCATCCAGCGGCAGCATCAGCGACAGGCGCTCGGGCGGCGTCGACGCGACCACGCTTGCCCAGGAGAAGTCCAGCTCTGCAAAACTCAGGTAACTCACCAGGCATGCGCCCACCAGCAGTACCAGCGCCTGCAGCACGTCGGTGTAGACCACGGCCGCGAGACCGCCCGCCGCAGTGTACAGGCCAGCCACCAGCGCCAGCCCCAGGCAGACCGTGAAAAGGTCGAGTTCCGGAAAGAAAACCTTCAACACCATCGCGCCTGCGAACAGTGTCCCGGCCGTATCGACGACCACGTTGGAGAACATGGTCAGGGCCGAGAAATAGACGCGCGAGCGGCGGTCGAAACGCCGCTCGAGAAACTCGGGCACCGTGGAAATGCGCGCGTTCAGGTAATAGGGAATGAAGAAGATCGCGAAAAACACGAGTATGAACGCCGCCATCCACTCGTAGTTGGACACCGCAATGCCCCAGGTATAAGCGGCGCCAGAAAGGCCAACCAGCGTGGTGCTTGAAATGTTGGACGCGAACAGCGAAAACCCGATCGGGACCCAGCCCAGTCTGCGCCCTGCCAGAAAAAGATCTTCACCGCTGTGCGTCTTCCTGGCCATACGCAGACCGATGTAGAACACCAGAACAAAATAGAAGCCGATTACGACATAATCAGCAGTGCTCAGGGCAGGTGAAGACAAGGTGATCGCTTCCTGGTTTTATTCTTGTTATTGGAATCGCCGCTAATGCGGTTCCGCACGCCGCAACTAACCGGGGCACAGCGTAACAGACCTGGCCCTTTTGATACAGGCGCCCCTGAATCCTGTCATTGATAATCGGCAATTCTGCCAGCAGATTTGGCCCGGGTTGATACACCTCAATTTGAATGCCGGAACCCTTTGTGAACCGCCGCGAGGCCGAGTATAAGAATAGTGTAAATCTCTTATACAGGAGAGCCAAAATGATCAGAAGATTGCTGCATTTGCTTGTTGCTGTATCGCTTGCTCTCGGTGCAGCAACATCGTGGGGTTATGATCAGGAGCTGGCTGCAAGCTACCAGAAATTGTTTGAGCCGGTCGCGGGCGCCAAGGCAGGCAAGGCGCTTCACCTGGTCAAGCCCGAGGCATTTCTGGCAGACCTTAAAAAGGGCAAACATTTTGTAGCACTGGATGTGCGCACACCCGCCGAATCCGTTGTCTACACGATGGCGCTTCCAGAAAGCCTCCGCATCCCGGTCAACCAGCTTTTCGACGCCGAAAACCTGGCCAGACTGCCGGAAGACAGGCCAATTATTGTTGTCTGCAAATCAGGAACACGCGCCACTGCTGCGGGAACCGCTCTTCGCCATATCGGATTTGACAACGTCTATATTCTGAAGGGTGGCTTCAAGGCACTGAGCGCCTATCTTGACCCGAAGTCAGCCAATACTCCGCTGAAACCTGAAACGATCAGCATGAAATAACGCAACGTTGAGGTAACGACACCGTATCAAAAGAGTCAGGGTCGATTGAAATCCGGTCGGCTCCGGCTCTGTCTACCAGGAAGGGAAAGGTGACAGAATTATTTGATCGGTACGCATTCGCCAACCGTAAAATTGATCTATCCCCTTTTTTCCAGCAACCGGGCCGGACGGGTTTGTGCTTAATTCGATTGCGGCTCCTGGTACCGCGCAAGTCTTATCGCGATGCCTGCTGTACAGCTTCGCCTGCGGTATCCGCGCATGAAAAGAACAGCGGCTATTGGCATTGGATTCCCAAACAATGCGCCACCAAACATCAGACAACTGACAAAAAGTCTGAATCATAAAATCAGTACTTACTAACAAATTCCACGCTTGACTTAAGTCAATTACGGATTCAGAAAACCTGTGGCATCATAACCTGAAAATGCGTACGGGTATTATTGGAGGCCGTATGCATTATTGGTCTGAACCGGGTCAGAACTATTTCACCAAAGGGGGTGTATCATGTGGAAAGCCATCGTAGCAGCGTCGCTACTTCTGTTGACCTCGAACATGGCAATGGCAGCCGTGAAAGAGGCGCCAAAGGAGATGTCAAATGAAACCAGGGAATGTGTCAAGTGCCATAAGAAGCACAACCCGGGCATCGTCCAGCAGTGGGGCTCGAGCAAGCATTATGGCGCCAACGTGGGTTGTTACGAATGTCATGCGGCAGACAAGAAAGATCCCGACGCCTACATACATGACGATAAGAAGGTCAATAAATACATCTCCATTATTGTGTCCCCCAAGGATTGCGCCAACTGCCATGAAAAAGCCGCAAAGGAGATGACCGAGTCCCACCACGCCAAGGGTGGACGCATCATCGGATCGCTTGACAACCTGCTGGCAGAGGTTGTTGAAGGCAATAACTCCCTGAAAACACCGGCCTTCCCCAATGGTGTCTCCCCTGCAGCCGTCAGCGGTTGCTGGCAATGCCATGGCTCCCAGGTCAAGGTGATCGGGGACGGCCAGCTGGATCCGGCCACCTGGCCCAACACCGGTATCGGCCGTATCAACCCGGACGGTTCCGAGGGCTCCTGCTCGGCCTGTCATTCACGCCACAAGTTCTCCATTGCCCAGGCGCGTCACCCGGAAAACTGCGGCAAGTGCCACATGGGTCCGGACCATCCCCAGATCGAAATCTACGAGGAGTCCAAGCACGGTATCGCATTCCATGCCAACAAGGACGAGATGAACCTCGACAGCTCCAAGTGGGTCGTGGGTGAGGACTACACTGCGGCCCCTACCTGTGCAACCTGCCACATGAGTGCGACCAAGGACCAGGACGTTACGCACGATGTCGGCAACCGCATTTCCTGGAACAACCGCCCACCGGTCTCCATACGTCCGGAAGTATCCGACCAGAAATACGGCCTGAAGAGCGCGTCGATCGGTTGGGAAGAACGTCGAGACAATATGATCGACGTCTGCCATGCCTGCCACAGCGAAAACTGGGTCGAGAACTTTTATATACAGTATGACGCATTGATCAACCTGTACAACGAGAAGTATGCCAAACCCGGCCTGAAGCTGATGCAGGCCGCCAAGCCATTGCTGAAACCATCCAAGTTCTCCAACAAGGTCGACTGGACCTGGTTCGAACTTTGGCACCATGAAGGCCGCCGCGCACGCCACGCCGCTGCCATGATGGGGCCGGACTATACCCATTGGCACGGTACCTACGATCTGGCCAAGCACTGGTATTCCAAGTTCGTACCCGAGCTGGAAGAACTGATTGCAAAAGGCATGAAAGAAGGCGGCGACAAGAAGAAAGCTGCCGAGAACCTGCAGAAGGAACTGACTGCCATGTTGAACTCGGATGATCACAAGTGGTACCTGAACAAGCTGAGTGAGGAGCAGAAGGCGATGCGCAAGAAAGCAGTAGAACGTTTCAAGGACCAGATGGAGGGTAAAGTAGGCACCAACAAGTAAGCTCTACAGCTACTCACGCTTCATGAAGCGAAAGCGGCCCCCGGGATCCGGGTGATTCCGGGGGCCGCTTGATTGTAAGATCCTGATCAGCAGGTGACGCTCCGGGGCCTGTTTGCTTCAATCCATGAATTATTTAAAACTCCAATGAGAGGATAAATCATGAAGTCGATCTTTAAGGCGATTCCACAATTCGTTGTTGTCATGGTGTTGACGGTCGCATCATCTGCGACAGCATCCACCAACCAGAATACCGAGGCTGAAAGAATCGTGGAGGCCATGAATCTGTATGTCCGGGCGACTCCCATGGACCAGTTCGACGCCAGGCGAGCGGAGCTACTGGGCCAGGCAGAATCCATTCTGATTGATGTGATCGAAAAAAATCCCGCATCACTGGATGCCCACCGAAAGCTGATGGGTGTTTACCTGCAGATGCGTGATTACCGCAAGGCAATCCAGACCATGCAGGCCGCCATAACGCTTTCACCCGAGGATCCGAAGCTGTTTATTGCGCTGGCAATTCTTTATGACCACCAGGGGGCCTATGAGTACGCTATACCCATCCTTGACCAGGCATTGACGCTGGACCCGAATCAGCAACTGGCAAAGGAGTACAAAGCCTCGATTCAGCAAAAGCTGGAAATGCAGAATACCGCGATGGAATCCAGCAACACCCTGCACGAAACGGGTAAGCTTCATTCCGATTAAACAAAGATTCCGCTAGACTTTACTTTCACCGGGGCGCCGTGCCCCGGGTATTGTCGTTAAAATTCACGGAGACGCAGATTGCTCAAGAACTCGCCTGCCGCCCTTATCGTTCTAGCCATATTGTATTTCCCTTTGTTCCATGTCCAGGCGGATGATGCCGATCTTTCAGAACGGATTGCTGAACTGGAGGCTCGCATGGAAAAGCTGGAGCGCTTGCTGGATGAAAAATTCGCAGACGATCGCTGGAAAGACCCTATTCTGTGGAGCCGAATCAGACCGGGTATGAGCGAAACGGATGTTCGCAAGCTGCTCGGAAAGCCCGCCAGGAAGGAAGAAGCCATCTTTACGACCTGGTATTACCATAAAACTTCCAAAGATCATTCCCATGTCTGGTTTGACGAAGGCAAGGTACTGGGATGGGAGGGACTGGACAGGTAGTCCCTTTGCAGCTCCTGTTCCGGCCTGCATCAGACGGTGCCAGATCAGGAATTCACAAGCCGAGACTGACGAGAGCAACACCAGAAAATCGATAGCCGATGGCGCGGACTGCGACCCAGTCAGCGTGCTGCAGAGCCTTTCGTACAGCTATCGTATTGCGCCGGGACCGCAAGCGGAGCGCCAGTTCTTTATCCTCAACCATTGACGCCGGTTGACACTGGTGAGATACGCAGCGCTAAAGCAGGCCAGGTCGCCGGGTTCACTCTCCACTCTGGCATTGTCGCCCGGGCCGACGGTCATAGGCGCAATGGAGCGCCTGTCCCTGGCAGTGCGAGGCAAGTTGCGCTATCAGTTGAAGATCCCGTATACGGATGGCACTACCCATGTCATCTTTTGAGGCCCCGAAGTTCATGTCGCTGCTGGCGGCACTGGTCTCCTGATCTGTGGGCGATCCGGGTGAGACATCACGACGTGTCTGCATCCCTTCTGCAAATAGATGAAGGGCTGGCGCTTGCGGAGCCACACCGGCTCAGGTGCAAGATCTGTCAAACCTTTGGAAGCAGGCCTTCGCTGAGCTGAATCCCCAAAATCTCGCCTGAGCGTCTGTGCTCATCAGGAGCATACACTCCGGAAATCAATCAACTGGCCGGGAATGACCGATAGAAGGTGTTTCCGCTAAACTGAAGATTCTGGCGCTCCCAGGAAGGATGAAGAGAATGACAACAAGCAGAAAAGCCCTCCTGTGGGCACCAAGGCTGTTACTTATCTGCTTCGCACTATTCCTGGTCATTTTCTCTTTCGACGTTTTTGAAGAGGGCAAAGGAGCATTGGAAATTGCGATTGGGTTCGTCCTGCACAATATCCCGTCCATGATGTTGGGATTGCTCGTATTCGCGGCCTGGCGTCGGGAATGGATTGGCGCTCTGGCATGCCCAGTACTTGCAGTGGCATACATTGGGTGGGGTTGGGGACGCTTTCCAATATCGGTCTACTTCGTGATGACTGCCCCGCTATTTATAATTGCGTCGCTGTACGTGGTGAATTGGAAACTCAGGCGCAACTCGGCCCGAGGCCGTTGACGCGACCGGCAGCTCTTGGCCGGTTGCTGCGGGTTGGCCAAAATCTGATAAATTCCTGGGCCGGACAACCGCAGTCGACTCCAAGCGGAAGTTGGTGTTTTTCTAATATTAGACTTCTGTGAAATACCGTTGTCGACCCGAAGCCGACCTCACGGGTTACGCTTGAATAGGTCTGCTCTGTATCAGTGAGCGGACCTTTAACGCCTAGAATCAGTGGCAGTTAAAAGCAGAGTGTAAACGCCGCTTTTAACTGTCCGCTGTATGCTTTTGTTAGGCATTTTTTCTACATGAATTTTGCTAGATGCCAGGTTTGCGGGGCCCGGTTAGAATCATTGAGCAATTTTTCTGCTCATTGCTCACAAGATGTATAGCACTCAAAGCTGGTAAGCTCACATTGCATCCTTTTTGCACATGATGCTAGACATAAGTCCCAAATACATTTCTTAGATTCACAATTCAAGCAGCGAAAATCAGTAGCGCACAATTGACCTTTATTGAATAGAGATTCAAGTTTATCGATTCCAATTTCGATTTGTACTACATTCTGATTTTCGCTCAACACCCGTGTTTCTCCGTTAAGTTTTGAATGCCTCAACATCACCGGGATGCCTTAACATTTTATTCACTTCATCAAGATGCATTTCCTCTGCCACTATCATTTCTCTAGCATATTCTTCCAAAATAACTGATGTACCGCCTTCAGTAAGTTTCAATAGCTCGTAATATGCTTCAAGTGCGCTTTTTTCATGCTCTAAACTTTCACGAAGAATATCCCCGATATCATGTTTTTCTGTTTCAAGTAATTCACCGATAGCGAGTGATGGATGACCACCTAGAAGAGTTACAAATTCACCTGCCCTATGCGCGTGATCTAAACCTTCTGTAGCATTACCTTTCATCCAATCAACTATTGGTATCCGATTGTAGCCATAGACCATTAGCGAGTAGTGGGTATACCGTACAACCCCAGCCAACTCGACTTCCATTATCTTGTTTAATATGTCAATGGCTATTTTCGTATCTGCATCATTCATTTATCAACCCTCTGTTTTAGCCGTTATTTTTTCTTGCATTAGGGCAATTTTCACATTGTCTAGAGCAACCAGTTTTTCGTTGACCACCAAAAAGTAGTTTCTCTTGACGGGGCTTGATGAGATTAACCAGAATTTTCGTTGGTTTTTCACACTTCATACTTTAGATCTCCACCTAATTGACTAGTGAGTCTAAAGTGTAAATGATAATCATTCGCATTACAAGCGGATTAATGGCAGTGTATTCATGCCTAGTAGCTATATCAAAGAGGCCCTCTGTTTCGTTATACATTTATAGCTCGACCTCTTTATAGCACTGTAACCTCTATAAATTCAATAAGATATCGCGTAACTGTCTCGTTATGCACTCCCAGCAAGTCGTGACAAAGAAAACGCATGCTAATTGGGTCTGCTTTCTGGAATGAAGCGGTCATAAGTCAGACTTGGAACCAAGGTCGGTTGTTGGCCGGTTGCATAAGCAAAAAGCCCCGCAATAGCGGCGCTTTATATTTCGGGTTGACGGTCTGCTCATTGCCGATTGGAGGACGTTGACAAAATTTTGATAGCCCGCGGGCAAAACCAGGGCATCTATAATTGCGGAATCAACCGTATATACCCTGCTTGAACTGCTGCTGTATCGTTTCGATTTCTTCGATATTGTCGAGCAGGGCTTTCACACAATCCTGATCAAGCTTCTCACCGGCCAGCATCGACAGGGTTTCGAAGGCCTGTTCGTTGGTCCATGCGCCCTTGTAGCATCTCTCGCTGGTAAGCGCGTCGAAGATATCAGCTACCGCGACGATGCGCGCTTCCAGCGGAATGTCTCCACCCTTTTTCCCGGCCGGGTAACCATTGCCGTTCACGGCCTCGTGGTGAAACTCTGCGATGTTCCTGAGAATATCGACATAGTCGACACCGTCGAGGCCGAAGTTCAACAGTATTTCGTCGATGATCTCCCTGCCTTTTACCGAATGCGACTTCATGATCTCCATTTCTTCGGCATCCA
>Ga0180437_10007972_pt1 | contig 13613 bp, 9 predicted proteins | sample SS_ome_4_FD_132410 | JGI IMG/M metagenome (GOLD analysis project Ga0180437, IMG submission 132410) | Hypersaline lake sediment archaeal communities from the Salton Sea, California, USA - SS_3_D_1 metaG | ecosystem: Environmental > Aquatic > Non-marine Saline and Alkaline > Hypersaline > Sediment...
GCCGGTCGCGGCGTTGCAGGTAGTTTGTCCCCACGCCGGGTGCTCGGTGCAGTATCAGGCGTCGCCCGAGGGCGGGAAGTTCTTCTGCCCCTGCCATGCGGCCAGTTTCGATCTGGCCGGCATGCGGCTCGACAAAACGTCCCCCAGCCCCCGCGATCTCGACACCCTGGAGGTGAAGATCGAGAACTCGGACGTCCTGGTGAAGTTCCAGAATTTCGAAACCGGCACCAAGAAGAAGGTCGCAAAAGCATGAAAGCCCTACTCGGTTGGATCGACGATCGCAGCGGCCTGGTGTCCGCGGCGCGGAAGTGCATGGACGCCCCCGTACCCGGCGGAGCGTGTTGTAGCAAGGTCTGGCCCTGCACGATCGTGTTCGCCTTCTGCGTGCAGGCCATCACCGGGTTCTTCCTTTGGATGTTCTACAGCCCCAGCGCCCAGACCGCCTGGGAAAGCGTCTACTTCCTGCAACATGAGGTGGCCGGCGGCTGGCTGTTGCGGGCCGTTCACCACTACTCGGCCCACGCGCTGCTGGTGCTGATCGGCATCTACCTGATCCAAACGATCCTGACCGGAACCTATCGGGCGCCCCGCGAACTCGTGTTCTGGGTCGCCGTGCCGATGGGGCTGGTCACGCTCGGCTCGCTGCTGACCGGCGATCTGTTGGCCTGGGACCAGAACAGCTACGCGGCCACCAAAGTGCGGGTCAGCTTCCTCACGTTGATTCCCGGCATCGGCGGCGGGCTGTTCAAGCTGGCCGCCGGCGGACCCGCCTTCGGACATCTCACGCTCACCCGCTTCCTGGCGATGCACATCGGGCTGTTTGCGGGCAGTTTCCTGGCGCTTTTGATTCTGCACGGGGTGCTGCTCCGCCGGGCCGACGCCGCGGAAGCGGCCACCACCGGAAAATCGGTGCCCTATTGGCCCCGCCAGGCCATCTGCGCCACGATCGCCAGCCTGATCGTGCTGGCGGTCATGTTTGCACTTGCCCTGCAACACGGCGTCTCCGGCGACGCCGCCGGCGTGGCGCTGGGATCTCCGGCCGATCCCAACCCGGCCAACTTCTATGCCGCCGCCCGGCCCGAATGGGCCTTCCTGGGGCTCTACGAGTTTTCGCACCTCTTCCCGGGCGAGTGGATGATCCTGCCGATCTTCGTCATCCCCGGCCTGCTGGTGTGCCTGGTGCTGGCCATGCCCTGGATCGGACGCAGCGCCGCCGGGCACATCTTCAACGTTGGCTTCACGGCGGTCGTGCTGTTGGCCATCGTCGTGTTGTCGATCATCTCGGTCGCGAAAGACCGCAAGGACGAAGCCCACCAGGCGGCGCTGGCCACCGAGCGCGACCAGGCCGCCCGGGTCCTGCTGCTTGCCCGGGCTCCTGAAGGCATCCCCGCCACCGGCGCCTTGACCCTGCTGCGCAACGACCCGTTGACCCAAGGGCCGATCCTCTTCAAGACCCATTGCGCCAGTTGTCACAACCACGTCGACGCCGACGGCCAGGGCATCGTGGCCGAAGAGCCCTCGGCACCGAACCTCTACGGCTTCGCCAGCCGGGCGTGGATCGCGGGCCTGTTGGATCCCAAGCGGGTCGGCGGACCCGAGTACTTCGGCAATACGAACCTCAATACGATGTCCGCCCAGGTCCGGGAAACGCTGGACGAGCTGATCGACGAGGAGAAGGAAGAGATCGAGTCGATCGTGGTGGCCCTCTCGGCCGAGGCCCAACTGCAATCGCAGCGGGAGGCCGACGCCAAGGACGCCGAAAAGATCGAGCGGGGCACGGAAATGCTCAGCGACTGGCCCGACTGCACCAGTTGCCACAAGTTCCACGACGAGGGACGGATCGGCGACGCCCCGGACCTGACCGGCTACGGCTCGCGGGAGTGGATCATGGGCATCATCAGCGATCCGACCCACAAGCGGTTCTACGGTGACAGCAACGATCGCATGCCGGCCTACGCCGAGTTCCCCGACGAGCCGGCCAAGAACACGCTCACCGCCCAAGAGATCGGCCTGCTGAGCGATTGGCTCCGCGGCGAGTGGTATCGGGCGGAGGAGTCGGGGGTTGGGGATTAGTAGGGGTTGGGAGTTAGGGGTTAGGAGTTGGGGGTAGCCGAAGTCGCCAGACTTTGGCCGAAGCCGCCAGAGCGAATTGCACGTTTCTTGGGCGCCGGAGAATCAGGAAGAGCTTCTCCTGCCAGAAAGCCCAAGGGTTCAGTGGTCAGGGTTCAGGGTTCAGCACTCCGCCTCCAATCGTCACCCCAAATCTCTGAACCCCGAACCCTGAACCCTGAACCTCACACCCTCCTTTGCCTGCGGCCACCAGCCGGGCTATCGGTCAGGGATGGGAGGTAGCCGAAGTCGCCAGACTTTGGCAGCGCGACCAAAACGGCCAAATCCCGGCGAATTCGGCCACTGCAGCCCTTCACGGCATTCTCAAGAACCGAATCCCCAGCCCCCAACCCCCAGCCCCTAACCCCTGCCCCCCATCCCCCCTGTCTTCCCACGGCCCGCCGCCCCTCGCCCGCAAATTCTACGAAATCGGTGTAGTTTCACACCCGGGTGGCCGATGGTAAGAACACCATGTGGTGTGAGCAGTGTAGACAAGATGTGCCTGCGGTGGCATCGGGCGACGGGGGAAGATTCTGCTGCCCCCGCTGTGGACGCGATCTCAGCCCAGGCGGCGGCCGGAAGACGACTCCGGACGAAGACTCGGCCGTCTTGGCGACCGATCCCGAGCCGCCGTTGGACGACGGCTGGGAACTCGACCAGCAACTTCGACACATCGAGCACGTGCTCGGCATGGACAAGAGCGGCTACGGTTGCCGCAAGGCCGCCTACCGCCAGGAGGCCGCCCGACTCGATCCCCCCAACGCCGGTCCGCCGGGGTGGCACCTGCCTTCGGCGGGCAAGCCCGTGCGAGCCAAGCGTCCTCAGCCGCAGCGGTCCAACCCCTTGCTGGCCGGGCTGACTTGGATCGCCCTGTCGCTGGGCACGATGGCGTTCGTCTGCGGCGGCGTGTTGCTGGGATGGTCGCTGTGGGGCGATCGGCCGGAGTTGTGGAACGTGGGCATGCCGGTTGCGCTGTGCGGCCAGATCGCGCTGCTGGTCGGCCTGGTCCTGCAACTCGACCGACTTTGGCACGACAGCCGTCACGCAGCGGCCAAGCTCGACCAGGTCGACGAGCAACTCCACGAGCTGAAAACGACCACCACCCTATTGGGTACCGGCCACAACTCGCCCGGCAGCGCGTTCTATTCCCACCTGGCCGGCGGCGCCGGCCCGGAACTGTTGCTCTCGGATCTCAAAGGCCAGCTCGATCTGCTGGCATTGAAGATCATGCAGCGGGACGAGTGACGCTGGCTGCGACCGGTCATGCGGGTGCTTGCCTGGTCCGGACCTTGTGGTACGGACGGCCTCGGCCGGCAACGTCTCGGCGATTCTACGTGGGGTCATCCGCAGGGGTTTCTTCCGCCGCCGCGGCAAAACGTGCCTCCAAGGCCGTGATGCGCTGCAGGCAATGCCGCAACCAAGAAGCCAGGATTCCCGCACACGCGCCGGTCACGCACCAGAGCATGCCCAGACCGCCCCAAACCAGGCCCACGGTTCCCATTTCGGCGGAGCCACCGGAAACGGAAATCGAGCCGGTAATCATGCAGATCAATCCCATCACGAAGAAGAAGGCCACACCCAGATAGGCAATTCTGTGTTCCATTTCGTTCTCCTTGTAGTGCCTGAAAAAGGGGTCAGGACTCTTTGTTTGTCGATTCCGGGAGCAACAATCAATGAGTCCTGACCCCTTTTTTCGTCTAGACAAGACCCTTTCGTACCGCCCACACGGCGGCTTGCGTGCGATCGGACACCGCGATCTTGCCTAAGATTTTCTGTACGTGTTCCTTGACGGTTTCCACGCTGATCTCCAGCGAGTGTCCAATCTCCTTGTTGCTCAGACCGAGGGCGACGTGCCGAAGCACCTGAGTCTCACGCTGGGTCAGCTGTACATCCGCGTCGTCGATCACTTCGCGGACCTTCATTGCCGCGGCGATCCGTCTCATCTCGCCATGTCTACTCGGACTCTTTCCGGCGGCCGCCGCGCGAATCACGGCGATCATATCGTCCCTTGATGATCCCTTCAGAACGTAGTCATGGGCCCCCAAGGCAACCGCGCGTGCAACATACGTAGGATTGTCGTACGTCGATAGCATGACAACGCGGCTGTCCGGGACCTTGGCTCGCAGCTTCTCCAGAGTCGAGAGTCCGTCTCCATCCGGCATCTTGATGTCCAGGAGTATCACCTCTGGCTTCTTCTTCTCCGCGATTATCACGGCTTCCTTTCCGTTGGAGGCCTCGGCGACGACCCGGATCCCGGTGCCGGCAAGGAGACTGCAGAGGCCGGTCCTGATTACCTCATGGTCTTCCGCAATCATCAGAGAGATCATCGCCCGGACTCCGCTTGTTGTCCCACTACTTGAACATGCGCATCATCAATCTGTGATTCGTACTCTCGCGCAATCGGAGTTGGATATCGGAAAGGTCGGCCCTCGCGCTGATAAGCAACATGCGCAGTTCGGATGGCAGATCGACGACCTGAGGCTTATCACGCAAGAAGTCGCAACATCGGTTGGTCACCAGCACGGAAATGTCCTTGGCACCGTGCAGTTCGTCCGCTTCTTCCTCGGTGAGTTCCGGATGCCTCGATTCGTAGGTCTCCAGCAATCGCTCCCGCCCGCCCACGAGCATTTCCATCGCCGATTCGGCGTCCAGCGGGGTGGTCCGTTCGGACAAGACCAACTGGATGCGGTCCTTGTAGTATTGGATCGCTCTGAGGGCCTGTCGCAAAGCGTCCATCGCTTCCTTCAATTGGCCATCGTCGATCGATCGCTTCTCCCGGCTCTCCTCCGACGACCGCTTCAACTGTTCGACACCGCGGGCTGTGCGTGAGGCGTTTAGTGCCGCGACAACGCCGGTCAGCAAGCTGACGACCGCCACGACTACCGCGGAAACGCAACCGATTACCGCCACTTGGATCTTCACGTCGTCGGACATCCGCAGCCTCCTGGGAATGCACTTCAGATGACACTTCACTCTCTTGATTATCGGGGGGAACGTCAAGGCCCACAACCCCGCAAGGGAACGTAATTCCGGGCACGCGCGTGACCCTTGCGGCATAGGGAACCGGGCAGGTGGCCCATTTCTTGGCTGGATAAATCGTGCTGGATAGTGTATATTCGTTCACGCTTCTCGTTCTTTGAAAACTCGGAAGACGCGGTGTCTTGTAGCTGCCTTTCGGGCCACAGCAGCGGCCAGGGTGAATTTCATTGGTCCCTCTTCACTACGCGAAATCGGCGAAAAGTGAGGAACAATGTCGCAACCTCAAGACGGATTGGGACTTGCGTCGAGAGAAAAACGCCGTTTCCGACGTTTTCGGCGATTCCGTTGAGCCGGCACGGGGTGATTTAACCGGTTGCCTGATCCGCACTTGCGAAGCGCCGGCTGGGTCTGCCCGCAACCGCCGGTAGGCTTGGGGCGGAGAACTTTAGGGTTTCGGGCCGCCGGGCGGGATCGCTCCTACGACCTAACTTCCATCAGCGCAACCTGTTGGGAAGATCGCGCCCACGACAAAAAGTCCTCTCGTGCCGTGGGACCCACCGAAATCGCCGAACTATTCGGTCGCCGGATGCATGGGGGTATTAAGCCTAGTTATACGTGAACTTGCCGCCAAGGCGATCTTCCTTGAGAGAAAGGAGGGACCCGTTCCATTTGCCGCAACGGCCCGGAAGACGACTGGCGCAGATTGAGGATGCCGCCGAGTAGGCTCTCTGCGGGCTCTCAAGACGCCCGGCGGCCGAAGCAGGTCAGACACAGATCGTCGGCTTGCGACCGCGTGCCGACGAATCGCCTGACGTCGGCGAGGATGGCCTGGCCGATAGCCTCGGCTCCCGGGGGGGCGCCGCGGAGTTGGGACCAGAGCCGCTCGTTGCCGTAAAGCTCGTCCTGGGCGTTCATGGCCTCGGTGATGCCGTCGGTGTAGAGGGTCAGGCAGTCGCCCTGTTGAAGCGAGATCACCGACTGGGGATAGACGACGTCGTCCTTCACCCCCAGCGGCAACTGGATCTCCGATTCTGCCACTGCTTCCACTTCGCCCGAGCCGCGACGCAACAGCGGCGGCATATGGCCGGCGTTGACGATCGTCACCTCGTTTCGCTCGGGATCGAGCACGCAGAGGACGAGCGTCACGAAGCGGTCTTCCCAGATGCTGCCGCAGAAGACGCCGTTAAGCCGGCCGATCGCGTGAGCGGGCGTGGGCTCGGCGGCCAGCGAGAAGCGCGTCTCGGCCGAAAGCTTGGCCATCAGCAGCGAGGCCGCGATCCCCTTGCCCGACACGTCGGCCAACACCACGGCCAGCCGTCCGTCGGGCAGCGACACGTAGTCGTAATAGTCGCCGCCCAATTGCCGCGCCGGCCGGTAGAACTCGAAGAACTCGTACGCTTCGATGCCCGGCCGGACCGTGGGCAGGAAGCCCTGCTGGACCTCGTGGGCCACGGTCAGCTCGCGTTCCAGGGCCCGCTCGCGGACGGCCGCCTCGTGCAACTGGGCATTCTCGACGGCAAAGGCCGCCGGGATGGCCACGCTGGCCAGCACCTCGAGATCCTCGCGGCTGAAGCGGCTCCGCTGATCGAGCGTATCGATCTGGATCACCCCCAAGGCGTTGCCTTCGCTGTCGATCAGCGGGGCGCACATCATCGAGCGGATCTGGAAATCGACGATGCTCTCGGCCATGTCGAACCGCGAGTCGGACGCCGCGTCGGCCGAGAGAATCGCCTCGCGGACCGCCATCACGCTGTTGATGATCGTGCGGCTGATGCGGACGGATTCCTCGCTCTCGGGGTTTCGGTGCTTGACCGCCTTGGGCACCAGCCGACCGGTCGCCTGGTCCTTCAGCACGATGAAACCTCGGTCGGCCTGCAGGAAGACGGTGAACAGGCTGTCGAGCAGCTTGGGCAGGACTTCGCTCAGTTCGAGCGCCTTGCCCAGGTTCTGCAGGATTTCGATCAACGCCTTCAGCTTGGCCTGGGGATTGACTTCCAGTTGCAGCCCGGTCGAACCGGAGGCGACGTCCACTTTGGACATGATCGTCGAGCCGGAGGTGGGCTGATCGTCGTCGACCATGGTGATTGTTGCCGCGATACTCCCTTGCGGGTGCTCGGCGGCCACCGCCATGACGTACTCGTCGGCATGAAAGGTGAACGTCAGATCGCAGATCGCCAACTGATCGCCGTCGGCCAGCAACTGCCGCCCCTCCACGGCTTGACCGTTGACGAAGGTCCCGTTGCGGCTGTCGAGGTCTTCGACGTAATACCGGCCGTCGATTCTGAGGATCCGGGCGTGCTGGCGGCTGACCGACCCCGACTCCAGGATGACGTGGCAATCGGGATGTCGGCCCAAGACGATCAGATCTCCCTCGACCGGAAGCACCTGTCCACGCACCGGGCCGTGAATTGCCCGTAATTCAGCCATCGCAACACACCCCACGTCTGGAGGGAATCTGGGTCTGCCCAGGCCGTTCGGAACGCCCGAATCGGGACCGGCTGCCGAAATGTCAACAAGAGCAGACCGCCCATGATATCGATTCTAGAGCCACCCTCCCAGGATCGTCAACTCCATGGCAAGGCTCCCCTTGACGCAAAGCAGAACCGGATTTAGGCTTAAATAGCATTGGCGGTTGCTCGCCGCCGGAGGTCGCAGTGGGGAATAGTGTAACGGCAGCACGAGTGACTCTGGATCACTTAGTCTAGGTTCAAATCCTAGTTCCCCAGCTTGCTCAAGCCCCGACGCGACAAGGAGTTGCATCGGGGCCTCTGCTTGCGCGGATCGGCCGGCCCCCGCCTTTCGGGGTCAATCTCTCGGCCCACTTGACGCGGCCGGTCACGGCGGGCCATATTGGCCGTGCGGCCGTGGCGGCCCCGAACCGCACCACGGAGTAATCGCCGGCGACCACGAGAGGACAGGTGGGCCCATGAAACAGCACCTGCGTCTGGCTTGCGGGATGACAAGTCTCGTGATTCTGTTCGGCGCCGGCGATCCGGCCAAAGCCGACCTGAACGACGGACTGGTGGCCCATTGGAAACTCGACGAAACCGGCGGCGACCGCGTGGCCGATTCGGCCGGAAGCCAGCACGGAGTGAATCGTGGAGCCGAGGTCGGCCGGCCCGGGTTGCTCGGCACGGCCTTCTATTTCGACCATCGCCGGGACGACGTGGTCGAGTTGGGCGACGGGCTGCAACTCGACGGCGGCAATCGGGCCACCGTCTCCGCCCTGGTTCGGCCCGAGTCGTTCCAGCCGCCCGACGCCCGCAATCGGGCCAACAGCCGCAACGGCATCCTGGGCAGCGCGGGGGGCGACTTCATCTTCGCGCTGAGCGACCGGGGACGCCCGACCTTCGTCTGGGACGCCGGCACGAACCAGTATCAGCAATTGATCACCGACTTCGACGACGCCGTGCCGCTGGGCGCCTACTCCCACGTGGCCGTCACCCGCGACGGCCCCAACATGACCCTCTACATCAACGGCGTTGCCCGGAAGACGGCCGACCGCTTCTCGCCGGGCCCCTTCGTGCGTTTCGACCGGATGCAACTGGGCCGCGTCAACGGCAACGTGTCGCGGGATTTCCACGGCCGGATCGACGACGTGCGGGTGTACGATCGGGCCCTTTCGGCCAAGGAGGTGTGGCAACTGGCCGAGTTGGCCGGGCTGGCCGGCGTGGCCACGCCGGCGCCGCCGCTGGGTGCCCGAGGGCTTCAGCGGGTGCCGTATCACCATCCCGGACTGACCGTCGACCTGGGCGTGGGGCTCTGGGCACTCCCCTTGCCGATGGACTACGACGGCGACGGCGACCACGACCTGGTCGTCTCGTGTGCCGACGTGCCTTACAACGGCACCTATTTCTTCGAGAACACAAGCGGCAACGTGGAGTATCCCGTGTTCGCGCCGGCCGTACGCATCGGCAGCGGCCACCGCAACATCACGGTCTCGCACGTCCAGCGCGCCGCCCGCGTGCTGACGCCCGGGCATGAACACGCCGACTTGTCGGCCGCCGGGTTCGACACGCGAACCCCGCTGCCGGCCCCGTCTCAGGTCCACGGTAGCCAGGGACGGATTCGCGCCAACCAGTGGAAGCTGGCCAACTACGACGGCGACCGGCGGCTGGACCTGATCGTCGGCATCGGCGACTGGGCCGATTACGGCTGGGACAACGCCTTCGACGCGGAAGGCCGCTGGACTCGCGGCCCGCTGCACGGGTTCGTCTATCTGTTGCGCAACACCGGCCGTGGCGATGCAGCGGAATATGAAAAGCCCGTGAAGCTCGAGGCCGGCGGCAAGCCGATCGACGTGTTCGGGATGCCGTCGCCGAACCTGGAGGATTTCGATCGCGACGGCGACCTGGACCTGCTCTGCGGCGAGTTCGTCGACAAACTGACGTACTTCGAGAACGTGGGCACCCGCACCAAGCCTCGTTACGCCGCCGGCCGGCACTTGACGCATGAGGGCAAGGTCCTGCGGATGGATCTCTGTATGATCGTGCCTTCGGCGATCGATTGGGATCGGGACGGCGACGTGGATCTGGTGGTGGGCGAAGAGGACGGCCGCGTGGCGCTGGTCGAGAACACGGGCAGCGTGGTCGACGGGATGCCGCAATTCCTCCCGCCGAAACACTTTCAGCAGCAGGCCGACTGCGTGAAGTTCGGCGCGCTGGTCACGCCGGTCAGCGTGGATTGGGACGCGGACGGCGACGAGGACCTGATCTGCGGCAACACGGCCGGATATATCGGCTGGATCGAGAACCTCGACGGCGGCAACCCGCCGAAGTGGGCCGCGCCGAAGACGCTTCAGGCCGCCGGCCGGGTGATTCGCATCGAGGCGGGCTACAACGGATCGATCCAAGGACCCTGCGAGGCCAAGTGGGGATACACCACGCTCAGCGTGGCCGACTGGGACCACGACGGGCTGCTCGACCTGGTGGTCAACTCGATCTGGGGTAAAGTGCTCTGGTATCGCAACGTCGGCACGCCGCGGCAACCGAAGCTGGCCGCGGCTGAGCCGGTCGAGGTCGAGTGGCCCGGCAAGCCGCCGAAACCGGCCTGGAACTGGTGGCGGCCGCAAGGCAAACAACTGGCCACCCAGTGGCGGACCACGCCCGGGGTGATCGATCTGAACGAAGATGGGCTCAACGATCTGGTCATGCTCGACCACGAAGGCTACCTGGCGTGGTTCGAGCGGGTCAAACGCGACGGGCAACTGAAGCTGTTGCCGCCGAAACAGACGTTCGTCGACGAGCAAGGCGAGCCGCTGCGCTTAAACGCCAAGACGGCCGGCGGCAGCGGACGCCGCAAGCTCTGCTTCGCCGATTGGGACGGCGACGGCCGGATCGACCTGCTGGTAAACAGCCGCAGCGTCGATTGGCTGCGGAACGTCGCCACGCGGGACGGGCGGATCGTGCTCAGGAACATGGGTCCGTTCGATTCCCGTCGCCTGGCCGGCCACACCACCAGCCCCACGACCGTCGATTGGGACGGCAACGGCATACCGGATCTGCTAATCGGCGCCGAAGACGGCTTCCTCTACTACCTGCAGAACCCCCGCAGCTCTCGAGAGTGAGGGCATGAAAAAGGGGACATTACTGATTTTGCCGGTGTTCGGTGCCCAATATCAGTGATGTCCCCTTTTTACGTGCAGCAGACCCAATAGGTCCGCGCGCCGCCGTCAGTAGTTGTGCATGGTGTACCGAAAACCCCGCTCACGGGTCTCATGACCCTTCGATAGCCGGACCGAAAAAGGGGACATCACTGATTTCGCTCGTTTTCGCTGCCCAATATCAGTGATGTCCCCTTTTTCGCGCCCAGAACCTGGTCAAGCGACCGCGGCTTGTCAAAAAGAAGGTCCCTGCCCCCTTTCTTCTGCACAGGTTGTCCTCTTTCTGAAGGACCAGGCCAATAACCCCGCACCCAAAAAAAACGGGACAAAGACGAGGCAGTATGCAGCGAACTGGAACTTGGGTGTTAGCATTCTTGGAACGGCATAGTCTTCGTAGTCGTCATTAGTCCTTCCGAAAGAGAGTATGCCGACCCCGTTGGCCACAGGCCAGATGCGCTGTAGTCGGCCGTATTCCAGCAAACCTCGCTCGACATCTGCTGATAATGGTCGATTGGAAATTGCGTACTCAACAGGGTCAAAGCCGGAGTCGCGCAGGCACCGGAATGCGTTGTATTTCATGTGCTCAGGAATTCCCGACGATTCGTTCTTATCCGAACTGCCGAGCAATTCGAGAAGTGTGGGCATCTGACCGGGTGAGGGAGGTACATCGACCTTGAACCCACGCTGGCGAAATCCGTCCTCGACCCACTCATCTTGTGATTTGGACCTGTTCCTCACCCACCACTCAAGCCAGGCGTCGGCGTCCTCACCGACGTCCTGATTAGTGATGTAGCGCATGGCACTGGCCGAGTGGCAGAGGCGACCGAAACAGTCCATGCTCTCGCCCGGCGTAACGCGTGCCATGACCCATTCTGCCCACGACTTGTCTCCGTACCGCCCGACAGTAAAACCATCGTCATGAAGCCACATGCCCCGGCGAATTCCTTTCTGGACTTCACGCCAATACTCGCGCTGGGAATGAGATGAGCACCATTCGGGGCTGAGCGTGCGGCGTGAAGGTGCAAGCTTGTAGAACCACCAATACCCACATAAGAGGCTCACAAGGAAAAGTAACGCTGCAATTCCTCGACTTGCCGCTCGCCAGAATCGTCTCAGCTTCATTGTCTCGAAAAAAGGTGTCAGGGACCTTTTCTCCGCTAGGCATTCGCCCGATTCAAAACGTGGTACTCCAGATTGCCGTCGGCAACTCGTCTTGGCCCGCGCATGCCCGGAATCTAGCCAAGAGGCCACGGCCTGTCAAGAAATGGTATCCGGCACCTTTTTGGCTCAAAAGAGGGCTCCTGACACCTCTTTTCTCGACCAGAGGCTTGCCTGCTGGCTCATTAATGGTTACACTGGGTGCCGGGCTTGCGACGCTGGCAGAACTGTGCAGGAGGAACAACATGCGACCAATTCGACTGACGACGGCCGCGGTGATTGCGGTCGGGATACTGGCGGGCGGCTTTGCCCGGGCGGAGACGCGGCGGCCGAACTTCGTCTTCTTCCTGGTCGACGACCTGGGGTATATGGACGTCGGGGCCTATAACCCCAACACGTTCTACGAGACGCCCCACGTCGATCGCATCGCCAGGGAGGGCATGCGGTTTACCGACGGCTATGCGGCCAACCCGGTCTGCAGCCCGACCCGGTACAGCATCATGACCGGCAGGTATCCCAGCCGGGTCGATGCGACGAACTTTTTCGCCGGCCGCCGGGCGGGCCGGTTTCGGCCGGCGCCGCTGAACGACCGGATGCCGCTCGAGGAGATCACGTTGGCCGAGGCGCTCCGCGAGGCCGGCTACCGGACGGCCTTCCTGGGCAAATGGCACCTGGGTCCGACCGAGGAGTATTGGCCCAAGGCCCAGGGATTTGACGTCAACGTGGCCGGGCACAGCGCGGGCGGGCCGTTCAAATGCGGGTACTTCTCGCCGTATTTCATGCCCACGATCACCGACGGCCCGGTGGGCGAGCACCTGCCTGAGCGGCTCTCGCGCGACGCCTGCGGGCTGATCGAGAAGTTCCACGCCGGCGGCAAGCCGTTTCTGGTTTATCTCGCGTTCTACTCGGTCCATACGCCGCTGCGGGCGCCTGAGGCGTTGATCGAGAAGTACGAGAAGAAGGCGGCCGCGTTGGCCGACGCCGGGGCCGAGGAATTCGCCGACGAGGAGCAGGCCTGGCCCACGAAGCAGCCGCGACGCGTGCGGATCCGCCAGTGCCACGCCGTGTATGCGGCGATGATCGAGTCGATGGACCGGGCCGTGGGCCGCGTGCTTAAGAAGCTCGACCAGTTGGGGATCGACGAGAACACGGTGGTGCTGTTCATGTCGGACAACGGCGGGCTGTCCACGTCGGAGGGTTCGCCCACCAGCAACCTGCCGCTGCGGGGCGGCAAGGGGTGGCTGTACGAAGGCGGCATCCGCGAGCCGTACATGATCAAGTGGCCCGGCGCCGCCAAACCGGGCAGCACCTGCAGCGAGCCGGTGATCAGCACCGACTTCTACCCGACGATCATCCAGATCGCCGGCATGAAGCCCAAGCCCCAGCAGCATCGCGACGGGGTGAGCCTCGTGCCGCTGCTTACCGGCGAAGGTTCGCTCGACCGCGACGCCCTCTACTGGCACTACCCGCATTACAGCAACCAGGGCGGGATACCGGGCGGGGCGATTCGCATGGGGCGGTACAAGCTGATCGAACGTTTCGAGGACGGCCGCGTGCATCTTTACGACCTGGCCGACGACGTCGGCGAGCGGCGCGATCTGGCCGAAACGATGCCCGAGCGGGTCGACGAAATGCGAAAGAAACTGCACGCCTGGTATCAGGAGGTCGACGCCAAGTTCCTCCAGCCTAAGCCGGACGGTTCAATACCCTGGCGCCCAGAGGAGTGACTCAACAGTCTCGTACGTTTAGCCGCGGCGGCTATTGA
>Ga0180437_10007974_pt1 | contig 13611 bp, 4 predicted proteins | sample SS_ome_4_FD_132410 | JGI IMG/M metagenome (GOLD analysis project Ga0180437, IMG submission 132410) | Hypersaline lake sediment archaeal communities from the Salton Sea, California, USA - SS_3_D_1 metaG | ecosystem: Environmental > Aquatic > Non-marine Saline and Alkaline > Hypersaline > Sediment...
CCATTCCCGATATTGGCGGATAATGGGCTCCGCAAGCCGGCGGCTGAGGTTTATGCTGCGCCCCTATCACTCTTTTCCTTAACAGAATTTTTAAAATTACCCATAGTTTTTGACTAAGAACCTTAATTTTATATACTTTAAAAATATTAAACCGGAGACCATGTTAATCGCCACAGCCTCCGGGTTAGGTCTTAAAAATTCTCTTACAGAGATGATTTTTACTAATGGTTAGCAAATATAAAATTTAGGGACTTTTCGTTTCTTGAGATTCTGATTCCTTATTAAAGATCAAAGGTAAAGTAGCTCCACTCTGACTAAAGTTACCATCAATGATAGTCCCTTTATCATCAAGGGTACCAACGAAACTAGCGCCTAAACTATTCATTACAAAAGTGACTTGATTCTTATCCAGCTTGATTTCATCTACCGGCAGATCATTTGCTCCTTGATCGAGACTGTCCATAGTCGCCTGGAACTTTTCTTCTATCTTCTTTACCTTTAGACGCAGCCTTAGTTTCTGACTAACATGGAGGTATCCTTGCCATGTACCCACTATACCGGATATAATTTTTTCTCCTTTTAAATTCAAGAGAAACTTGTCTTTACCCTGCAACCACTTCCCATCCATAGCCTTCCCACCATTACTAAGAGTACCCTCAAATTTCACTCCAATGTTAGAAATGGAAAATGTAACACGTTGCTCATCTTGTGTGATTGTGTTAACAGGCATGTTATTTATTCCCATTTCGAAGCTATTAAAGGTTGCCAGAAGTTTACCATCCGATTTTTCTACATTTAGGTTCACTTTTAGATTTTTCTCAAATTTGAGTGTTCCATTCCAGATACCAACCAAACCATCGTTGCCATAAACAACTCCTGCTGTAATAAGCAAAAGTACAATTGTAAAGCCTGTAATACGTTTCATATTATCCTCCTGTTTTTTTATTTTTTTTATGATAATTTTTCTCATTTTTTTACTTTTTTAAAAATTTAGATTTTACATTCATATGAAATATTTTTCACACATACACAGATTTAGATTTATTTAGATTTTTTTTAAGTCGTCGAATACAAAATATATATAGCAAAAAACAAATAAGGATAGGATAAAAACCATGGGGACTGCTATGAATTTCGATATCATAAATAATTTTTGTATGATTAATGTTGCTGAATTAAATATATGCCCAGTCCATATATTTTTAATAAAAAAATTCTTGATTTCATAAATATTGCTGGAAATAAAGACGATAATGACAATGCTTGAGACGATATATGTGAGAATTCTGGGAATGAGCAAAGGAAACATAATCTTTTTTATCATTTCCTTATTAAACCTTGAGTATGTTTTGGCCTTTTCCCAAATGAATTCAGGAGTAGGCACCCTCTTTTCATGTTCTTTACTTTGAGTCGAAACTTTCTTAAAATCATTCATCCATTGATAAACAACAGTTGTATCCTGGCAAATGGAGCAGTCTTTAATATGCTGCTCCATTTCATGATTCATCTCGCCATATTTCAGGCAATCTAAGATTTTATATTCAAGAGGACACTTAATTTTTTTCATGACGACTCCTCCCATTTATATCCTTTTTGTTTCAAAATTTCAGCAAACTTTTTCTTAACCCGGAATAACTGTACTTTAATGCTCTTTTCTTTGCTTTCAACTATTTTTGAGATATCTTTATGTGTATAACCTTCAATATAGGCAAGCCAGAGAAGTGTTCTCTCTTTTGGTTTTAATAAATTAAACATTTTTTCCATATCCATTGACAGAAAAATGTCACTATCTTTTCTCTCGAAAAAATCAATTTCACCAATAATCTTTTCTTCCACCTTAATTTTCCTTTTTTGATCGATAATTAATCGAAAGGCAACTTTATACAAATATGATTTCTGCTGATACTCATTTAAGTTAACAGGGTTTGCTCTAAGGAACCTGAAAAATGATTCCTGAAAAATATCATCTGCTAAATCTGCATCCCCACAGGTCTTAAAGATGAAATACCAGAAGGTTCTTGAATATTTCCTATAAAATTCTTTAAATGATTCCTTAGATATTTTTCTCAAATAAGTATCCTTATCCTTATCATTTCTGGTCTTAAACTCACTATTTTTATTATGATTAATTTTAAATTTGAGACCTGAAACTCTCAAGGAAACAAATGGAATGGACATGAAATGCCTTATTCTTTATCAATTATTCCCCATTTTTTACTTAAAATGACAGACACAATCGTAGATATGAGGTACCCAAGTCCAAGTGCAATGGCAATAATCGCGGCCGCATTGAAGTACCTGGATTCTGCAGCAAAAATCTTACCTACAAAGAAAAGAGCGACACCAAGAACACCGAGTATTATCCCTGTTGATATGGATTTCAGTAATTTTTCCTTCGGTGCAATTCCCTCTATTGTAAGAGATTTGAGAAAGTCAGATCCGCTGTCTGACTTAAGAAAATTATTAAGTTCATTCATATTTGAAAATTTGTCGATAAGTTTATTATGCAGTTCAAACTTCCGCTTATCTCTCATTGAACTTATAAAAACAAAAACAATCCATGCACTTGCAATAACAAATGCAATAAAGCCAAAATCTACCGATTCCTTCATTTTTTACCTCCATATTTTTTTCATACTCTATAACGAACAGATGTGCGGTCAGGTTAACAAAAAAATTCATTTATGAGTAATCGGCGGTCCTGTTGCCCTCTAAAAAGGGTTTCACACATTACCATTTAATTTTAATATCGTGTCAAATAGCTCAGCAAAATCAGGATTTTTAAATATTGAGAAATGGTCACCCGAAACTTCATAAGACCGAATCTGATTCCTGAAATGCCTTTTCCATTTTTCTGGTCCAAAATTTGATTCATTGGCCTTAAAATAATATAATGTCGCATTCACTTTCCCTCCCGGCTTATAAATATTCTTTGCATTATCAAATGTTCGCCTCATATTTGTGAAATATATAATCTCTTTTATCGTATTTTGTTTTATATATGGTATTTTCATACTATTTCTTATAAAAGTTAATTCCTCTAAACCTTGGCCTCTTGAATTTGTTTCTTCCAAATAGGCAACGATCATTGACCAAAGGCTATTTATGTCTCTTAATTGCTTCAGTTTTTCTATGATACGTTCATCCTTTACATATCTTCTTATAAATTCTAGCTCAGATTTCACAGTCAATTTGCCTTCAGATTTTCGGTAAGTCTTTCTGGGCACACTTGCTGAATCTATGATTGAAAAAAAGCGGATATGTTCGCCTGCCTGTTCCAATTGCCCAATCATCTCAAAGGCAATTAATCCTCCCCTACTCCAGCCAGCAATATGATAGGGGCCATGAGGTTGAATCTTTTTTATCTTCTTTATATAGTTTTTTGCTATATCCTTTAAATTTATTTCTCGGGGAGCAAAATCTTCAATTTTATCTGCTTTTATCCCCCAGTAATTGAATCCAGCATTCAAATTCATGCAAAAATCCACATACATTTCAACTTCTCCATAAACATCATGAATGAAAAAGAGATTATTTAAACGATTTACATCTTTTTTAATTAAAACTAAATTATTATCTTCCTCTATTCTGATTTCTTTCTCCTCATCTTTTATAATACGAGTTAGCTCTTTCATGGTCGGGGTTTTAAATATCTCAATTAAAGGGATTTTTACATTTAATTCTTTATATATTTTGGAAGCCAATATGGTTGCTTTTAAAGAATGTCCCCCCAACTCAAAAAAATTAGCATTTACACTTATAATCTCTTTTTTTATCTCTAAAACTTCAGACCAAATTTCTGCCAATTTCTCTTCCATTTCATTTTGGGGTGCCATATAATCTTTTCCAACATTCATTTTAGTTTTAGGTTCAGGTAATGCGTTTCTGTTGATTTTCCCATTTGCCTGTAAGGGTATTTTTTCAATCTGCATAAAATACGATGGAATCATATAATCAGGCAAATCTTCGGAAAGAACTTTTCTTATCTCTGTTGTATCTATTACAGAATCTTCATCCTTTCCTCCCTTATCCAATACCAGGTAACCACAGAGATATGTTTGACCTTGTTCATCTTTTCTATTTATTACAACCGCTTCTTTTATTCCATTGAGTCTAAGCAAAGAGGTTTCTATCTCACCTATTTCAATTCTAACTCCCCTTACTTTTATTTGCCCATCTATCCTTCCTAAAAACTCAAAATCTCCACTTTCAAGCTCTAATCCAAGATCGCCGGTTTTATAAATTATATCCGTATGAGCACGATTATATGGGTTAGGAATATATTTGCCTTCATATAAACTAGAATCATTAATATAGCCAAACGCCATATAGGGCGTTCTAATATATATTTCTCCTACAATACCAATGGGACAAATCTTTAGATTTTTATCTAATATAATTAATCTGGCTCCCTTCATCGGTTTTCCAATAGGAATTTTGTTCTTTTGAACGTCATTTTTTTGTATTAAATAAAATGACTTTATTACTGTTGTCTCAGTTGGGCCGTATAAGTTGACTAATTGAACTCTTTCTCCAAATTTATTATACCAATTATTCAATTCAAAAGGATTAATTGACTCTCCTGATAATAAGACATATTTTAAACAATTATAATGATTAGCAGTTAATTCATCTGAATTAAATAACCGAAATAAACTGGGGACACAATGGATTAAAGTGATTCCTTTCCTGTCAATCCATTTTATCAAAGCATCTCTATCCATTACTAATGCATTATTCCTGGGAATACAAACAACAGCTCCGGAACATAGAGGCGTAAAAATATTTCTCAGAAAAGCATCAAAACCAACTGCTGCAAATTGACTCACTCGTGAGGTTGAATTTACCTGAAATGTATCTATTTCCCATTCAATAAATTGCAGCAGACCAATATTTTTCCCAATAATTGCTTTTGGATTGCCAGTTGATCCTGAAGTAAAGTATATATAAATTTTATCTTCAATATCATATTCACCTCCACCTCTATCTTTTGATTCCAAAGATTCATATATATCATCATATTTATCATCTATTGAAAGAATAGTAAGCGTATCCCTGAGATTGCAACAATTATTTATTAACGTTTCTTTATTTGCCCTGTCAGTGAATATTATTTCAGTATTCGTTGTCCGAATCATTTTCTCTATTCTTTTTATTGGAAGTCTTGTATCCAGGGGAACGAATACACAGCACGCTTTTAATATCCCAATGATTATTGATATTATTTCTATTTTATCGTCAACATATATCCCAATCAAATTCCCTTTCTTAATTTTATTTCTTATTATCCAATTTGAAATAGATTTCGTTTTATTCTCCAGTTCAGAATATGATAAATGGTTTGATCCATATTCAATGGCAGTATTATCTTTGTATTTATAAAAACTCTCATCTAACTTATTTTGTATTGTATTCATTTCTATATTTTTAGTTAAATCTTCATTAAAATATAGAAGTATTTCTTTTTTTTGGGCATCAGAAATTATTTCAATATCCGATATTTTCCTCTCTGAATGCATAATGATGGATTGGATTATTTTTTTAAAATAATATATAAATCTCTCAAACGTTTCTGGTTTAAACAATGTCCTATTATATTCAAATTCAAATAAAACTCTTTCTCCTATATCTACTGCTCTTAAATTCAAATCAAACTTTGATGTACCTGGTCTATGAATATATTCTTCATCTTCTTCTAAACCTGACAAATCACCTGAATAATCTGTCTGGTTTAATAGATTAAACATAACATCAAATATAGGATTACGACTGGTATCTCGCTTAATAGATATACGATCGACAAGGTCTTCAAATTGATACTCCTGGTTCTCGTAAGTCTCCAGGGTTTTCTCTTTTACTTCCTCTAAAAATTCCCTGAAGGTTTTATTGCCTGAAGGATAATTCCTTATTGCCAGCGTATTTACAAACATTCCTATGATTCTTTCTAAATCTGCATGACGCCTCGCTGCTATAGGCGTTCCCACTATTATATCTTCCTGATTACTACCACTCAGCTTTGAAAGTAATATATTAAATAGAGACAAAATAACCATAAATAAGGTCACTTCATGGTTTCTGGCTATCGCTTTTACACCACTGGTATCTTGCTCACCCAATACAAAATGTACGGCAGCACCATCAAAACTCTGTACCAGGGGCCTTGAAAAATCGGTTGGCAAATTCAAAACTGGGATCTCACCTGAAAATTCCTTCAACCAATATTTTTCTTGATCTTTTATTAATTCTTGCTGCTCTTTACTATTCTGCCATTCAGCAAAATCCTTATACTGAAGCCTTAACACCGGTAAATTCCCCCCTGAATACAAAGAGTAAAATTCCTGCTCCAATACTCTCTGAGAGGTCCCATCTGTGATAATGTGATGAAGATCAAATAATAATACCGGGTTTGATAACGATGGGTTTACAATGCCAACTCTCAGTAAGGGTGCTTGACTTAAATCAAAAGGCCTTGTAAAATTTTCTATTACTTCTACTACTTTTCTCCTTAAATTTTCAGGATCAATTGTTCCTGATTTAATTATATAATATTCGATTTTAAAGTCAACTGCTCTATATATCTTTTGTACTGGTTCATTATTCACCATATCAAACGAAGTCCGTAAACTCTCATGCCTGGATATTATTCTCCTGTAAGTCTCTTCCAGCTTCTCTATATCTATATCCTCTCTTAATTCTATTACTTGAGGTAGATTGTAACTGGTATTTCTCACTTGCATCTGCTGGAGAATATATAACCTCTTCTGCGCTGGCGATAACAGGTAATATTCTTTCTTCTCTGATACCTCCATTTTTACATATTCATCTCTGAGACCTTCTTTTATGACTTTGGATAATCCCTTTATGGTCGGATTAACAAACATTTCGCCCAGGGTAACCCTCACATTAAACTCTTGATGTATCCTTGATATCAATATCGTTGCCTTTAGCGAATGACCGCCTAACTCGAAAAAGTTTGCATTAATACTTATGGCTTCAGAACTTATCCCTAATAGGTCTGACCATAACTCAACCAACCGCCTCTCATCTTTATTTCGGGGGGCGATATAGTCTTCTCCTGCCTCTATTTTTGGCTCTGGTAAGGATTTTCGATCAACCTTACCACCTGGTGTTAACGGGATACTTTCAATGTGAACAAAATAGGAAGGAATCATATATTCGGGTAATTCGTTAGAAAGAAAATCCCGAATTTCTGAAATATCAAACTCTTTTTTTGATACTATATATGCGCAAATATATCTCTCATCTCCTTTCTCTATCGCTGTTACAATACACTTCTCGACATAATCAATCTTGGATATTTGACTCTCTATCTCCCCAAGTTCGATCCGTAATCCTCTTATTTTTATTTGACTATCAATCCTACCCAAAAACTCGATATTTCCATCAGACAAAAAGCGGGCCAAATCCCCTGTTCGATAGAACGGGTCTCCTGATCTAACGGACCTAAAAGAATCCCATTTAAAACTTTTTTCGGTTAAATCCGGATTGTTTAGATAACCCCTGGCCAAACCGTCACCGCATATAGATAATTCACCAGGAATTCCTACTGGGCATAAATGATTGGAGGGATCCAAAACAAAAATCTTTACATTTTCTAAAGACCTGCCAATGAATATGTTGCCCATACCATCCCAATCGGATAATGAAAATCGACTTGAATATACGGCTGCTTCTGTCGGTCCATATAAATTCTCTACCACTACTTTGGTATTAAATCGCCGGAATCTATTTACCAGCCAGGGCAATAGTTCCTCGCCTGCAAGAAAAATGTATCTCAAGTGAGATAACTTAAAGATATTTTTTGTGCTCAATGCCTCTACAAAAACAGCAAACATAGACGGGACAAAATTGATATGAGTAATACCTATGCATTCTATTGTATCCAGGATCAGTTCGGAATCCATCTCCCCATCTTTTTCCAGTATCGCCAAACTTCCTCCACCTAAATACCAACTAAATAACTCTGTTACTGAAACATCAAAAATAAAAGACGTTTTTAATAAATATCGGTCTGAATTCCCTATCGGGTAATTCTTTTGCATCGAGAATAACAGGTTGACAACTGCCATATGCTCTATCATTACTCCTTTGGGATTACCGGTAGAGCCGGATGTATAAATCACATAAGCCAGATGATGGCAATTGCATACTCTCTCTAAATTTTCTCCCGCTCCCTCAATGAATGTCTCAACACAGAGACCCATCGTATCAATATCCAGCTCATTAAAATCATATTTATACAGATGGTCCTGGGTTAGCAGAAGACCGGCTCGACTGTCTAATAAACTATATTTTATCCTTTTAACGGGAAATTTCGGATCTATGGGTAAATACCCTCCCCCTGCTTTCACTATTCCCAGTATACCACCTATCATCTCCAGTGACCGCTCCACCATTATACCAACGATATAACCCGATTGTACACCCTTGCCTCTTAACACCCTTGCCAGCCGATTGGCTCTTTGATTTAATGCCAGATAGCTCAATGCATAATCGTTATATACTACTGCAATTTGATGGGGTACCTTTTCCACCTGATCCTCAAATAACTCATGAATCGTTTTGTTTCCTGGAAACTCTGTCTCCGTATTATTAAAGTCATATAAAATTTGATCCTTCTCACCCTCTGTTATTAACTCTATGTCTGAAAGCTTCTGATCCGCACCTTTAATTACCTGTTCCGCAATGCCTCGAAAATACCCGATGAACCTCTCTATTGTCCTTGCATTAAATAACTTTTTACAATAATTCAAAGATAAACCAATATGATCGCCATAATCCACGACTGATAACGTCATATCAAATTTGGATTGACTATTGACGTGTTTGTAACCACTCTCTATATCTATATCTATATCAACCGAAATGTCACCCCTGGAATCGTATTCATCCTGATTCAATACGTTTAACAAAACATCAAATATGGGATTACGACCCGCATCTCGTTTCACCGATATCTCTTCAACTAAATCCTCGAACTGATACTCCTGATTCTCATAGGCCTCCAATGTCCTCTGCTTGACTTCATCTAAAAATTCTTTGAAACTCTTATCTCCTCTGGGACTATTTCTTAATGCCAGTGTATTCACAAACATTCCTATGATATTCTCAAGATCAGCATGTCTTCTACCGGCTATCGGAGTGCCAACGATTATATCTTCCTGATTACTCCCACTCAATTTTGAAAGTAATACATTAAATATCGATAACATAACCATAAATAGGGTGACATCATTATCTCTGGCCGTGGCTTTGATACCTTTTGTCTCGTCTGCATTTAAAACGAAACTCACAACAGCTCCCTCAAAACTCTGAATCAATGGCCTTGAAAAATCCGAAGGCAAATTAAGTACAGGCAATTCATCTGAAAATAAATTTACCCAGTATTCCTCCTGCCCTTTCAACAATCCCTGATGAATATTATGATTCTGCCATTCGGCAAAATCCTTGTACTGAAGTCTTAACAGCGGTAATTCTCCTCCTGAATACAAAGAATAAAATTCCCGCTCCAATACACCCTGTGAGGTCCCATCTGTAATGATATGATGTAAATCAAATAATAATATCGAATTGGAAGACTCACTATTTATAATACCTACCCTGAGTAACGGTGCCTTGCCTAAATCAAAAGGCCTGACAAATTTTTCCATTACAGTACTAATACCTCTCGTTATAAACTCATTATCCATAACATCTGATTTTAAATGATAATTTTCTATCTTAAAATCAACGTCTCTATTGATCTTTTGCACTGGCTCATTATTCACTATCTCAAACGAAGTCCGTAAACTCTCATGCCTGGATATTATTCCATTGAAACTCTTTTCCAGTTTCTCTAGATCTACATCATCTCCTAATTCTATTACCGCTGGTAGATTATAACTGGTATTACTAACTTCCATCTGCTGGAGAATATATAACCTCTTCTGGGCAGAAGATAAACCAAAGTACTCCTTTTTTTCCACCAATTCGATTGATACATATCGATCTTTACCACAACTCAATATATATTCAGACAAATCCCTGATTTTAGGTGTCTTAAATACCTCAATCAGGGGAACTTTCACATCAAATGCCTTATGGATTTTAGATACAATATTGACTGCCTTTAATGAATGACCCCCTAGTTCAAAAAAATTGGCATCAATACTTATTTTTTCGCTATCTATACCCAAAGCCTCAGACCATATGGCTACCAACCTCTCATCTGTTTCATTTCTAGGTGCCAAATAGCTTCCTCCAACTTTTATCTCAGGTTCCGGTAAGGATCGCCTGTCCACCTTGCCATTTGGGGTTAAGGGAATCTGATCGATCCGTATAAAATAGGACGGAATCATGTAATCGGGTAATTTATTTGAAAGCTTCTCTCTAAGTTCTGCATCTTTTATTTCTTTATCACTGGTAATATAGGCACAGAGATATTTATCCCCTTTTATTTCCTTATCTATCACCACAGCTTCTTTTATTAACTCGATCCCCAATAATTGATTCTCTATCTCTCCTAACTCTATCCTGAATCCTCTTATCTTTACCTGATTATCTATCCTGCCTAAAAATTCTATATCGCCATTCGGAAGCCACCTGGATAAATCACCCGATTTATACATCTTACACCCTGCGACAATTGGATGATCTAAAAATCTCGATCTTGTTAATTCAGGATTATTTAAATAGCCTCTTGAAACTCCATCCCCTCCTATGTATAATTCTCCAACTACACCCATGGGGATAACTTTCATATATTTACTTAATATATAAATAATTGTATTTCCTATTGGCCTTCCTATTGAAATGAATGGTTGATCTTCTCCTACTTCGTTTACCATCTTTTCAATGGATGTTACTGTTGTCTCTGTAGGACCATACTCATTGTAAAAATCAATACCTTTAGACCATCTCCTGGCCAATCCGACTGTGCAAATATCACCACCTGAAACCATTCTCTTTAACTCCCTCCTATTTTTGACCTTCATTTCATTTAAATAGGAGGGGACGGCATGAATATGGGTTACAGATCGTTCTATAACGTATTCCTCAAATGCCTTTTTATCAAGTAAAACTTCTTCCTTTACCAGAACAAGGCCAGCTCCACTTAAAAAAGTTATCCATATCTGCTCAACAGACGCATCAAATGAAAGGGATGAAAATTGCAATATCCTATCTGATGGCTCTATATTAAAAACCAATCGCTGAGTGAATGCTAAATTGACGACATTATAATGCTCAATCATAACGCCATTGGGATATCCAGTGGTCCCGGAAGTTAATATGACATAAACCAAATCACTGGGCTTATTTAAATTTTCAATAATATCAGGATCATTACTGTCCGCATTATAGTCAAACCGGTCTAATTTTATCGTTTCACATATCGCTTCTAAAAAATTGCAGTTTGTATCTTTAAATAAGATTAAATTGACTTTATTATCGATTAATGTACGTTTGATCCTGAACTCAGGATATTTTTTATCAATAGGAAGATAGGCACCTCCCGACTTTATAATTGCAATTAAACCGGTAATGATTTCAACCGAACGCTCATTCATTATTCCAATGAGGGTATCTGGCCTGGCTCCTTTTTCTCTTAAGAATTTTGCCCATTGATTCGCTCTCAGATTCAAATCTCTATAAGAAACATTCTCATTATTAAGAACAATGGCTATATTATCTGGAGTCTTTCCTACTTGCTCATCAAACAGCTCATGAATGGTCTTATCCCTGGGATATCCTGTCTTCGTATTATTTAAATCATATAAAATTTGATGCTTCTCACCCTCTGTTATGAACTCTATCTCTGAAAGCTTTTGATCTGCACCTCTTATTACTTTTTTCGCAATGCCTATAAAATACTCGATGAATCTCTCTATTGTCCTTGCATTAAATAGCTTTGTACAATAATTCAAGGATAAATCAATATGATCTCCATAATCCACGACTGATAAGGTCATATCAAACTTGGACTGACTTTCTATATGCCTGTAACCACTCTCTATATCTATACCAAACGAAATATCGCCCCTGGATTCGTATTCATCCTGATTCAATACATTCAACATGACATCAAATATCGGATTACGACCTGCATCTCGTTTCATAAATACCTTATCGACCAGATCTTCAAACTGGTATTCCTGATTCTCATAGGCCTCCAACGTCCTCTGCTTGACTTCGTCTAAAAATTCCTTGAAACTCTTATCTCCTCTGGGGCTACTTCTCAATGCCAGGGTATTCACAAACATTCCGATGATATTATCAAGATCTGCATGTCTTCTACCGGCTATCGGAGTACCAACGATGATATCTTCTTGATCACTACCACTCAAGTTTGAAAGGAATATATTAAATATCGATAACATAACCATAAATAGCGTCACATCATTTTTTCTGGCTGCGGCTTTGATACCTTTTGTCTCTTCCGGATTTAAAACAAAACTTACGGATGCTCCCTCAAAACTCTGAACCAACGGCCTCGAAAAATCCGAAGGTAAATTTAATACAGGCAATTCATCTGAAAATAAATTTACCCAGTATTCCTCCTGCCCTTTCAACAATCCCTGACGAATATTATGATTCTGCCATTCGGCAAAATCCGTGTATTGAAGCCTTAACAGCGGTAACTCTTCTCCTGAATACAAGGAATAAAATTCACGCTCCAATACTCTCTGAGAGATACCATCTGTGATGATATGATGAAGATCAAACAATAATATCAAATTGGAAGACTCGATATTTATAATACCTACCCGAAGTAACGGCGCCTTGCTTAAATCAAAAGGCCTGACAAATTTGTCCAGTACTAAACGGACACCGCTATTGATGAACGAATGATCATTATCAATATCACTGACATCTGATTTTAAATGATAATTTTCTATCTTAAAATCAACGGCTCTATTGATCTTTTGCACTGGCTCATTATTCACCATATCAAACCACGTCCGTAAACTCTCATGTCTGGATATTATCCTCATGAAAGCCTCTTCCAGCTTCTCTCGATCTACACCCTCTCCTAATTCTATTACTCCTGGTATATTATAACTGGTATTTCTCTCTTCCATCTGTTGGAGAATATATAACCTCTTCTGCGCTGGCGATAACGGGTAATATTCTTTATTCTCTGATACCTCAATTTTTACATATTCATCTCTGAACCCTTCTCTGAGGACTTTGGATAGGCCCTCTATCGTCGGATTGACAAACATTTCTCCCAAAGCAATCCTAACATCAAACTCTCTATGAATCCTTGATATCAATATCGTTGCCTTTAATGAATGACCTCCCAATTCAAAAAAGTTGGCATTAATACTTATAGCTCCCGATTTTATCCCTAATACCTCTGACCATAACTCAGCTAAACGCCTCTCAGCTTTATTTCGTGGCGCTATATATTCGTCTCCTGCCTCTATTTTGGGATCTGGCAATGCTTTCCTATCAACCTTCCCATTGGGTGTCAATGGAATTCTATCAAACTCAACAAAATAAGAGGGAATCATATATTCGGGTAATACCCCAGATAGAACCTTTCGCAATTCCGCTGCTGATGGTTCTGTGCTCTCTACTGGGCGCTCTGAAGCTATTACTATATAGGCA
>Ga0180437_10007975_pt1 | contig 13610 bp, 12 predicted proteins | sample SS_ome_4_FD_132410 | JGI IMG/M metagenome (GOLD analysis project Ga0180437, IMG submission 132410) | Hypersaline lake sediment archaeal communities from the Salton Sea, California, USA - SS_3_D_1 metaG | ecosystem: Environmental > Aquatic > Non-marine Saline and Alkaline > Hypersaline >...
CTCCTCGCTCGCGGTCGGCGCTTGCGTCAGCTTCTTTTTGCGCGCGCCCTCATCCCAACGATTCGGGTCTGTGTTTGACTTTGCGGTGTGTCGCGCCTAGTCTGGAACGTGGGACTGTGTGACGGGCCACCGGTGTGGCGCGGGGGGTTATGAGCGAGCATCTTTATTTGGAGAAAGTCAAGGCGGTATGGGACGAGCTGGAGGGGCTGGTCAACCGTGCGCGGCGACGGGGCGTCCGCGGCCTGACGGCTGAGGAGCTTGCTCGGCTCGATCGGCTCTATCGTTTGAGCACGATCCATCTCGCGCAACTCCGCGCGCGGGTCAAGAACGAAGCCATGGCCCGGCGATTGAACCGGCTCGTCGCGAAGGCGCATAGCTTCCTTTACGTTTCGCCGAGGGTGAATCCGTTGGCGCGGGTCGCGTTGTTCTACCTGAACGGGTTCGCGCGGGCCGTGTGCCGCACGGGCCGGTATCATCTTGCATCGGTGGCGTTGTTTCTCGTGGGCGCGTTGGGGGCGTACTACGCATCGGCCCGGTACCCGAGCGCGGCGTATGCTTTCTTGCCGCAAGGCGAAATTCGGCTACCGGGTTCTGGTCCGGGACAACTCCGGAGCGCTCTCGAGCATGGCCGCGATTGGGGGGGAGCGGAGAAGTTAGTCTTTGCCTCATTTCTTCTTCAGCACAACACGAAGGTGGGCTTTGTGGCCTTTGCGTCGGGCGTTCTATGCGGGGTGCCGACGGTGTTTCTAATAGTCGTGAACGGGGCGCTGTTGGGGACGTTTGCGGCCGTTCATCATCAGAACGGGATTGTGGCCGAGCTGTGGGCGTGGCTTCTGCCGCACGGCGTTACGGAACTCGGGGCCGTTATGCTGTGCGGTGGGGCCGGGCTCATGCTTGGCGTGGCGGTGTTGCGGCCGGGGTATCGAACGCGGCGCGCTAACCTGGTCGCTGCGGGCCGCGAGGCGTTGCGGCTCGTGGTCGGGGTGGTGCCTATGTTCATTTTGGCGGGTTTCATCGAGAGCTATGTCCGCCAAAGCCATATGAGTACGGGGCAACGACTGACGTTCGCGACGGCCACGGCGTTGCTCTGGACGATATACTTTGTGCTGGGGGCGGTTGTGGAAAGACGTCAGAAATTGGCTGCGGCGAGCCGCGCTGCGGATAGGATAGGCGAGCATTCCCGCCTTTGACGCGCCCGTGTATTGGTTGCCATACTTGGCTGGATCTTGAATTGTCCGCAGTCCGTTTTAGATTCTGGATTGGCGTCCGCGCCTAAGGCGCAGCGGTTTCACTCTGCATCGTGACGCAAGGAACAAGGCTATGTCGGGACGCGACAACTATGCACGGGCGATAGGGTTTAAGACGCCGGCGTATTTGCCGATCCTAATCGGTTGTGAGTTCAGCGCGTTCTACGAGCAGGACCAAGCCAAATTCGAGCGTATTCGCCAACTCCAGTCTCGCATTCCCGACGATGTACGCATGCTCGGCCCAAGCCCTAAACCCGTGGTCGAGCCGTCAACCGAAGGCGGCGTCACGCGCTGGGTGGATCACTGGGGCACGGGATGGGAGAACGACGGGCACGGCGCCAAGACGGAAATGTATCCGCTTGAGGCGGGGTATCACCTGATCGCCAACCACGCGTTTCCCGATCCCTATGCCGAGGGTCTTTTCGCGGCGGCCGAGGAGACCCTGGCGCAGCGCAAGGGTCGATATATGTTAGGCTCGGTTTGGTTTACGCTTTTCGAGCGCCTTTGGATGTTGCGGGGATTCAACAACATGCTTGTCGACCCGTACGTCGAGACGGAGAACTGGGCGGCGCTCCGAGATCGCGTCCTCGAGTACAACTTGGCCATGATTGACCAATGGATCGAGCGCAACGCGGACGGCGTCTATTTCTCCGACGACTGGGGCTCGCAGCAGGGCTTGCTCATGGAGCCCGACGATTGGCGCACGTACTACAAGCCGTCATACGAAGCTATGTTCCAGCGTGTGCGCGACGGCGGCGCCCATGTCTGGATGCACCTGTGCGGGAACGTGACCGCCATCATTCCTGACCTAATCGATATCGGCCTTAACGTGCTGAATCCTGTCCAACCGCAGGCCATGGACGTACGCGCCTTGTCGCGCGAATTCGGCGGCAAGGTATGCTTTTTCGGCGGCGCGGACGTCCAGGGCACGCTTATCTACGGCACGCCCGACGACGTAAAGCGGGAAGCGGATGAACTGGTCGAACTGTTCGGGTGTTTCAACGGCGGTTACATCGCCAGCACCAGCCACAGCATCATGCCCGAGACCCCCCTCGACAACGTCATCGCGCTTTACGAAGCCTTTCTGGCGCACAATTGATTTGGCTGAGGCCAGGCTTGCGTCGGATTTGGGGTTCTCGTGCGTTGGGCTCAGTTGTCCTGGAAACGGCCAACAGTAGCCTGTGCTTCCAGCCCGCGAATCATGGCCAGGATGGCCATGCCACTTCTTTTCATACGTCGCGCCTTGTATTTGCAGGCCTCTGCGTCGCTTCGCTACGGTTGCCTGTGATTTGTGCGGGCAAGCAGTTGAGGGGCGGCGGGGGAATTTGGTATCATCCTTCCCTTGGCGTCCTCGGTGTGCACCGCCGAGGGGCAGTGTGGCAAAGCATCTCGAAACGGACTTTTACGTTCCTGCCGTGTGACTTTTTTCGGCACGCGGCCCGTGCGGCGTGTAGGTGTTTTTAGCAGGCCGGATGCCTTGTGGATGCGTTTGTTTGGTGACGTAAGGTTTTCTGGAAGGAGGTGAATCGATTGCGGACTTACGAAGCGCTTTATATCGTCAGGCCGGATTTGGATGACGAGACAATCCAGACGGTAGCCAAGGAGGTGGAGTCGTTAGTAACCGACAACGGCGGGGCTATCGTGCGCTCGGAGATCTGGGGCAAACGTAGGTTGGCCTACGTGGTGGAGAAATTCAACGAGGGCTGTTACGTATTGCTGCGGTTCAATTCGGAGCCGGTTTTTATTGCCCGGCTCGAGAGCCATTTCCGACTCAAGGAATCCATTATTCGTTTTCTTGTAGTCCACTTCGACGCGCAAATGCTGCGGCTCGAGGCCGAACAGCAACGACGCCAGGAAGATCAACTTCGCGCGAGCGCGAGCGTCGCCCGGCGTCGTTTCGACGCGGATGAGGCGCCAGGACGCGCAGAGCGCGCGGCGCCGGCCAAAGGGGCGAAGGAAACGGAAACTGAGGAGATAAGAACCGATGTCGTCCCGGTAGCCGGGGCGGTCGCCGACAGCGACGCGGCCGTTGAGGAAGACGAAGGTAGTCAACTTTAGTGAGAGGGTAGACGGATGTCTGACCTGCGAATGCCTGATATCAACACCGTAATCCTTGCCGGGCGCCTCACGAGGGATCCGGAGCTGCGTTATCTGCCGTCCGGAACGCCGGTGTGCAAAATGGGCCTCGCCTCGACGCGATACTTCCGCAGTCAAGACGGCGAACGCCGGGAAGAGACGCTTTTTATTAATGTAACGGTGTGGAGCAAGACGGCGGAGTTCTGCGGCGAGAACCTGCGCAAAGGGCGCGCGATTGTGGTGGAGGGGCGTCTCAAGAGTGATGAGTGGGAAGACAAAACAAGCGGGCAGAAACGGAAAAGCATCGAGATCCACGGACAGCGGATTCAGTCTCTGGAGTGGGAGGATCGGGGGACCCCTTCCCCGAAACCCGAGCCGCGCGCCATTGAAGAGCCGGTGCCCGAGGACGACATCCCGTTTTAACCCGATCTAATTCGGAGAACCGTAATGGCCAAGATCAGGGCGAAAGCCAAGCTACGAGCCAGGAAGAAGAAAAGGAAGAAGAAATTAAGCAGGAACAAAGTGTGCCGGCTCACGACCGATCGGGTGGTGTACATCGACTACAAAGACGTGAGCATGCTCAAGCACTACGTCACGGAGCGGGGGAAAATCATTCCGCGCCGGATCACGGGCGCGACGGCCAAGCATCAACGCATGCTTAATCAAGCGATCAAACGGGCGCGGCAAATCGCATTGCTGCCCTTTGCGGCAGAGTGACGGCTTCTTGTTTCGAGCGGGGCGCCCCGGACGGGAGAAACGCGGTTCAGGCCGTCCTGCGCGGCGATTCTGTGTGTGGCGAAGCATCTGTTGTTGTTCGAGGGCGCGGTTGTTGATTCGGATCTTTCGCTTCGTTTGAGATGGCGGTTTGGGTGTTTCTTACTCGCGGCGCTTGGTGTTTGCGCAACAGCGCCGGCTGCGCGCGTCGTGAATATTGCATAGGCCTGGAGGGAGGTTTACAGCGTGAAAGTCATTCTTCGTGAAAGTGTCCCCGATTTGGGTGAAATGGGTCAGCTTGTCAGCGTGAAAGACGGTTATGCCCGCAACTATTTGCTGCCTCGGAAGTTGGCGGTCCGAGCCGATTCCGGCAGCGCAAAGCAGATCGAACACGAGAAAAGAATCATTGCTCGGCGCGAAGAGAAACAACGAACGGCCCTGGGCGCGCTGGCGGGCGCCCTTGGCGGCGTCACGGTCGAGCTATCGGTGCGCGCGGGGGAAGAAGAGAAAATCTTCGGCTCTGTAACCGCGCAGCATATTGCAGAAAAGCTTCGTGAGCAAGGGTACGACGTAGATCGGAAACGAATCGCGCTCGAGGAACCGATCAAAACACTCGGTGTGTACACCGTGCCCGTGCACCTGGGCAGCGGCATCGATGCGAACGTTAAGGTTTGGGTATCCGCCCAGGAGGAACCGACATAAGGTGGCTACGCGCAGCGACCCTCGACCTCTTTTCGACCGCACGCCGCCGCAGAACATTGATGCGGAACGGTCTGTACTGGGGGCGATGCTGCTTAATCCTGAAGCCGTCGGGACGGCCATCGAAATCCTGCGGGACAAACCGGCCGATGTCTTCTACGTCGAGGCGCACCAACACATCTACTCGGCGGCCGTGTCGCTGTTTCGCCGGAACTCGGCCGTTGACGCGGTCACGCTCATGGAACAGCTCAACCGGGACGATCATCTCGAGGCCGCGGGCGGGGCCAGTTATCTCGCCGACCTAACGGGGGCCGTGCCCACTTCCGCAAACGTGGAGTATTACGCGCAGATAGTGCTCGACACAGCCGTGCTGCGCAAACTCATCGGCTCTTGCTCGCGCCTTGCAGGTCGAGCCTACGAACATTCGGGCGACGTCAACGAACTGCTCGATTCGGCGGAGGCCGAAGTTTTCAGCATTGCGGAACAGCGTCAGCTTAACCCCATTTACCGGATCGGTGAACTGGTTCCGTCGGGCGTCGAACGCATCGACAAGCTTATCAAGTCACACTCGGGCATCACGGGGCTGCCGACGGGGTTCACGAAGCTGGACGAATTGCTGTCGGGCCTTCAACCGTCCGACATGGTGGTGCTCGCCGCGAGGCCGTCGGTGGGCAAAACGGCGCTCGCCCTCAATATTGCCAATCACGTTGCGCTTCATGAGCACAAGGCGGCGCTCATGTTCAGCCTCGAGATGTCGAAGGAGCAATTGACGCAGCGCCTGTTATGTCTCGAGGGCCGCATCGACACGCAGAAACTCCGGACGGGTTTCCTGGCGGGGCGCGAGTTTCCGAAACTGCAAACCGCCGCAGACAGACTGCTAAACGCAAAGATCTACATCGATGACACGCCGAACATCAGCGTTTTAGACATCCGATCAAAGGCGCGGCGGCACGCCGCGCAATACGACCTCGAGTTGATCATCGTCGATTACCTTCAACTCATGTCTGGATCGCGCCGTGCCGAGAACCGGCAGGTCGAGATATCGGAGATTTCGCGCTCGATTAAAGGGATTGCGCGGGAACTCAGCGTCCCCGTCCTGGCTTTGTCGCAACTGAGCCGCGAGGCCGAACGCGATGACACGGGGATGCCTAAGCTCCATCATCTTCGGGAATCAGGCGCCATCGAGCAGGACGCGGACGTTGTGCTCATCCTGTCCCGGCCGCAGAAACACGAAGTCGAGGGCAACGAGAACCTCATCCGGTTGTCGGTGGCCAAACAGCGCAACGGCCCGACGGGGCGCCTTGAACTGTTGTTCGAGCGCAATACGCAGCGTTTCGAGAACCTTGCGCCCGGCGATTACGGCGCTGCGCCCGGGGGCGACGCCTATGATTACGACGCGGGGTCGGACTACCTGGAACAGGACGTGCCGTTCTAGCAGTCCGACATCGACGATTCTGGTATGCTCGCGCTGAGGCGCGTTAAGCGGTTGGCAGGACGTTATTGTGAGGAGGACGGCCATGTTTCGCGGTTCCATAGTCGCCTTGGTTACGCCGTTTAAAGACGACTTCGACGTGGATTTTGACGCCTATGGACGTCTGATCGACTGGCATATCGAGCAAGGGACAAACGGGATTGTCCCGTGCGGCTGTACGGGCGAAGCCGCCACCTTGACTCACGACGAGCAGAAGGAATGCATCCGTTTCGTCGTCGAGCGCGTCGCCGGACGCTTGCCCGTCGTGGCCGGTACGGGGTCGAACAGCACGAAAGAGGCGTTGGCGCTCACGCGGCATGCCAAAGACGTGGGCGCAGACGGCGCGTTGCTGATCACGCCGTACTATAACAAGCCGACCCCGGCGGGCCAGATTGCCCACTACAGCACGATCGCAAAGGCGGTGGATATTCCCATCGTGCTGTACAACGTGCCGGGGCGAACCGGCACGAAGATGCTGCCCGAGACCATCGCCGAGCTGAGCAAGGTGGACAACGTTGTGGCCATCAAAGAGGCCTGCGGCAGCGTCGACCAAGTCTCGCAAATCCTGGCGCTTTGCGACATCATGGTCATATCCGGCGACGACAGCCTGACCCTGCCCATGATGGCGGTCGGCGCGGCCGGCGTCATCTCGGTTGCGGCCAACGTGACGCCCGGGAAGGTGGCGGGGCTCTGCGCGGAATTCCTCGAAGGCAACCTGGCTGCGGCGCGGCGCATCCACTTCGAGTTGCTCCCGTTGTTCGCGGGGATGTTCTTCGAGACGAACCCGATGCCCGTTAAGGCGTCCCTCGCCAAAATGGGTCTAATCAACAACGTTCTTCGCTTGCCGTTGACGCCGATGCAGGCCAAGACGTTCGCGCAACTCGAGCCGATCCTGAAAAACGTTGGTGCGCTCTGATAAGACATTCAACGGCCTCGAAATGACGAGTCTGCCGCGTTCAGCGATTGAGACTGGTCAGCCCGGCCGGAACAGTCCTGCGTGCCCCTTTGCTTGCCACGCTTGTCTCAATGACGCCGCCAGGAAGACCACCCCCACCGTCATTGCGAGAAGCCCCGCCTCCGGCGGGGAGCGACGCGGCAATCTGCTTCGTTTCTTGCGACTACTCTGTGCGTCTCAAAGGAGATTGCTTCGTCGAAGACTCCGCGCAATGACGCAAGAGGAAAAGCGGCGCTGGCTTTATCAGGTCATGTACTGAGTCCGACTAACGGCGCGCAGAAACGGCTTTCCGGGCGGGTATTGGAGCGCGTGTCAACGGCATCAGGGCGCCTGGACACGCCGGCTGGTGCCGGAACGCTCGGCGTGTCCTCCTCGCTGCGTTTGTCCTTTGCCCTGGCTTGTGGTAGCTTAGGCGTTGCGCGCGGCAACGGGCGTCTCGTGTGAGGGCGCCGCCCGCGTGGGGCGGAGATTGAACCAGGGAGAAGGCGGGTGGCTGGTCTTATTTCGGTTTGCGTGGGCGGGGCGTGCGGCCGGATGGGGCGCCGCATACTCGAGTTGGCGGCCGTGGCCGATGACTTCGGGATCGGCGGGGCGTTCGACCTCCCGGCGTACGATGGTCAAGCGATCGCGCTTGGGCAAGGCGGCCAGACGGTTACCGTGTCGTCGGACGCCGGGGCCGCCATCGCGAAATCGGACGTGCTGATGGATTTCACGGTGGCCGACGCGTGCGTCGAGCATGTCCGTGCCGCGACGGATGCTGGGAAACCCGCGGTGGTTGGGACCACCGGTCTCTCGGATACGCAGCAGGGCGAACTTGCCGCGATGGCCCGCGAGGTCGCGATCGTATTCGCCCCGAACATGAGCGTCGGCGTCAATCTGCTGTTCAAACTTACCGGCGACGTTGCCCGAATCCTCGGCTTGGACTATAACGTCGAGATCGTCGAGGTCCACCACAATCTGAAGAAGGACAGTCCAAGTGGGACGGCCATCCGCTTGGCCGAACGCGCCGCAGCAGCGCTCGGGCTCGACTGCGGCTCGCAGGTTATTTACGGTCGCGCGGGCATGGTCGGCGAACGGCCCAGAAACGAGATCGGCGTTCATGCGGTGCGCGGCGGCGACGTCGTGGGCGAGCACACCGTGAGTTTCATCGGTCATGGCGAGCGCATCGAATTGACTCACAGGGCGCATAGCCGCGACAACTTTGCTCGGGGCGCCCTGGTTGCGGCCCGATTTGTCGTCTCGGCTGCCCGGGGCCTCTACGACATGCAGGACGTGCTCGGCCTGAGATGACGCCACAGAATGGGCGCTCAGAAGTCAGAAGAGAGGAGTTAGCAGGCGTGGGGCGAGCGCCGTAGCGCTATTTCTCTGCTGCTCCTCGACGCGTGTCCTGGGTGCGTGCCGCCGTGCAAGCGAGCATTTCTGCGGTTTCGCGATGGTGACTGCGGAGTTGCATGGTTTTTTGCGGGAGACCCCGGCCTCTTGAGAAGAGAAGGACGCCGCCCTTGGATGCATTGCGTGAATGGTCGTTGACGCTGAAAAACCTTCTGTTGCCGGTTTTCTGTAAGCAGTGCGGCCGCTGGCTGCTCACCGAGGAGAACGGGTTCTTCTGTCCGACGTGCTGGGAACTGACTCCCCGCATCAAGCGGCCGTTCTGCACGCGTTGCGGGAGGCCGCATTCCGAAGTAGTCGGCTTCGATCGGCCGCCGAACTTCCCGTGTGCGTCATGTCGCGAGAAGCTGCCCGCGCACGTGCGGCGCATCTATGGCGCCGCACGCTACGATGGTGCTGTTTCTGAGGCGATCAAGCTGTTTAAGTTCCATGATCGACCGCGGCTCGCCGCGGTTCTCGCGGATCTGATGATCGAGTTTGCGCGTGAGAATATGGATTGCGCCGCGTACGATTTCGTCGTGCCGGTGCCGTTACACCGCGTGCGCGAGCGCGATCGCGGCTACAATCAGTCGCGGCTTCTTGCCAAGGCGTTGACGCTGGCGTTTGCACCGGCGCGGCTCGATGAATCGTTGTGCCGGATCCGTCCCACGAAAGTCCAGAGTGGCCTGGCTGATCAGAAAGCGCGGCGGGCGAACGTCATCGGGGCATTTGCCGTGGTTGGCGAATCGCCATTTCAGCACGCTACGATACTCCTCGTGGACGACGTCGTCACCACGGCCGGCACCGTATCCGAGTGTGGCGCAGCCTTGAAGCGGGCCGGGGCAGCAGAAGTGGACGTATTTGCGGCGGCCCTGGCCGCGGCCCCGGCGTGATTCCTCGGCGCCGTATGGCGCCGCCGCCCTTGTTTGTGTACCTCGGCCGGCCCATGGCGCGCGTCCGAGGGGGCTTTCCCACACATCACGCCGGGCTCCTGTGCGCAAGTGTCAATTTTCGTTGACAACGTACCCGGCAATGCGGTATAGTTTTCCTAAGTGCAATGGGTGCACACTGTTTGGAGTTCGTGAGCTACAGTCACCGATGCGTATCCAATCCCGCCGCGTGGTTTCCTAAACCGATTTCATGCTTGTTCCGGGCTGGTTACCGAGCGATACTGCTGACCACTCTCCACAGGACCAATTGGAAAAGGAAAAGGCAATGAACATCTATGTGGGAAATCTATCCTATGATACCGGCGATGCGGAGTTGCGTGAGGCTTTTGCCCGGTACGGGGACGTCGAGGAAGCGCGCGTGATCCAGGACAAGTATACGGGCCGCTCGCGCGGTTTTGGATTCGTCGAAATGCCGAATGACTCGGAAGCGAAAACCGCCATCGCGGAGCTGAACGGTACGACGTTGCAGGGCCGGACGCTCACCGTCAATGAGGCCCGTCCCCGCACGGCCCGCCGGTAGCAGCGCGACCACACGTCGCATTACTGAAGCGCACTCGAAACGAGGCGCGGGCGCCAGCCCGGCCCCGCGCCTCGCCCCGATCCGTTGCGTCTTTGCGTACACCGCGGCAATTCTCTCGTCGAGGTTCAAGCCCCTTACATCAGGGCATCGAAGATCGAGAGGTCCCATTCGTCGCGGTACTCGATGGCAATTCTGTCGTTCGCCACGAACCGAACCGGTAGCCAGATGTGGCGGGAATCGCTCAACTTTCGGGTGTTCCAGCGGTCGGCCATGAAGATGAATGCGCCGGTTCGGCCGTGCACCGGCAGCACAAAAGACCCCTGACTGTTGAAGGTGGTGTCCGCACGTTCCCCGATGCACGGGTTGCCCGTCGACTGCCACGGCCCGAGCACGTTCGTCGCTACGGCGTGTTGCGCGGCGTTGGGCTTCCACGAGGTGCACCCGGACGTTATCATGTGGTAGCGGCCGTCTTTCTTGAATAGGGCCGGCGCTTCCCGGTAGTGCCCGACGAACGCCCGAGCGCTTCTCCCGGATGTGTCCGTGCAATCGGGCGTCAACAGCGATATGCGGAGGGCTTTATTATCCTCCGAGGCGTAGATAAAATATACCTTGCCATCATCGTCTTTGAACAGCGTGCAGTCCCTGCACATTTGGCCCCCGTCAGGCCGAAATTTCCTTAGATAGGTATACGGGCCCGTGACGGTACTGGCCGTTGCGACGGCGGCTTCGTAGGATTCCTGGTGCGTTTTCCCGCTTTGGACGTAGTGAAACCACATGACATACTGGTGTGTCGCGTCGCTGTAAACGACCTTAGCGCGCTCGATCCGCAGCCCCTTGAACATGTCGTGGCCGGGGTCTTCTGAGACGGGAAGGGCGACCCCTTCATACTTCCAATTGTAAAGGTCCTTGCTCGAATAGCAGAGGACGCCGACCTCGGTGAGGTTGCCGGCGGAAGGCGGGTACTTGACGCCGGCGGGCAGGTCACTACAGTGCGTGCCGAGCCAATGGTATGCGCCCTCGGCGAACACAATGCCGCCGTGATGGGCGTTGATATGTTGTTTGCGGTTGTCGAGCCAGAGTTGTCCGACCTTGAACCGGTCATATTCGCCGTCAGGGGCGGCGCGTTTTCCGTCAGCGTCCATCCTGGTCTCTCTCCCGTCCACGGGAACGGTTTCCTTCGCCGCTTAAGCAACCGGATAGTCTGCGTTGCGCCTTCTCTTTCCCGCGAGTGTACGTGGTTTCTCTCCGGAAACCAACTTCGAGCGGCGCGACGAATTCAGTGACAACTCCGGTTTACGCGCTTTGCTTGGAGCGGGTACGGAAGGCTGCAGGGCTTCCGGACCTTCAGGTCTTTGAAACAACCGGCGCGTGCGATCGCTTGCGTGCGTTGGCTGAAGCGGGCATAATCTGCGCCACGTGTGAGCGTATTGCGCGCGGTGTTCTTGCGCCGTTGCTTTCTGGGGGATCCGTAGCGCGCGCCAATAGCCGAGAAAGGAGCTTCACCCATGAGCCGCAATCCTTGTGACTGCGTCAATACGTTTCTGGGCACCGCCGGGGACCACGGCCAGATGTACCCGGGCGCGGAGCGACCGTTCGGCCTGGTGAAAGTGGCCCCGGACACATACCCCGGGGCGGTGCGCGGCACGGCCCATTCCGGCTATGACTATGACGACCGGCGGGTCTTGGGCTTCTCGCACCTCCGCGTCAGCGGCACCGGGTGTGAAGGGGTAGGCGGAAACGTGCTGCTGCTGCCGTGCACGGCGCCAAGGAGTGGGCCGCCGGAAGGATATGCGGCGCCGTTCGATAAGCAAAGCGAGCAGTGCTGCCCGGGCTACTACGCGGTTCGGTTCGAGTCCGGCGTCTGCGCCGAACTCACGGCAACCGATCACGTAGGCGTTCACCGCTACACGTTCCCGGAGGGTTCGCGGCCTCACTTGCTGCTGGACCTCGGCAGGGGATTCAACCCGGTGTTTGACGTCCACGCTGTGGTGCGAACGAACGCCGAAATGCTCGGCGAGTTTACGTCCCGGCTGATGCTCGACTATTCCTGGTACCGCATGTTCTTCTGCATTCAGTTCCAGCTTGGCGCCGAGAAAGTGTATTTTGAGCCCGCGGGTCGGTTGGGCTGCGTCGGGGGCGGCACCGGAGATCGGCATCTTCAAGCGGTGGCCCGGTTTTCCCAAGACGATGGGCCGTTGATGGTGAAAGTCGGGCTGTCGAGTATTAGTGCAAGCCAAGCCCGGCGAAACATCCAACACGAGGCGCCGGATTGGGATTTCGATGGTGTGCGCGAGGCGTGCGCCGCCTCATGGCGCAGCATTCTGGAGCGAATCGACGTGGCCGGGGAAGATGCCCACGTCACTCAGTTCTACACGCATCTCTATCGCACTTGTCTGTCGCCGTTCAACATTCTCGAGAGTCGCGGGACCTACATGGGGGAAGATGGCGAGGAACACATTGCAGCGGGCTACACGCATTACAACGGATGGTCGCTTTGGGATTCGTATAGGACGAAGTTCTCAATATTCAGCTTCCTGACGCCGACCCGATTGCGCGACATGATGCATTCACTGGCCCTTCTGATCGAGCAGCGGAAAGGATTGCTACCCAAAACGGACGCGCCGTGCCTGCACGGCTACTCGGCGGCCCCGAATACACGGTTCGAGTTGGCGTCGACCATTCTGCTCGAGGCGTTTGCCAAGGGCATTTCGCCGGTGGACGTAGACGTCACCTACGCGGCGCTGTGTCATCTGGCGGACACGGCGTTCTTGCCCGAGCAGGAGCGGCTTGGCTACGTGCCGCGGCGTCCCGACCTAACGTGCGAATATGCTTACGACAACTGGGCCGCCGCGCAGATGGCGGAGGCGCTTGGGAGAGAGGAAGACCGCAAACGGTTCGCCGAACGCGCGGGGTTCTACCGAAACGTTTGGGACAAGGCGTTGCGGTTCTACCGGGCGCGCGATGAAGAGGGCAACTGGCTCGAGTTTCCCGACGACCCGACGGCGGTGGGCGAGAAATACGTGTACGAGGGGTCCGCGTGGCACTGGCGGTGGGCGACGGTTCACGACATTGCCGGCGTAGTGGAGTTGATGGGAGGGCGCGACGCGTTTATTCGAGAGTTGGACTATTTCTACCAAAACGATTTGCACAACCACGGCAACCAGCCCAGTATCCACGCGCCCTGGCTGTTTGCCGCGGCAGGGGCGCCGTGGCTCACGCAGAAATGGGTACGGCTCGTGCTTGACGGCACGCTGACGCATCGGTACGGCACCCACGGATTCCTGCCGGAGCCCTACGTTGGGCCGGCATTCCGCAACGCGCCGGACGGGATGATTCCTGAGATGGACGACGACGACGGGTGCATGTCCGGTTGGTATGCGTTGTCGTCCATGGGGTTGTTCCCTGTCTGCGTCGGGCGGCCGCTTTACGGCGTCGGGACGCCTTTGTTCGGCGACGTGGTCATCCACGGAGAAAACGGCAAGGACTTCCGCATCGTCGCCCGGAATCAGTCGCACGAGAACCATTTCATTCAGTCCGCCCGCCTCGATGGCGCGGAATTCGCCCGTCCTTGGCTGGCGCACCGCGAGATTGTCGAGGGCGGGACGCTCGA
>Ga0180437_10007976_pt1 | contig 13608 bp, 10 predicted proteins | sample SS_ome_4_FD_132410 | JGI IMG/M metagenome (GOLD analysis project Ga0180437, IMG submission 132410) | Hypersaline lake sediment archaeal communities from the Salton Sea, California, USA - SS_3_D_1 metaG | ecosystem: Environmental > Aquatic > Non-marine Saline and Alkaline > Hypersaline >...
CACTGGGCCCACCGAGGGACAGGCCAACCGCCAGCACGACAAGACCGACCAGGATGCCACCCAAGTTGGCGCCGATGGCATTGTTCTTGGCATCGCCGCTGCCCAGCACGCCCCACAGCAGAACGGCCGTACCGAGGATCTCGGTGATGACCGCCGTCAGCAGCCCGTAGCTAGTGAGGGCTGATCCGCCTGTGCCGCCCCAGAAGGTCTGTCCGAACACGGAGCCTGGTCCGGTGCACCACACATTGGGCATCCCGGATGCCACCAGACCATCCATGTAGCACAGATAGACACCCAAAGCACCGAGGAAGGCACCGACAAGCTGCGCGATCCAGAAGGGGATAACCTTGCCCATGGGGAAGTCGCGCTTCAGTGCCAACGCCAGGGTGACGGCGGGGTTCAGGTGCGCACCAGAGACGCCAGCGGTAACGTACACGGCGACCACCACGGCCATCGCCCAGCCGATCACGATGGTGTTCCAGTTGTAGGCCGGGGCCGCCAGACGCGGGGCCAATCCAACGTTGGCCACAACACCGTCACCCAGCAGAATCAGAATGAACGTGCCAAATACTTCACCAATCAGCTCTCCCATTTGTCCTTTCCTCTCCTTTCAATCATTGGGTTCCAAGATAATGGTCACTGCCGCAATGATCGGTCCTCGGTCCTGAACGATCACCTCCTTTCGTGCTGCCCATCCGGCCTGGAGAGCGATCCCATCACACCATCAGCCTGGCCAGACCATGGGCGCGCACAGCAGTCTCAGGAAAACAGAAAAGCACCTGCCCGGGAAGAAGGCAAGGTGCTCGTCAAGGTTCGTACCATACCACGCTGGCAGCAGTGCATCCTGCACACGTCCACCAGGTGTTGGGCCGAACCAGTGCTGCAACGTCCGCGTTCACTACGCTCGCGTGCAATTCCCCCCCTTGGGAGATTCAGTCTGTTAGGAAGGTCGTCCGCCCACAATCACGCCGAACAAGCCAGATGCAGGCCAATCGGCAACTATCGGCCTCAGTATTCCTCTCTAGAAAACCATCTTACATGCAAAGCGGCGGTCTGTCAAGCGTTAGACTGGCATCCGTTTCATAGTGAAACATTCAGACGGACTTGTATGTTTCATTTCAAATCACTCACTGGTATCTGGCAGCTCAAGGAGCACCCGCTGCGAGATGGTTAGCTCTTGAAGGATTCAGCAGACATGCGAGAGGCCTTCATCTTGCGCCACAGCGTAGTGCGGCCAATGCCCAGCAGCCGCGCCATGGCGGTGACGTTGCCCTGGGTCGCCCGCCCTGCGCGGATGATGGCTTGGCGCTCGGCCTCCTCCAAGGTCACAACGCGCTCCCCGGGCCCGCCGATGTTGGCCATACACAGCTCCTGCGGCAGGTGCTCCACCTTCAGTTCATCCCCTTCGACCATGTACACGGCCCGCTCCAGAACATTCTCGAGCTCGCGCACGTTGCCAGGCCAGTGATAGGACTGCAGCATGGCCATGGCCGGCGGAGTGACAGTCACCGTCTTGCCAAGGCGCTGGCCCAACTGGTCAATCAGATGTGCGACCAACAACAGCAGATCATTGCCCCGCTCTCGCAGCGGCGGAATGGTCAGTGTCAGAACGTGCAGGCGATAGAAGAGATCGGCGCGGAACTTGCCTTGTTTGACCTTGGCGCCAAGGTCCATGTTGCTGGAAGCCGCGATGATTCGCACGTTTACGGGTATGATGCGTGCACCTCCCAACCTGGTGGTTTCCTTGGTGTCAACAGTGTGCACGAGCGCAGCTTGCATCTCAAGCGGCAGGCCATCCACGTCCTGGAGGAAGATGGTACCTCCATCCGCCAGCTCAAACTTGCCCGGGCGAGCCTCAGTCGCCCCTAACGTGCCGGCCTCGCAACCGAACAGGCTCACCGCTAACAAATCGCGTGGCACCGCCGCGCAATTGACGCTGACAAAGGGCCCTTCGGCCCGCCGGCTGGCGTTGTGGATCGCCTGGGCAAAGACCTCCTTGCCAGTGCCGATCTCGCCCAACAGCAGCACGCTGGCATCGCCCTGTGCGGCACTGCGCGCGTAGCGCAGCAACTTCCGCACCTCCACGTCGCGCCCCACAATGTCGTCAAAAGTGAAGACGGCCCTGGCGCCCACCATCTGCTGTACCAGCTCACGCACCTCCGCGCTGTGCTCCAGTGTCAACACAAATCCGGCCAGCTCGCTGCCAGCCCACATTGGGTTCATGCTTGCCACACAGGAGCGCGATTTCCCTTGGCGATGAAAGACGACCTCTCGCTGGCGCATCGGTCTGGCCTGGCGTATCGCTGATTCGACCTCTGGGGGCAAGGTGAGCAGACCGGCAATCTCTCGCCCCAATGCCAGCCGCGCCCGCGTCTCTAGGATCTCGCCCGCGCGAGCGTTCATGTGCGTCACCCGGCCTTCAGGGCTTAGGTATAGGATGCCCTTGCCCACAGCCCCCAGCGCAATGTCGAGTTCCGCCAGGTGCTGGTGTGCCTCGGAGAGGGCGAGGTCCGCCTGCAGCTGGCTCTCAATGGCCTTGGCTGCTGCCATGACCACGCCCAGCGTGTGCGGTGAGCCATCTTTCTCCAGCGTCACCATGCCCACCACGCCTAGCATCTCTCCCTGTGGTGCGTGGATGGGCGCCGCAGTGTCGGTCAGCGTGTGCAGCGCTGCCCGGTAGTGCTCTGCACCCGCCACCTGGACGGGGATGCCTTCGCTAAGCGCCATCGCCGCTGCGTTGGTGCCTATGGACGACTCCCACAGAAAGCCACCCTGCTCAACGCCCAGCGTCGCCAGAAGATCACACAGCTGGGCATCACCCACTATGTCCAGGACACACAGCTCCCGGTCAGTCACGAATACAGCCACGCCGCGCTCACCCACGAACTGGTGAATGTCCTCAATGAAGGGCCGCGCGACGGCGATCAAGTCAAAATGCTGGTGCAGGCGATCGTCCAGCGCCACGGCATCGAGCGGCTCCTCGGCCAGTGCAGTGCAGCGCGCGTCCATCCCCACCTCGCGGCAGCGCTGCCAGGATCGTGCAACCGCCGGATCCCCGGTATAGCCAGCACACTCCGCCCCTGCCATGAACTTCTTCCAACAGGCATAGAGCCCCTTTCGGTCGTAAGGATAGGCCGTCGGTAGCATGGTTGCCTCCGTCAATCCCCCTGGCGAAGCTGGGCAACGTAGACGTCGCGAATGTGGTCAAAGATCTGAAGGTAGCGCTCGCTGGCGTAATCTGGGTAGGTCCACTCCCAGCTCCAAAACGAGCCGCGCCGGTAGTGCAGCGTCACCTCAGCATAGATGCCCTGTCCAAGGTACACGCGGTGCGTGTAATCCTTCGTGGTGGCCAGAACAAGCTTGCCCAACGAGACGTAGCCAGGATCCAGATTCACCTGGCGCCGACCGTCGACTACCCAGCGCTGTTCCAGTTGGTTGGTCCTGCACTTCACTAGCGCCAGCCGGTCGGGCGGCAGCAGTTCGGCAAAGGAGAAGATCTGTCGCTGTAGGTTCGGCCCAAACTCGGCCTCGTAGTAGTCGGTATGGTCAAAGGGCAGCCGCTCGCTTTCATAGTCGATTTCCCCAAAGCCTTCGACCAGCGCCGCCCGCGCCAATGCCAACAGATCTATGTCACCTGTGAACACACTGACGATCAGCTTCACCGGACGGGGTTGTTTGATCTTGCCCATGGCATGCGCACCTAGCGGCATTATAGCGGCCAACATGCAGGGCGTCAACGGATCGCACTCCTGGCGTCGCGCAACGTACGCATTGGGACGACGCTCGTGCGGCGCTGTTCACGGCGCCAATCGTCCCGCAAGCACGCATTCGGTCGCCAAGCAACAACCCGCTCCATGAGCCGCATCATCCACAGTGTTCGGGCCTCCATCCCCTGCGCTGTCAGTGGCTCACGACACCATGGCTCGACAACAAAAGTCCCCCTCTGCCTGGGAGCTGGCCCAAGACAGAGGGGCACGAAGAAAGAGCCTAGATTGCGTCGTGTCTATGTGACCACGACTACGTCGTGCCACTAGTCAAGGTTGCTCTGCCTAGCTGTTGCCGCTTCGAAAATCTGTGCACCGCCGGTCAGGTTGGCGGCCTGGAAGCCGTTGTCACGCAGAATGCGTTCCGCGATGTACCCGCGCTGGCCTACCCTGCAATAGATCACCCAACGCCTGTCCCTGGACAGCTCGTCAAGCCGACCGCGCAGTTCATTCAGCGGGATATGGACTGCACCTTCGATCCGACTTTGATCCCACTCCAGCTGCGTTCGGACATCGAGCAGCCCGTCCGTCTCAGAATCTAGTTGGCCAATCTCGGTCCACTGCACAAGCTCGGTATCGCCGCGCAGCGCATTCCCAGCGACGTAGCCAGCGATGTTCACCGCATCCTTGGCCGAGCCAAAGGGTGGCGCGTAGGCCAGCTCCAGATGCTCCAGATCAAAGACCGTCATACCTGCCTTGAGCGCTGTGGCCAACGTGTTAATGGTGCGACCCACACCGTTGTAGCCCACCACTTGCGCGCCAAGGAGGCGCCCCTCATCTGGTGAGTAGAGGAGCTTGATCATCATTGGCGTTGCACCTGGGTAAAACGAAGCATGATCCTGACTCTCGGTGATCGAGCTGCGGAAAGGCACGCCCTGCTGCTCGAGCTTCTTGGCATTGAGGCCAGTGGTCGCCACGGCCAGGTCGAACACTTTGGCGATGCTGGTGCCCATGGTCCCCTGGTAGGCCACGTCACGCCCGGCGATGTGATCAGCGGCCAGCCGACCTTGCCGGTTGGCGGGCCCTGCCAGCGGAATCGCGGTCAACTCACAACTCAACGCGTGCTCTACCTGAATGACATCGCCAATGGCATAGATGTCGGGGTCCGAGGTCTGCAGCGACTCGCTGACCCTGATATGTCCACATGAGGCCAGCTCCAGACCAGCCTGTTGGGCCAGCTCATTCTCTGGCCGGACTCCGACCGAGACCAAGACAATATCCGCCGGGACCGAGCGCCCGCTGTGCAGCGTGACTGCAAGCTGGTCGTTGTTCTGGGTAATGGCCTTCAGGCCATCGCCCAGCGCCAGGCGCACGCCCTTGACCTTCAGGTGCTGGTGCACCAGCGCGGCCATTTCGAAATCCAACGGCGTCATCACCTGATCCAACATCTCCACCAAAGTGACCTCAAGGCCGCGCTGAGCCAAGTTCTCTGTCATTTCCAGGCCGATGAACCCGCCACCCACCACCACGGCGCTGCGCACGGGCCGCGAATCGAGGTATGCCTTGATGGCATCCATATCGGGGATGGTCCGCAACTGAAACACTCCCGGCAGGTCCACCCCGGGCACAGGAGGCATAAAGGGACGCGCTCCGGGCGACAGGATCAGCTTGTCGTAGCCTTCACGATAGATCTCGCCCGTCTCCAGGTTGCGGACGGTAACCTGCTTATTCTCGCGGTCGACCTGAGTGACTTCCTGCTGTGTGCGCACATCTATCCGGAACCGCTCGCGGAATGTCTCTGGCGTTACCAGCAAGAGCGAATCCCGCTCCTTGATCACGCCCCCGATGTAGTAGGGCAGTCCGCAGTTTGCGAACGAAACGTACGGGCCGCGGTCGAGCACGACTATCTCAGCCGATTCGACGAGACGTCGCAGGCGCGTCGCGGCGGTCGCTCCCCCCGCAACGCCACCGACAATCACCACCTTGAGCATAGCTTCCCTCCCCAAGCACATGCGTTGAGCTGCATGCTTCTCGACAGTATGCTCATTATACCATACCCTCCTTGGGTATGTCAATACTCGGCGATGCTCCTACTGTGCAGCTCATTTCGCCAGGACGGCGATGAATCGCCTACTGCAAGCACGTTAATAGTGAGCCCTTCACAGCACGAGCGCCCAGGCCTTGCCTGGGCGCTCGTGAGGGTGGTCTCTTTACCTGGAGGCTTCACGGAGCGTTGGTCACAGCGACCCGGCCTCCATCTCCCAACGATCCAGAAAGAGCGGAAATCTCATGCAGAGCTCTCTCACTCGGTCGCGCACATGCCCCAACGTATCATCGTCCTCGGGTTTGGAAAGGACACCGTCGATCAGAGCGGCGGTCTCTTCCATTTCCGCCACACCAAATCCGCGGGTCGTCATCGCGGCGCTGCCGAGGCGGATGCCGCTGGTCACGTTGGCGCTCAGGGGGTCGTAGGGAATACGGTTCATGTTGGTGATAACGCCCACATCCTCCAGCATCTCCTGCGCCTGCTTGCCGGTCATCTGCTTGGAACGCAGATCCACCAAGACGATGTGACTGTCCGTGCCACCGGCCACGATACGATAGCCGCGGTCCTGTAGCCCCCTGGCCAGCGCCCGGGCATTGGTGACAACCTGCTGGGCATAGTCCCGAAAGGCCTGCGTCATAGCTAGGCGCAGCGTGACGGCTTTCCCGGCCATGAGATGCACATGCATGGAACCCTGCACACCGGGGAACACTGCCGCATCGATCTGGGAGCCATACTGCTCTTTGCACAGGATGATCCCGCCACGCGAGCCGCGAAATGTCTTGTACGTGGTGAAGGTCACGAAATCAGCGTATGGTATCGGCGATGGATATGCTCCACCAGCGATCAGCCCGGCAAAATGGGCCACATCAGCCAGCAGATAGGCCCCCACCTCGTCGGCGATCTCGCGGAAGCGGGCAAAGTCGATCGCGCGCGGATAGGCGCTGCCGCCACAGACGATCATCTTGGGACGCTCTCTGAGAGCGGCCGCGTGCACCTCATCGTAGTCGATCAACTCCGAAGCCTGGTCCACACCGTAGAACGCTGCACGATAGACCCTGCCACTGGAGGAGGCTGGATGACCATGGGATAGGTGCCCGCCTGTAGCTAGGTCCATGCCTAGAATGCCGTCGCCGGGCTCCAGCACAGCGAAATAGACCGCGGTGTTGGCGCTCACACCCGAATGGGGCTGCACATTCGCGTATTCCGCACCAAAGAGTGCCTTGGCACGCTCCACGCCCAGCCGCTCGATGGTGTCGACGTTGCGATGGCCGCCATGATAGCGCTTGCCCGGGTAGCCCTCCAGGGTCTTGTGCGCGAACACGCTGCCCTGTACCTCCAGGACAGCCTGGCTGGCAAAGTTGGTCGCCGCCACGAGTTCTATGGTAAGCGACTGCCGCTGGATCTCGTCTCGCAGTGCAGCTGCGATCTCAGGGTCTGCAGCTTCGAGGTGGCTCATTATGTCTCCTTGCTCATCATGTGATCAGTTCGGCTCGCACACAGGCATCACGATGCCTGTGTGGCCCGGCTGATGCGGTGGCCTGCACAGCAGTGCCCCGCCCTACGCCACGGCGGGGCACTCCCGACAGTGCTCGTGTCAAGGGTTGCCCCGCTCAGACGAGCCCCAACTCCTTCCCCACTCGCTCAAAGACCGCCAGCGCAGCTTCCAGGTCTGGCCGGCTGTGTTGGGCACTGACAATAGTGCGCAGCCGCGCTTTGCCGCGCGGCACGGTGGGATAGGCGATTCCCGTGGCAAACACCCCCTCCTCAAAGAGGCGGGCCCCGAAACGCATGGCCAGTTCACCCTCACCCACCATCACCGGCGTGATCGGCGTCTGGCTCTTGCCCGTATCAAAGCCCAGCCTGCTGAGCTCGGTCTTGAAGAAGCCTGTGTTCTCCCACAGGCGGGCAACCAGCTCGCCGCCTTCATCACTGGTCAGCAGATCGATCGCCGCGATGCAGGTGGCCATCACCGCGGGCGGCGGAGCAGTGCTGAACAGGAATGGCCGTGCCCTGTGCTCCATCAGCTCTCTGAAGCCCTGACCGCAGGCGATGTAGCCACCTACTGCACCGAGGGCCTTGGATAGGGTGCCCATTTGAATGTGCAATCGCCCCTCGACGCCAAAGTGGTTGGCAATGCCGCGCCCATGATCCCCCATCACGCCCGTGGCATGGGCCTCATCGACCATCACGATCGCCCCATACTCCCCACCCAAGGCCGCGATCTGATCGAATGGCGCAACCTCCCCGTCCATACTGAACACACCGTCTGATACTACCAGCACGTTGCGATAGCCCTTGGTCTTGACCTTTTCCAGGACTTGGCGCAGGCCGTCCATGTCCAAATGGGCGTAGATCTCACGGTCGGCCTTGGTCAGGCGAATGCCATCGATAATCGAAGCATGGTTGAGCTCGTCGCTGATCACCACGTCTCGTTCGCTGAGCAAGGTGCCGATCACGCCTTCGTTGGCATCACAGCCAGTGGCAAAGACCAGCGCGGCCTCGGTGTGCTTGAATTGGGCTAGCTTACGCTCCAGCTCTTCGTGGATATCCATCGTGCCCACAATCTCACGCGCCGCGCCGGCGCCGACACCATACTTGTCAATCGCTTTGTGCGCTGCTTCCTTGAGCTTCGGATGCGTGCTAAAGCCCAGGTAGTTGTTGGAAGACAGGTTGATCACTGACTGCCCGTCGATCACCGCTCGGGGCCGCTGTTCGCCCTCCAGTATCGGCAGCTTGCGGTACAGGCCCTTGTCCTTGAGCGCGCCCAGCTCTTCATCGACGAAACCCATTGGATCTCTCTGTGACATTGTTGCGCCCCCTTGTGCCGTGCTCTACTCGACTCCTAGATAGGCCTTTCGCACATCGTCGTTGTGATACAGCTCCCGCCCACTGCCCTGGAGCACAATCTCGCCCGTCTCGAGTATGTAGCCATAGTCGGCGATGCGCAGGGCAGCGCGCGCGTTCTGCTCAACCAGAAGGATGGTGGTGCCCTCGCCGTGCAGCTTCTTGATGGTCGCGAAGACCTCCTTCACCAGGAAGGGCGCCAGGCCCAGCGACGGCTCGTCCATCAACACCAACCTCGGCTTGGACATCAAAGCCCGACCAACCGCCAGCATTTGCTGCTCGCCTCCGGACAGGGTGCCGGCACCCTGCGACGCCCTCTCCTTCAGGATCGGGAACAAGTCGCAGATCCACTCCAGGTCGCGTTGCACACCGTCTGCGTCTCGCCGGGCATGGGCGCCAACCAGCAGGTTCTCGGTCACCGTCAGGTTGGTAAAGACCCGCCTGCCCTCCGGGACCATCGCCAGCCCCATAGCCACGATTTCGTATGGAGGCAACCCGGTAATATCCCTATCTTCAAACTTGATGCGGCCCTCCCTGGGCTTGATCATCCCACAGATGGTTTGCAGCGTAGTTGTCTTGCCCGCGCCGTTGGCACCGATGAGCGACACAATGCTACCCTCTGCAACATTCAGGGAGATCCCTTTGAGGGCATGAATGCCACCGTAGTATACGTGGAGGTTCTCAATAGTCAGCATCTTCCTCTTCCTCCACACCGAGATAGGCCTCGATGACCTTTGGATCGTTCTGGATCTCGACCGGCGTGCCGTGCGCGATGGTCACTCCGTGATCCAGCACCAGTATCCTGGGGCAGATGCCCATGATCATCCTCATGTGATGCTCCACCAGAAAGACTGTCAGCTCGAACATGTGCATGATGCGGTGGATGAAATCCATGAGCCCGCGAATCTCTTCCGGATTCATGCCCGCAGCCGGTTCATCGAGAAGCAGCAATTGAGGTTGGGTCGCCAGTGCGCGCGCGATCTCCAGCTTCCTCTGCTGTCCGTAGGGCAAACCGCCCGCCTTTTCCTGCGCCACATCGTCCAGTTCGACGATGTCTAGTAGTTGCATCGACTTTTCGGTGATCTCGGCCTCCTCCCGTCGGTATGTCGGCAGGCCAACCGCAGCCACGAAGGGTGAAGAGTCCAACCGCAGGTGGTAGCCCACCCGCACATTGTCCAGCACACTGAGCTCCGTGAACAGGCGGATGTTCTGGAATGTCCTGGCAATGCCAAGCCCTGTAATACGGTCCGGCCGCCAGCCACTGATGTTCCGCCCGTCGAAGACGATCTCACCCTCTGTAGGCTTATACAGGCCCGTGATCAGGTTGAAGATGGTAGTCTTGCCCGAGCCATTGGGCCCAATAAGGCCCACCAGTTCTCCCTTCTCTATCTCCACGTTGAAATCGGAGACGGCAACAAGTCCGCCGAAGTGTTTGGTCAAGCCCTCTGTCTTCAGAACGGTCATGTCTCTTGCCTCCCGATACTCCGCCCAAACCGGAGCTTCGACGCCAACCACTGCCAGGAGAATTCGGTAGACCCCATCAGACCCCGGCGGTAGAAGAGAATCACCAGCAGGAACACGACAGAGAACATCACCATTCTCATCCCTGGGCGCCCGGGGATGGTCAGACTCCCAATCACAATGGGCTGGTCGATGGGGCGCAACAGCTCGAACAGACTGACGTAGATGGCCGAGGCCACAACGCTGCCGGTTAGGCTGCCCACGCCGCCCAGCACGGTGACCGTCACCACCTGGTAGGATAGCATGAAGGTGAACAGATTTGGATCGATGGTGCTGATGAGATTGGCCAGCAGCGCGCCCCCGAGCCCCGTGAGCAACGCGGCAACGGTAAAGGCCATCAGCTTGTGATAGAACAAGCTCACGCCCGTCGTTTCGGCGGCAACCTCATCTTCCCGTATCGCCTTGAACGCTCTGCCATAGCTGCTGCTGCCCAGAGTCCAGACGATGAATATCGTCACCGCGGCGCAGCCCCAGCTCCATAGCAGGTTGGTATACCCGGGGATGCCCTTCAGGCCCAGAGAGCCGTTGGTCACGGACTGCAGGTTCATGCCAATCACCCTGATCACCTCCGCAAAGCCCAAGGTGACCAGTGCCATGTAATCACCACGCAGCTGCAGGGAGGGAATGCCTACCAAGACTCCCACCAGTCCCGCCATCACCGCGGCGATGACTAAGGAGGGGAGAAAGGGCAACTCGATGGCATTGAGAGGCGAGATCAGCGGTACCAGGAAAAAGTTCTGTACCTTCTGTGCCAAGGGCATCGTCAGCAGGGCGGCAGAGTATGCGCCGATGGCGATGAAGCCGGCATGTCCCAGTGAGAACTGTCCAGTGTACCCGTAGATCAGGTTGAAAGTCACCGCCCAGATGACGTTGATGGCAATGAGGTTCAGAATGCGCCGCATGTACGGATCTAGATTCCCTTCCGCCCACCACAGGAACAGAAAGAAAACCACTAGACATGTCACGCTTAGGATCCTCGAGGTCTGTTTGGTCATGCTGTCACGCTTTCTCCTCCGCCACGTGGCCCAGCAGCCCCCTTGGCTTGACCAACAAGATCAGGATCAAGGCTAGATAGGCAAAGGCGTACTTGTAGCCTGCCAGTGTCGGGAAGAAAGCCACGATCATGATCTCGCCCACTCCGAGCAAGAAACCGCCCAGCATCGCTCCGGGGATGCTACCGATCCCGCCCACGACGGCGGCGATGAAACACTTCAGGCCAGGGACCACACCCATGAGCGGCAGCAATTGGGGGAACTTCATGCCCCACATGATGGCGCCCGCAGCGGCAAGGGCGGAGCCGATGGCGAAGGTGAGGGAGACCACCTGATTGATGTTGATGCCCATCAGACTGGCAATGCCAAAATCCCGAGACACTGCTCTCATCGCTCGGCCCGTCTTGGTCCTGTATACCAGATAGAACACAGCCAGCAGGATGCCCACCGAGATCAGGATGATGAACAGGGTGAGGCTGAGAACGCGAATCTCGCCGAACTTCCACTCATAGGCAAAAAGCGAAGGGCGCGGAAATGCCTTGGGCCTTCCACCGAAAACGACAATGGCCACGTTCTCCAATAGCAAAGAGACACCAATGGCCGAGATCAAGGCCGAGATGCGCGGCGCATCGCGCAAGGGACGGTAGGCAACCCTCTCCACCATCATGCCCAGGACGGCGGCCAGGACAATGGCTAGCGCAAACGACACGTACCACGGCAGGGTGAACAGGGCAACCCCATAGAATGCCATGTAGGCACTGATCATGAACAGGTCGCCGTGAGCGAAATTGATCAGGCGCAGTATGCCGTACACCATGGTGTATCCCATGGCGATCAGGGCGTACAGCGCGCCCAACGATATTCCGTTGGCCAGATGCTGCAAGAACATGTCCAAGCTCATATGCGGCTCCTACGGATAGTCATGACAGAGAAGGCTCTCATTCGAAAGGTAGGACCCTCTGCATGCGCTCTGCGGCCTCTCGCACCTCGTCCTCAGAGGCAGCGCCAAAGACCATACGCACGTGACCTTGGCCTTGTGGACCATAGTCCGGGCCGGGAGTCACCACTACGCCCGTCTCGTCGATTAGCCTCTCCGCAAATCGATATGCATCGGGCTCCATCCCAGAGATATCAGGGAAAGCGAAGTAGCCTCCTCTCGGGGATTGACACCGGATGCCTGCGATGCGGTTCAGCGCCCCGACCAACAGATCCCTGCGCCGCTGATAGCTCTCCAGCCACTCCGCCAGCCAGTCCTGCGGCCCGCGCAGAGCAGCAACCGCCGCCTCCTGAGCCACGGGATTGGCGCAGATGGAGACGTACAGATGCAGGGTGTTCGTCAACCAGGAAACCAGCTCCGCGTCAGCGGCAAGCCAGCCTACCCTGAACCCACACATCGAGTAGACCTTGGAGAAACCACCCAGCAAGACAGTGCGCGCCTTCATCCCAGGGATGGAGACTATGTTCTCCATCACAGTGCCAGGGAAGATCAGTTTGTCGAAGAGCAGGTCAAGAATCACGACCAGGTCACGCTGTAGGGCGACTTCGGCGACCTGCTCCAGTTCTGCCCGGTTGAAGACAGTGCCAGTAGGGTTGTTGGGGGAGTTGAGCACGATCGCCCGCGTCCGAGGCCCGACCCTATCCTTCAGCGCCTCGATGTCGAGAGCCCAGCCGGACTCTTCGACAAGCGGAACCCAGGCCACGATGCCACCAGCCAACAGCACATTAGGTTCAAAGATCAGGTAAGTCGGATCGGTGAGCATGACTTCATCGCCGGGGTTGATGACACCCTGCGCAGCGATGTAGATGGACTCGGCGGTGCCGCTGGTGACCAGAATCTCGCTGGCAGGATCATACGCAACGCCGGCTTCCGCCTGCAGCTTGTCCGCGATGGCCTCCCGCAGCTCGAGCGACCCTTGGAAATCGGTGTAATGTGTGTGGCCCCGCTCCAGAGCCCTCTTGGCCGCCTCGAGGATATGGGATGGCGTGCCGAAACTGGGATCCGCGGTCTCCAGTCTGATCAGACCTTCCCTGCCCTGTGCCAGATCGCGAGCCCACTCCACTGCCCTGCCCTTGTCCCCAAGACGGGTGACCCTGCGAGCGACCAACGCACGATCCACGAGACGACCTTTCTGGGAAGCCGAGATGAGAGGCACCTCATTCACGTTGGGAGGAGAAGACGAGCGTCTTCTCCTCCCAATCCATCGTCACAGGCTAGAAGGGCTCCACGGTGGTGAGGAACTCTGCCTGGCCGTCCTTGATCGTCTTGATCACGGCACTCTTGACAGCGTCACCATTCGCATCCAGTGTGATGTATCCCGTGACCCCTTCAAAGTTCTTGGTGGCGTACAGCTGGTCAGCAATCGCACCGCCATCGACAGAGCCAGCGCGTTCGATGGCATCAAGCAGCAGCATGTACGCATCCCAGCCCAGCGCAGCGAAGGCGTTCCCCTCCCTGCCATACTTGGCCTGATACAGATCGAGGAAGGTCTTGGACATCGCA
>Ga0180437_10007978_pt1 | contig 13604 bp, 8 predicted proteins | sample SS_ome_4_FD_132410 | JGI IMG/M metagenome (GOLD analysis project Ga0180437, IMG submission 132410) | Hypersaline lake sediment archaeal communities from the Salton Sea, California, USA - SS_3_D_1 metaG | ecosystem: Environmental > Aquatic > Non-marine Saline and Alkaline > Hypersaline > Sediment...
CAAGGGCTGCAAGAGGTCGACCGACCGCGGCCCCTGGATGGCAAACATCGCCCAGAGCCGGGTGACGTCGGTGAAGAGCACCTCCTCGCCGGGCGCCTCGGCCCGCTTCGGCGGCAAGTGCCGGTGGACCCAGTCGATGATTTTCCGCCGGTTCCCGGCGTTGACCACCAGCACGTAAAACGGCTGGCCGAAGGCGTTGCGGTAGTAGCCGACCAGGACGTCGTCGAGGATGCCGCCTTCGTCGTTGGTCACGAGCGAATAGCGGATCATGTTGAGGCCGAGACCGTGGACTCGCCGGGTGAGAAGCTCGGCCAGAAAGACGGCGGCGCCCGGCCCCTCGAACCGCAGTCTGCCCATGTGCGAGATGTCGGCGATCCCGACGGCGTTGCGGATCGCGTGGTGCTCGTCGATGATCGACTTGTATTGGATCGGCATGCTCCAGCCGGCGAAGTCGACCATCCGTGCACCATGCGCGACGTGCCAGTCGTAAAGCGGCGTCTTCAGAAGCGGGCCGTCCTCCGTGGAAGCCATCGCGGCGTCGTATCCCGGGTCCGGAAGTCGAGGAGTAGAAAGAAGATGCGTTTGGCCGATCATCGCCGCTGCACAACGGAGGAGACATTATAACGTGCCGGGCAGCAATGGCCAGGGGCGCCGGCTGCCGGGTGGCACGGTTGGCTTGTCCAACCGTGTTGCCGGCACTGCCCGGCAAGCCGGCAGTGGCACGCGAGGCGAATATCGAAAAAAAACGGCGTGCGGGTCTTGACGGCGAAAAACTACCCTGGTAGTATTACCGTGGTAGTCCGCAGCGGAGCGGGTGTGCGAGCCGGGGTGAAACGGAGCCTGACCTGAAATGGCCGAGAAACGGATGTATCGACTGGGGGACCTTCAACTGCGTATTATGAGGGTCCTCTGGGAGTCGGGACCGGCCAGCGTCGCCGAGGTCCAGCAGCGGCTTGGCGGCCAGCCGCTGGCCTACACGACCGTGGCGACGATGCTGCGCAAAATGGAGGACCGCGGGCTGGTTGCCCATGACGAGACGCAGCGGCGGTTTATTTACCGGCCAGCCATCACTGCCGAGGAGGTCACCCGCAGCATGGCCGACGACCTGGTCGACCGGCTCTTTGAAGGCAGCCTCTCCCAGGCGGTCAGCCATCTGCTCGACTGCCGCCAGGTCAGCCGGCGGGAGCTGGTCGAGCTGGAGCGGCTGATCCAACAACGGAAGAATCGCCGATGACGCCTGATAGCCAAGCCGGCGTTTGGGTGGCGTTCGTCGTGCTCTGGCTGGGCACGGCGGCGATCGTCGCCCTGGCCGCGGCCGCCCAGCGGCTCGTCCGCTCGGCCGTTGGGCAGCGGGCGACGTGGCAGGCGGCCGTGGCGGCGATCCTCGGCCTGGTGGTCGTGGAGATCAGCGGCGCGGCGCCGGCCGCAGTCGGACTCGTTCGCCACTGGCTGCCGGAACGGGATGCGGCCGCCATTGCGAGAATTTCCACTTCCGCCGTCGCCGGCCTGATCGAGCTTCCCGCGGCCGCCCAGCGCGAGGCGTCCCGCAGCGACGCGGCCGCTCCCGCCGACTTGTTCGTAGTTCCGGCTTCAGCCGGGGCGTCAGCGGTTCCAGCTTCCACCGAGCTTCTTCCGCCTGAAGGCGGGACTACGAACGATCTTCCGCCTGAAGGCGGAACCACGAACAGGGCGGCCGACGTGCGGGGCAGTGCTCGTGGCGCCGGGTGGCTGGCAGTGATCTGGGCGTGCGGCGCGGTTTTGTTGGCCGTTCGGACGGTTCACGGACGGCTGCTGCTCGGGCGGTTTCGGCGCTGCGGGGTGATGGTGACCGACCCGAGTCTTCTCGGCCGCCTTGCCGGCCTTCGGCAGCGGCTGGGGATCGATCGCCCGGTAACCGTGCTGGAGTCGGCCGTGCTGAGTGCCCCGGTGGCATTTGGCTCCCGCCGGCCCGCGATTGCCCTTCCGGTGGGGTTTGCCCGCGACTTCGACGCCGCCCAGCAGGAGGCGATGCTTGCCCACGAGCTGGCGCACCTGGCGGCGGGCGACTCGGCGTGGCAATTGGCCGCGGAGGCGGTCGCGGCGATGCTCTGGTGGCACCCGGCCGCCTGGTGGGCAAGATCTCGCCTGCGCGCTGCCGCTGAGGTGGCGGCCGACGAGGCCAGCCTGCTGGTGCCCGACGGCCCCGACGTCTTGGCCGGCTGTCTGGTGGCGTTGGGGCGGCGGCTGACGCGCACCCGGCGGCTCGGCTGGGTCGCGATGGAAGGGGCATTCTTCCGCTCGGGGTTGGGGCGTCGCGTCGAGCGGCTGTTGAATTTGCGCGAAGGCCCGGCTCGGGCGGCTCCTCGGCGATGGCCGGCGGTCGGCAGGCGCGGGCTTCCGGCGATGATGCTGGCGGTGGCGATTTGTTGTACAGCCTGGGCACGGCCCCAGGCCGGCTTTGCTGAAGGAGAGACGACGATGAAGGTCCTGAAGAGTTCATTGGGCAGGTCGCTGGCCGCGGTGACGCTGGCGGCCGTGTTGAGTCCGGTTGGCTGGGGCGCGGATGCCGCCGGCCCACCCGATCGGCCCCCGCGGCCGGACGAGGCCGTCGGCGATGCCGAGCGACCGCGAGAGGTGGATCGAGAGCGTCCCGAGGCACCCCGCCGCGAGACGGAAGAGCCCCGCCGCGAGACGGCGCCGGCGGCCCGGCGAGGCGACCGCGAAGGACCGCGCGAGCCGAGCCCCGAGGCTCAGTTGCTCCGCCGGCAGATCGAGGTGCTGAGGATGGCGGTGCCGGCCTTGCGCGAGGCGGAGCGAAGGGACGCGCTCGAGATTCTGGAGCGCGCGATCCACGCCCGCGAACTTACGCTCGCCGGTCGCCGCGACGACGAAGCCCGAGAGATCCGCGAGCGTGCTCCGGCTCCCGGGCAACTGGCGGAGATCCTGAGGACGGCCGCGGAACTGTGGCGCGAATTCAACGACGCCGAGAAAGCCGAGGCGGTCCGGCGGCTGGCCGATGAGTTGGTCAAACCACAGGATCGGCCGCGGGAAGGCGAGCGCGGAGAAGGCGAAAGAGAGCGCCCCCGCGGTCCGGAACAGCGTGAGATGGAAGAGCGCGAGCGACGTGCGATGGCGGATCGCGAGCGACGCGAGAGAGAGGAAATCACGCAGGGGCTGATCCGCGAGCGCGATGAGTTGCGGGAGCGGGCGAACAACATCGAGCGCGAGTTACGAGGGCTCCGCGACGACCAGGACGAGGAGGCGCGGGAGCTGCGGGGCGCGTTGGAGCGGACCGCCGCCGAGATCAGGCAGATCGAAGCGCGGCTCCACGAGCTGAGCCAGAGGCGGGAAGGCCGCCCCGCGCCGCCTCCGCACGGACCGCCGCCAGCCGCAAGGGACGAGTTTGCCCGCCGGCTACAGCATTTGAGGGTTGCCGTGGAGAATCTCCGCGCGGCCGGGTTGCACGAGCAGGCCGAGCGGCTGATGCGAGAAGGGGAGCGGTTCATGCACGAGGCACGCGGCCGCGAGGGTGATCGAGACGTTCCCCCGCCACAGCCGCTCCAAGTCCGCCGCGGACCTCGTCCCGGCGATCGAGAAGTCCCCCCACCGCCGAGCGCCGTGGAAGAGGAATTGCACGGCGTGATCCGGCAACTCCACGGCCAGTTGGATCAAATGCGCCGCCAGATGGAGGAAATGCGCCAGAAGATGGAGCGGATGGCGGCGCCCCGCGGTGAAGGGGAGAAAAGAGAACTGTAATAGCAGGTCTCCATGGGTAGCGCCGGCGGTTACCGGCCGCTGGGAGAGGTCCGGCGAACGCTGTCCGCCGGCGAACGAGAATAGTTCAGCGTCGAATTTGGCTTGAGGGAGCAGTCGCCTTCAGGCCGCCAGACGCATGCCGGGTGGACGCCTTGAGGAGTCTACCCGGCCTCTTTTTTTCGTGACCGGGGCGGCGGCGAACCGGGCGGCCCGAGGCATTCTTTCCCGCCATTCTTGAGCCCTGTGCGGCTAATGGAACTGGGGGCCAGGGGCAGCTTCTCTGCCCCTGCCCGCTTTCGAGGAGCGGACAAGCCGCCCCCGGCACCCATCTGGTCCGGTGGCAATGACAAGAGCCAATAGGCATAAGGAGGGATCTGGCGGGGGAACAGCGAGGGCCTTGCAGAGTGCGGGATTTCCCGCTAGTCTGAGGGGGATAGGGGGCAACGGGTGCGGCGTCACTCTCTTTTCGCGCCGTCGGTCGATGCGGGGCCGCAGTAGCCGCTTTGGGGATAGGAGGAGGACGAACCGATGCCACCAAGCCGCCACGACATTTCGACCGAAATACGGGCGCTGAACCCTTCGTCCCATCGGCTGCTCCGTTGGAAACGCCGACTCTTCGTGGCAATCACTTTCTTGATCGGATTGGGCGCCACCTTGGCGGTCTGGCGGACGCTGCGGACCCGCGACGTCGAGGCGCTCAACGCCAAATTCGAGCTGGATGCGAGCGAGCGCGTCCGCGCGCTCCAGCGGCAGTTGCAGATCGAGGAAGACGCGATCACGTACCTGGCGGCCTTGTACACGGCGTCGCAGGAGGTAACGCGATCGGAGTTCAGCACTTTCGCGGCGACGCTGTTGTCCCGCGAGGAAGACGTCGACGCCCACCAGTGGGCCCCGCTGGTGCCGGCCGCAGAGCGCGAGGCCTTCGAGAAGATGGCAAGCGGCTTGGTGGGCCGCGACTATCAGATCCTGGAAGCTGGTGCGGAGGGTGATCTTGTGCCTGCCGGCGAGCGGGCGGAGTACTTTCCGATCCTGTTTGCGGAGCCGCTGGAGAAGCATCGCGACAGCCTGGGGTTTGACCTGGGAAGCGATCCGGCGTTCCGGGCGGCGATGGACGCCGGTCGCGCCGCGCCCGCCGCGGTCGCCACTCGCTGGGTACCCATCGGCCGCGACGACGAGGGTTTGTACGGCGTATTGGTCTTCCAGCCGGTTTTCCGCCGCAGTCCGGCAACCGTGGCGTCCGAGGAGGCGGAGCGCGGCGGCCAACCCTCGGAGGATTCGCCCGTCGAAGAAGAACCGCGCGGGGAGTTGAGGGGGTTCGTCGTCAGCGTGCTTCGCATTGCCGGCGTCGTGGAGCAGGCGATGAACAGCTTCGGCACGGTCGGCATCGATTTGCGCATCGCCGACGATGCCGCCAAGCGGGAAAGGCGAACCGTTTGCGTGTGGGAGTCGGAGCGGGGGCACGGCTTGTTCATCCCCAACGTGGACCCGCAGATGGAGACCCCCGCCGGCCTGCACGTCTCGCACCTGCTGACGATCGCCGGCCGGCAGTGGTCGATCCAGTGCACGCCGAGCGAGCGATACCTGCGGCAGCGGGAGGCGGCGTTGCCGTGGGTGGTGTTGCTGGCGGGTGGGTTGATCACCTTTTCCCTCACCCTCTACGTCAGCGCCCTGGTGGGGCGAACAGCCCAGGTCGAGCAGCTCGTCGTCAAGCGAACCGAGGAATTGCGACAGGCCAACGCCCGCCTGGAACAGGAGGTTGCGGAGCGGAAGCGGGCGGAGGAGGTGCTCCGCGATTCCGAGGCCCTCTACTCCTCGCTGGTGGAGAACCTGCCCGTGCAGGTGCTCCGCAAGGACCTTGCCGGCCGCTTCGAGTTCGCCAACAAGTCGTTCTGCGACCTGATGGGCCTGTCGATGAGCCAGATCATCGGCAAGACCGACTACGACTTCTATCCTTCGGAACTGGCCGAAAAGTACCGCGCCGACGACCGCTGGGTGGCCGAGACGGGGCAGCTCTTTGAGGACGAGGAGAAGAACAAGCGGGCCGACGACGTCCGCGACGTGCAGGTGATGAAATCGGCCGTCCACGACGCCGGCGGCCGCGTCGTCGGCACGCAGGTGGTGTTTTGGGACGTTACGGAGCGGAAGCGGGCGCAGGAGCAGTTGGCCCAGGCCAAGGAGGCCGCCGAGACGGCCAACCGCGCCAAAAGCGCGTTCTTGGCCAATATGAGCCACGAAATCCGCACTCCCATGAACGCCATCCTCGGCATGACCGAGGTCGTCCTCGACATGCCCTTGACCGCCGAGCAGCAGGAGTTCCTCACGGTGGTGAAAGAGTCGGGCGAGGCGCTGATGGCCGTGCTCAACGACGTGCTCGACTTCTCCAAGATCGAGGCCGGCCGAATCGACCTGGAGCAGGCCGTCTTCGATCTCCACGAGAGCCTCGGCGACACGATGAAGTCGCTGGCCATCCGCGCTCACCACAAGGGACTCGAACTCGCCTTCGAAATCCGCCCCGACGTCCCCGTGGCCGTGGTCGGCGACAGCGTGCGGCTGCGGCAGATCGTCGTCAACCTCGTGGACAACGCGATCAAGTTCACCGAGTCGGGCGAGGTGATCGTCGAGGTCCGCAAGGACGCGGAAACGGACGAAGACCTGCTCCTGCACTTTGCGGTCAACGATACGGGCGTCGGCATTGCCGAAGAGAAGCGATCGGTGATCTTCGACATGTTCGAGCAGGCCGACAGCACGACGACGAGGCGCTTTGGGGGCACCGGCCTGGGACTGGCGATCTGCGCCCGGCTGGTGGAGCTGATGGGCGGCGAGATCTGGGTCGACAGCGCGCCGAGCCGGGGGAGCGTCTTCCACTTCACCGGCCGCTTCCGCAAGGCGGGCGAAGAGATGGAGCCCGCCGCCCCCGCCCGACCGTCCGGCCTGCAAGCCCTCCGCGTGCTGGTCGTCGACGACAACCCCATCCATCGTCGCATCGTCGAGGAGATCCTCGACCGCTGGGAAATCCGTTCTTCGCTGGCGCCCGGCGCCGAAGAGGCGCTGGCGCTGGTCGAGGAGGCGTGCCGGGAAGACGACCCCTATTGCCTGGTCGTCGCCGACGGCGAGATGCCCCAGACCGACGGCTTCATGCTCGCCGAACGGATCCGGCGAGACGGCGGTCTCGGCCGGACGACGGTGGTGATGATGATTTCGGGCGATCGGCCGGACGAGGAGCTGCGGAGCCGGCAAGCGGGGGCGGCCGCCTTTGTGGTCAAGCCGATCAAGGAGTCGGAGCTGATCGACGCGATCGTCATGGCGCTGGACACCTCGGGAGTGGAGCAGGAGGCGGCTCGCCTGCTGGCCGTGAAGCGGACCCGCCGTGCCCGCCCCCTGCGGATCCTGCTGGCCGAGGACAGCGCGGTCAACCAGAAGCTCGTGCTCACGCTGTTGGCCCGCCAAGGCCACGAGGCGATGGTGGCCGGCAACGGCAAGGAGGCCGTCAAGGCGGTCGCCTCGCAGGCATTCGACCTGGTGATCATGGACATCCAGATGCCGGAGATGGACGGCCTGACGGCCACCACCGAGATCCGCGCCCGCGAAAAAATCACCGGCCGCCACGTGCCGATCATTGCCATGACGGCGCACGCCATGAAAGGGGACCGCGAGCGGTGCATGGAGTCGGGCATGGACGGCTACGTCTCCAAGCCGATCCGCTCCCGCCACCTGTTCGACGTGATCGACAACGTGCTCAGCCGCGTCGGCGACCCCATGGGGGGAATGCCGGCCACTTCGGCGCCGAAGCCGATCGAGGAGTTCGACTGGTCGAAGGGCCTGGAGACGGTCCGCGGCGATCACAACCTGCTGCGAGAGCTGGTGCAGGCGTTCCTGGAGGAAGGGCCGGCCCAGATGACGGCAATCCGCGCCGCCGTGGCTGAAGGCGACGGCAGGAAGTTGGCCGACAACGCCCACTCGCTGAAGGGGTCCGTGCGGTATTTGGGCGCGATCGAGGCCTCCGAGTGCGCCTTCCGCCTTGAGAGAATGGGGCGCGAAGGTACTTTGGAGACTGCCCAGGAGGCACTTGCCGACCTGGAACGGGAGATGGCGAAGTTGATGCCCGTCCTGCTAAACTACATCCGCAAAGAAGCGCCCTCCGGGGATTCGCAGCCGGGTGCGAGCTGATCCGCCCGGCCGTGGGAGATTCAAGCCATGGCAAGCGTCCTTGTCGTTGACGACTCGTCTGTCGACCGGCGGCTCGTCGGCGGGCTTCTGGAGAAAGACTCCGAGCTCGATCTCTGGTACGCCGTCGACGGAGCCGACGCGCTGGCAAAAATCGAAGAGTCCGCACCCGACCTCGTGCTCACCGACCTGGTGATGCCGGAGATGGACGGCCTGACCCTGGTGGCCACGGTGAAGAACCGTTTTCCGCTCGTGCCCGTGATCCTGATGACCTCGAAGGGGAGCGAAGAGCTGGCGGTTCAGGCGCTGCAGGCCGGCGCGGCCAGCTACGTGCCCAAACACACCCTCTCCAGCAGGCTCGCCGATACGATCCGCAACGTGCTGGCCCTCTCGCAGCGCCAGCGGTGCCATTCCCGGCTCATGGGCTCGATGGTCCGCGCCAACTGCACCTTCGAGCTGGAAAACGACGCGGCTTTGATCGGGCCCCTGATCAGCTACATCCAGGAGGACTGCGCTCACTTGAACCTGTACGACGACTCGGAGAGCACGCGGGTGGGAGTGGCGCTGGAGGAAGCGCTGGCCAACGCGCTGTACCACGGCAACCTGGAGGTCGACTCGGCGCTGCGGGAAAGCGAGGATTCGAGCTACTGGCAGTTGGCCGAGGAGCGCTCGAAGGTCGAGCCCTACAAGAGCCGGCGAATCCACGTTGACGTCGCGATTTCGCGCGACGACGCCGTGATCACCATCGGCGACGACGGCCCCGGCTTCGATCCCTCGAAGCTCCCCGATCCGACCGACCCGGCCAATCTGGAAATGGCCAGCGGCCGCGGCATCCTCTTGATGAGGACTTTCATGACCGAGATTCGTTATAACGAAAAGGGCAACGTGGTGACGCTCATCAAACGCCGCAATCCCGGCAACAATCCGCCCGAAAGCGAGGGCTCATGATGTCGACGCCCAAGGTCCTCGAGTTCATCAGCGACGGGAGCACGCTGGTCGTCGTGCCCCTTGGCAGGGTGGGCAGCCTGGCCGGCGAGGGCGTCATCGCCCAACTGGAGGAGCTCACGAAGCGGCTCGGCGCGTCGGGGCTCAAGCACGTCGTCTTCGACTTCGAGAAGGTCGACTATTTCGGCTCGAGCATGCTCGGCGCCATGCACGCCGTCTGGAAGCACGTCTCCACCGCCGACGGCAAGATGGCCGTCTGCAACGTCTCCGAGGTGGAACGCGAGGTCTTGCAGGTCTCCAGGTTCGACACGCTCTGGCCGATCTACGCCTCGCGCCAGGAAGCCGTGGCCGCCGTCAGCGAGTGATAGGGCGCCGCGCAACAACATCTTCGGCAATTCGTTGAGCGCCTCGCCGTGAAAGCAATCGTGCTGGATCACTACGGCCCGCCCGAAATGCTCCAGCCGGCGGAGCTTCCCCAGCCCAGACCGCGGCCGGGCCAGGTCCTGATTCGCGTGCACGCCGCAGCGGTCAATCCCATCGACTGGCGCGTCCGCTCCGGCTCGCTCCGCTTTGTGCTGCCAGCAAAGCTCCCCCTGGTGCCAGGCTACGACGTCTCCGGAGAGGTGGCCGAGTGCGGCCGCGGGGTCGAGGCGTTCCGCCCGGGGGCCGAAGTCTTTGCGTTTCTGGATCGGATTTCCGGCTCCGGCTACGCCGAGTTCGCCGTGGCCTCCGAGAGCGTGGTGGCGCCCAAGCCCCGCAACTGCACTCACGAAGAGGCGGCGGCCGTGCCCCTGGCCGCCACCACCGTGCTCCAGGCGCTCGTCAATCTCGGCCGCATCGCCCCCGGCAACGAAGTGCTGATCAACGGGGCTTCCGGCGGGGTGGGTACCTTCGCCGTTCAGATCGCCAAGGCGCTCGGCGCCACGGTCGCCGGCGTATGCGGGCCGCACAACGTCGAGCTCGTCGCAAAGTTGGGGGCCGACCGCGTGATCGACTACAGCCGCGATGATTTCACTCGCCAAAGCGCGCGATATGACATCGTCCTCGATGCGGTGGCCAAAAGCTCGTACCCCGCCTGCCGGCGGCTGCTCAGGCCGGGCGGACGCTTCATCACCACGCTCCCCTGGCCGAAACATTACTTCTGGCAGGCGCTCTCCGTGCTCGGCGGCCGCCGCTGCCGCGTGATCCTCGCCCGGCCCAACGGCGGCGACCTGCGGCGCATCGCCGAACTGATCGAAAGCGGCAGGCTGCGGCCGGTCATCGATCGCGTGCTCCCGCTTGAAGAGGCCGCCGAAGCCCACCGCCTGAGCGAGTCCGGCCGCGTCCGCGGCAAGCTCGTGCTCCGCGTGCGGTAGCAGGCCGGCGGGGCGGATCAGCGCAGGCTCACCGCTGCCTGGATGGTTGCGATCACGTTCATCGCGGCATGCATCGCCAGCGGCGGGTAGAGCGATCCGGACCGCCAACGTGCCAAGCCCAGCAGGATCCCGCCGGCAAAAATGATCGCCATCTGGTAGAGGTCGTACTGCACGTGGCAGGCGGCCCAGGCCAGCGAGGTCAGCGCGATCGCGCCGATCACGCCCAATCGGCTGAAACGGATGCCCTGGAAGACGAACCCCCGAAAGAAAACCTCCTCGAACGCCGGGGCCATCACGATCAGCGCCAGCCACAACAGCGGCACGAAGACGGCCGTGCGATACGACTCGCTCATGAACTCCGGAACGACCGGCCTTCCCAGCAGGATGGTCAGCCCGTCGGCGGCGGCGGCGAACAGCCCCAGCAGCATCACCCAGCCGAAGAGCGACGCGGCGGAGACCGGCTCAAGCGCCAAGTAGCGCCGCACCGACGGCGGCTTGCGGATCCAGGCCAGCAGTGTTACCAACCCGACGCAAAGCGGCGCCGCCAGACACGTGGCCACCGCGAGCAACAGGCCGTTGTTCTCCAGCCACTCGGCCGCATCGGCCAAATCCTCGCTTTGCCCGGAGAAGACCATGCCGAAGACGAAGACCACTCCCACCGCGGTCTGGATGGCCACATAAACACCCGCCACGGCCAGCGAGAAACCCGCGGTCGTCCAGAAGCCCCACGGCGTCCACCGCTGCTGGACGACCTCTGCCTCGACGACTTCCATGGCGCAATCCTCCGGCCTCGTGGTGACGCCGACGCGCAGCAGGCACACGCAGTGTGCCTGCTGCGTTACCTGCCCCGGCGGGACCCTCTCACGGCACGGACCGGTCGGTCCCTTCCAGCTCGTTCAGCGCGTGGTTGGCCATCCGCACCACGTATTTGTTCTCCGTGTCGCCGAGCGCCGTCTTCAGGGCGTCGATGGCGGGCCAGCAGCAAGCGGCGGCATCCCCATTCCTTCCGCCAGGCACCGCCGTAGCGCCCGCATCATAGCACGCCACGGCAGCGTTCAAAACACCTCGCCACGCTGGCTCGACCGCCGCGTAGCGTAGGGTGCGTGTAGCGGCCGATTCACCTCCGCCTGACGGCGAGCTCATCAAGTCGGTCGCGCACCATCTGCCGCCGCTCGGGCCCGGTCGCCGCGGCAAACCGGCTGCCATTGCCCGATCCCAGGGCTGCGTCGAAAAGTGTTGCCGCCTCGTCGGCGGTCACAAGTCCCTTGTTCTGGTAGTACCGGGCTTCGCTGAGCGCGGCGAGCATCTCCAGCGATTTGCTGCCGGAAGCCTTCCCGGCCAGCGCCGCAAGCCGGGCCTTGGCATGCTCGGGGAGGAGCGACGGCAAGGCGGCAAGCACAAAGTCGGCGTCGATCGTGGCAATCGCCTCGTTGAGCACCGGCGTGAGCAGGTCCTCCCCGAACTGTCGCGCCGCCCCGACCTTCTGGCTGCTGAGCGACGCGGAAACCCATCGGGTCTCACCGTCGACGGTGGTAATCAACCGCACCCGCATGAGAATATCCTGCCCTTTTTGCGTCAACGAAACCAGCGCGACCAGATCGACGTAATGGGCCTTGGCCAACTGCATCAAGTCATCGCGGTCGCCCATCCCCAGGTAGACGGCCAGTGCGGTTCGCGGATCGACCGGCTGCCGCCAGTCTCCCAGCCGTCCGTCCGAGACGCGCTCGCACAACGCCTGCACCAGCCCGGGTCCGATGACGCCCGTGTGCTCCTGGAGGTGGTCGAGCCGGAAGACGCTGGGCTTTCTCGTCAGTCCGGTCGTTTCCAGCGCCAGGCCGCAACGAAGGCCGATCGAAGGCGATTTGACGGCCGGGCACCAGCGGAGGCGTTCGGCCAGCACGTCGTCGGCGGCGAGGATCTCCAAGTAGTTGTCCTCGATGTCCGAGCGAATCATCTGCGGCAGCAGTCCCACCGGCGCCTTCTCGAGCGAGACCATCTCCGTATCCATGAAGACCTGCGGCAAATCGGGCACGCGCAGCACGGCGTCCATTACAAGGTGCACGAAGTCGAGACCGCCGGATCCCCGCTCGGTCCTCAAGGGCGAGAACATGCGGCTGGGGAGACGGGCTTGGAGGAAGAACTCCTCGACGGTGGAGGTCCGTCGTTCCAGCCGCTTCTTGCGCAGATAGTCCGCCGGATCTTCCCCGGCAGGGATATATTCAACCATCACAAAGTACGACGCCGTGTCGTCGTCGAGCGTGGCCTCCCAATGGACTTCGCCGGATTGCCCCAGCAGCGCCAGTCGGGCCCGACAAGTGTAGATCGGCACGCGAACCCTCTTCTTCGGCTCGCTGGGGCCGAAGAACCTGCTCAGCTCGAACTCCTCTTCTCCGTCCTGGCCGCATTGGCAGGTGGCCACCAGCTTGACGGCCGCGCCGGGCTCGATCTGCGTGCCGCCCGATTCGAGCTGCTGGTGCAAGTGACGCTGGGCCTTTTCTCGCATGTCGGCCGGCAGCCCCGGTCCCGAGATCGCGCCCACCTCGAGGCTCACCGAGGCCCCCGGCCCCAGCAAGACGGGAACCTGCGTGGGAATGGGCGTCTTGATTTGCGCGGCGAGGGTCTGGCCGATGCCTTCAACGGTCGCAAGCCAGCTCTGAAGAAGCGGGGTTTCCTCGTGGACCGCCCACTGCCCGCCGCCGTGCTGCCCGCCCGTCAACCAGCCGCCGCTGAATGAGGCCGTGCACAGCGAGACGCCCAGGTCCAAGTCGACCAGCAGCGCATCATCTCCTTCAAAACTCAGCAGCCTGCTTTCTCCGCACCAGGCCAGTTGCGGCTTCATGCGGTCGGCGAGGCATGAATACCACACGAATTCGCCGCTCGCCATGTCCCAGACGCCCAGTTCCGAATACCGGTAGTCGGGTTGCGCCAGGGCCAGGAGCCTGCCGTCGACGCTGAACGCGTAGTTTAGCGGCCCGTGCCCGCCGCGGGAGCCGACCTCCCCCTCGGCATCCCCGGCCACCTTCCCCGTGAGCGGATCGAAAAACCGCAGCCGCCCGCTCTGGACGCCTACCAGGTACCGACCTCCCGGCGTGATCAAGGGCGCTCCGCGGCAGCCCCCCTGGTTGATGCCCTGCGGCAGCCGATACACGGCCCGGCCTTCCGGCAGCTTCCACAGCGCCGTCACTCCATCCTTGCCCGTCAACACCAGATGCTCGTCGTCGACGAACAGCGCATGGGCAAGTTCCGAGTGGCGGCGAAGGCAAGGCTCGCCGGCCGTGGCGTCGGTTTCCGCAAAGGCACTGTCGAATCGCCAGCGGGCAATGCACCGGCGACTGTCCAGCGACCAGACCTCCAAATGCGAGTTCGTGCCTCGACCCACCAGCAGCGCCGCCAGCTTGCCTCCGG
>Ga0180437_10007979_pt1 | contig 13603 bp, 9 predicted proteins | sample SS_ome_4_FD_132410 | JGI IMG/M metagenome (GOLD analysis project Ga0180437, IMG submission 132410) | Hypersaline lake sediment archaeal communities from the Salton Sea, California, USA - SS_3_D_1 metaG | ecosystem: Environmental > Aquatic > Non-marine Saline and Alkaline > Hypersaline > Sediment...
ATAAAGAACTATTGGCTAAGCTGGAACACAAATCGCCGGGAGCCAAGCAAAACTTCTATCTTGGCTTCCTGAGAGCAAAGGAAAGCGGCTTTCTGAATGATCATCATCAGGAGCTGTCGCCCTTGATGCACGCCTGTGAGCGCTGTGGTCAGCCAACCACAGCACCCGGACTGTGCGCCTTTTGTCGGCTATGGGTCAACGCAAAGACTTGAGGTTAATATGCACTTGATCGTTACACACGACAACGCCGATTTTGACGCGATTGCCTCACTGCTGGGTGCAGCGAAGCTGTATCCGGGCGCGGTGCCAGCCATACCCCGACGCATCAATCGTAACGTCCGCGACTTCTTGCACCTTTACTGGGACGAGTTTCCTTTCTTAAGACCGCAAGATGTGCCTACACAGAAGCCAGTTCGGGTGACCCGCGTGACGCTGGTAGATAGCCAGCATTTTCCTTCTTTGAAGGGAGTAGATGAGAAAACTCGGTTTCACGTCATTGACCACCACGCCCTGTCAAAGGATCTACCACCTGGCACGCAGACTACGCTGCAGAATACCGGCGCCACCGCCACACTGATGGTGGAAGAGATTCAACACCACCACATCCGGCTCACCCCTAACGAGGCCACTTTGTTAATCCTGGGGATTTATGAAGACACAGGCTCTCTCACCTACGCGAGCACCACTCCGCGTGACGTACGCGCCGCTGCCTGGCTATTAGAACAAAACGCCTCCCTTGACGTAGCTCGCCAGTTTCTCAACTATCCGCTCAGCGACAGCCAACGTGCTTTGTATGACCGGCTGACGGACGCTTTCGAAACCCATGAAATCGAAGGGCGCACGGTTATGATCGCGGTCGCCCAGGCCGAAGGTTATGTGGAAGAGGTGAGCACTCTGGCGCACAAGCTGCGCGATCTTTTTGAACCTGATGCCCTCTTCCTGGTAGTGGCCATGGACGATCATACCCAACTCGTCGCCCGCTCCACCACCGATGCCATCGATGTAGGTGCAGTGGCCGCCCATTTCGGCGGGGGTGGTCACCCCCGAGCCGCGGCCGCGCTCATCCGGCACGTCAACCTATCCCAGATTCACGAGCAACTGCTCACAGCGTTACACCAACATGTCCTGCCGCCCACCACAGTTAGCCAGATTATGTCCTACGGTGTGCGCACCCTGCGCCCCACCAACACGGTAGCCGAAGCCGCAGCGATGATGACACGTTACGGTCACGAGGGCTTTCCAGTTGTCGAAGGCGACGAAATCAAGGGTGTATTAACCCGCGGCGAGATAGACAAGGCTCTACATCATAAACTTGGAAATACGGCCATTCGTCAGTTTATGCGCAAGGGGCCATTCTATGTTTCTCCTCAGGATTCGGTTGAGAAGCTCCAGGCCTTGATGATGAGAGAAGGTCTGGGCCAAGTTCCGGTAGTCGACAACGGAAAGATCGTCGGCATTGTCACCCGAACTGATCTCATCAAACTCTGGGTAGAACCTCCTCAACCGTCCCGCACCGACGAAATAACCGAGCGGCTAGCAATGGCTGTACCCAAACCGATGCTCCGCCTGCTACGTGAGGCCGGTCGCCTGGCAGCCGAGCAAGAGGATTCACTGTTTATTGTCGGCGGTTTTGTGCGCGATCTATTGCTGGGCACGCCAACTCTCGATATAGATCTGGTAGTCGAAGGCGACGCGATCCAGTTGGCGCAGGAGTTGGCGCAGCGCCACGGCGGTCGTGTACGAAGTCACCAACGGTTCGGCACCGCAAAATGGCTACTGCGTGATTCCCAAATCTCGGCCTCCGCCACAAAACTCCCTGAGTCTCTAGACTTCGTCACCGCGCGCACTGAGTACTACGAACACCCTTCAGCCTTGCCAGAAGTAGAGCGTAGTTCGATTAAGCAAGATCTTCACCGGCGTGACTTCACCATCAACACATTAGCTATTCAGCTCGACCCGGACTGCTTCGGCGAATTGCTCGATTTCTACGGGGGGGAAAACGATCTGCAACGTGGCCTCATTCGAGTGTTACACAGCTTAAGCTTTGTAGAAGACCCAACTCGCATGCTGCGAGCTGCCCGCCTGGAGCAACGTCTTGCTTTCCGCATCGAGGCCCGCACCGAGGAATTGCTGCGCGATGCCCTGGATCTTCTCGACCCAGTCAGCGGCGAACGCATCTATCACGAGCTGCATCTCATCTTTCACGAGGCAATGCCCGAACGCGCCTTACTGCGCCTGGAGGATCTCGGCGTGCTTCGCCAGATCCACTCTGGCATTTGCATAGATGATTGGGTTGTCCAACGACTCAAGGAGTTACGAAGCGGTCTTGACAACACCCCCTGGGCCAGTACAGAGCCAGGAGATGTCCACTACCTGGGTCTGCTAACCTTTAGAATGTCAGAAAAAACGATGGAAGAGATCATCGTGCGGCTTCGTATCCGCGCTCAAGACGCATCCACGCTGAAGCAGGTCCAAATACTCAGATCGCTTCTGCCTGAACTTAACCGGCCACGACGTCCCAGTCAGCTTCACCATATGTTGGAAACGTTGACCGGCGAGGCCCTGCTAGTCGGATGGCTGGCCTGTGAAGAGGAAACCGCCCGCGCCCAGATAGCGCAATTCCAGAGAGAGTTGCGCGGCGTGGAGCCCATCATCGATGGACACTTCTTAAGCCAGGAGTTCAACCTGCGCCCCGGCCCACTCTATCGCCAAATTTTGGACTACCTACGTGCCGCCCGACTGGATGGCCAAGCCATAACCCTGGATGATGAGTACGCTCTGGTCGAGCGCTGGTTGGCGGAGCAGGGAATGGTTACCAACGATTAGGCCGTTCCAAGAAGATAATGGCTCCAACGCTCAATGATTTCATCAAAGCATTCGTGATTCTTGGCTTGGGTTCGTTCAAATCTTGGAACTTCCTTAGGAGGTAAGGAACCGGGCAATCAGCTCGCGCAACGCGTCATAGAACTCGCCGCTAACATCGAACCAGCGGATGGTCGGATCATCGAGTCGGAACCAGTTGTACTGCTGGCGAATAAAGCGGCGCGTCTCTTTTTTAATGAGGCGCACCGCTTCATCCAGGCTGATTTCGCCAGCCAAGTGCTGACCTATTTGACGATAGCCCAAACCTGACATAGCTGGTAAGTCCAGAGCATAACCTTGATTCAGCAATCCCCTCACCTCATCCAGCAAACCCCTTTCGAGCATATACTCCACACGAGTGTCTACCCGAGCGTAAAGCATCTCGCGTGGCATAGTCAGTCCGATCTGCAAGTCTCGGTATGGTGGTGGCTGGGCACGCTGGTGCTGGCTGATGGGGATGCCGGTCTTCACATACACCTCCAGCGCCCGGATCACTCGCCGCACGTTGCGGTAGTCAATCTTAGACGCGGCATTCGGATCCACCTCTGCCAGCCGGGCGTGGAGTACACGCGCACCAGCGCGATCTGCCTCCGCTTCCAACTCGGCCCGTAGTGCATAGTCGGGCGACACGCGGGGCACCCCCCAGCCTTCGATCACCCCTTTTATCCACTGACCGGTGCCCCCCACCAGGAATGGAACCCGATCCCGACTGAGCACACCATTGATGGCTGCGTAAGCCATCTCTTGAAATTCAGCCAGACCCAGCACCTGGTCAGGATCGATTATGTCAACCAGGTGATGGGTCGCCGCTGCACGTTCGTCAGGCGTCGGCTTTGCCGTACCGATGTCCAGACCCCGGTAAATCTGGCGCGAGTCAGCGGAGATAACCTCGCCCCGGAAATCAGCGCACAATTGGGTGGCCGTCGCCGTTTTGCCCACTGCGGTAGGTCCAACAACCGTAAGCAAAGGAGGATACACAACCTCGTTGTTTGGCAATGAATCGGTTCCCTCAACCTTGCCCAACCAACTTGGTCCGTCCCTATGAAACAAATCGAAGCCGCATCACCCGCTGGGTATCCGTGGTGACGCGAGCCCGGTCGTCGACGCGTTGACCACAAACCCATACAATCTGCCCGTGTTCGTTGACCATCAACGGGATGTGATCACGCCAAGAGGCTGGGATTTTCTCATTAATCATAAATTCGTTGACACGCTTGCTCTGCCCTCCCATACCAAGTGGACAGAAGCGATCACCCGGGCGGCGCGGACGCAATGAAGGTGACAAGCCCACGGCTGTTGCATCCAAATAGGCTTCCCAGCCTTTGGCAGCAGCCAGGTCTTCATCGGAAACCCTGGATCGAGGAAACAGATCAATCTTCAACACCCAGGCCGATTCCGGCAACCTGGTACGCCCTGGCACAGTGATGGTTACTGGGTGTTCGGTCATCAGCAACGGCAAATCAGGCAAGTCTCCAAAATCTTCGCCAGCGACGGTGAAGGTGTCGTAACCAATCGTCAGCATCAGCCCCTTGGGCAACGTGACCTGGGCACCGGTTTCCCCACGCGTCAGGATCTCGACGGCGTTCTCGACGTGCACGAAATCGATATTACGTAAAGCGCGCCGCAGCCGGCGAATCGCTTCGCGGATTGTGGAGCGTTTCAGTGCCAATGGCAGCGCCCGCCAACTTACCAGGTCAAAGGTCACAGCACCACCGGACTCATTGCACACCACTTGTCCCCAGGCCATCTCAAGCTGCTCGCGCAGCAATTCATAATCGGCTGCGACGACCGACGCCGACCGACGCACAACCTCGCGTATGTTGACGTTATACGTCTCCAAATAGGGAAGCAGCTCGTGGCGCAGTCGATTTCGGAAGTAGGTCGTATCAAGATTGGAACGGTCGAAACGTGGCTGTAGGTTGTGTCGGGCACAATAGACTTCAATGTCAGCGCGGGGGATGTCCAGCAAAGGACGAATGAGAACTAGAGATTGGAGATTGGAGATTGGGGACCCCAATCTCCAATCTCCAATCTCTATTCTTAAATCGCCCATCGGAGTGGACGGTTGCATGCCACGCAGCCCAGCCAGTCCGGAGCCCCGCAGCCAGTGCATAAGCACTGTTTCGGTCTGATCGTCGGCGTTGTGAGCCACGGCAATGGTTCTCGCGCCGATCCGACCTGCCACTTGAGCCAGAAAAGCATAGCGAGCACGTCGTGAGGCCTCTTCAAGCGCAAGCTTGTGAGTAGAAGCCAGTGCAGGTACATCCGCCGACTCTATAGTAGCCTGGAGACCCCAATCGATGGACAGCTTGGCGACGAAATCAGCGTCCGCATCAGCATCCACACCACGCATCTGGTGATTAAGATGGGCAACGTGCAGGTTGAGGGACAAATCCGGCAACAGCTCACGAAGAACGTGGAGCAGACAGAGGGAATCAGGTCCTCCCGAAACGCCGACAACGACTGTGTCGCCCGCCACTACGAGGCAGTGACGCTCAATGGCTTCACGCACACGGGCCACTAAAGCCAACTTTCAGTCTCCAGTCTCACAGTAGATCCGACTTCCGAGAGGTGACGCACGCTAAGCCTACATAATACGGCACAGGTGCGCCCACGTACCGAGCGGGACCAGACCTGGGGGTGCCGGTCCCTCAAGAATCTGAGGCTACTCAGTCTTTACCTTCGCGCGGAGTTCAGAAACTAAGGGTGAAGAAATTAACCTCTCGTGAGCCGCTTCGTCAGGCAAAGTGGCAGCCATTGTCTGAACAGTCTCCCAGGCTCGCCGATAAGCAGCTTCTGCTTCTGCGCTACGGCCAGCCGCATGGTGAACGTCACCCAGAGCACTATCAGCGCGCCACAGAATTAGAAGCCCACCGATCGCTTCTGCACGCCCGCGTGCATCTTCCAGAGCCTCCAGCGCACCATCCAAATCAGCCTTGGCGAGGGCAAGTCGGCCCTGCAGCCAACGCCCGCGCACCTGGTACTCACGCAACTCACCTTTATCAGCTACATCAAGCAAACCATCCAAGGCATTAGCAGCAGCATTCATATCCCCTATTACCAGGCTGGCACGCCCCAACTCGTAGAGCGCCACGGCTTGATCTGGAGCAAGGCCCAGAGTGCAGGCTACATCGTACACTTCACTTAAAACCCGGACAGCCTGGCCCAATTCACCACGATAGAGACGAACGATGCCCAAACTCGTACGGGCGCGCATCTCCCACAACGGTGATCCCAATTTCTGCGCCAGGCTAACCCCCTCATCGACAGTCGCCAAAGCCTCGTCAAATCGACCGAGGATCAGGTGATAATAACTCATCCACGATAGGCAGAGTGCCTGCACTGCGACATGATCGAGCGATCGAGCAATCGAGAGCCCTTCCCGCAAGCTATCGCCTGCACCGCCTAATTCGCCTCGGTTGAGTTGGCTGATGGCCAAATAGGTATAAAGCGAAGAAACTACCGGCAGATTGCCTACCTTGCTGACAAAAGCTAACGCCTCCTCACAGGCATCAGCAACCTGCCCATATTCTCCTAACCAAGTATAGGCGACCGCCAGTGAATTGAGAGCCTCCATCAAACCGGCCTGGTTTCCCAGACGCCGATGTAAATCAGCGATCTGCTTGTACTTATCAAGACTGGCCCGAACTCGACCTCGTAACAAGTCGATCTGCCCCAGTCCATCCAGACTAGCTGCCAGTAGCGCGTTATCGTCCAAGGCGCGAGCTATTTCTAAAGCTTCCCGATGGCAAGCCTGGGCTTCCTCAGGTTTTCCAGTGTTAAAATGAACCCCACCCAAGCGATTTAGGCTATCGGCAATGCCAGTCTCGTCACCAATATCACCTGCAAGCATCAGGGCCTGATTGAAATAGTCAGCCGCACGTACGAAATCACGACGACCGGCCTGCAATGCCCCAATTTCGTTCAGTGCACGAAGTTCAGCCCCTTTGTCCCCGATAGCCTGCGCCAGCTCACGCATCCGCTCGTAATCACCTAGTGCGCCTTCCACATCGGCCAGCCGCACCAGCAGTCGCCCTCGACGCTCATACAGCGACATGCGTTCCGCTGGCTCGGCCACATCACCCAGTCGGTCGGCTACCTGAAGAGCACGGCTATAGTAGTCAATAGCCTCCTTGATCGCAAAGCTAGTACGTGCAGCATCACCCGCCCGTTGCAGATAGCGCAGAGCACGCGGCCAAGCTTCGGCCCGCTCATAGTGAGCAGCGACCAAACCTGCATACTCTTCACCCCGCTCCCAAAAAAGTCGCGCCAGAGCATCAGCAACCCTCCGATGATATGCCCTGCGCTGCTGTCCGAGCAGGCTTTGATAAGCCGCTTCCTGAGTGAGAATATGCTTGAAAATGAATTCAGGTTCAGGCTCCGGGGATCGCTCGCGGATGATTTGGGCAATCTGCAACTGCGCCAGACAGTCGTCAAGGATAGACGCATCATCGACCACACGATCGAGCACGTGACGCTGAAAGACTCGACCCACAACTGCAGCAATCTGCACAACTCGTTTCATTGAGTCATTCAAACGATCGATGCGAGCAGTCAGTACTCCCTGCAACGTGTCGGGAATCTCGGTGACATCTACAGTGCGGGTGATTTGCCAGTCGCCATTATCCCTGGTCAGTGTACCCTCCTCAATTAGGGTCCGCAATACCTCCTCCACGAAAAGAGGGTTACCTTCGGCTCGACTCAGAACAACCTTTTCAACTTCGGGGGGCACATTCTCCATCTGCAAAAGGGAATCCACCAGACCTCGACTCTCATCAAGCGATAGGGGATCCAGCGGGATATGGACAAGACTACTGGCGTAGTCAGCCATAGCTCTCTCTCGGACTTCCCAAAAAGGAGCTTCCCGATCTGGGCGACTGACACACAGAATGAGAAGCGGATTATGCAATGTGAGGGCCATCAGATACTCGATAAGGCCCACCGAGCTGGGATCAGCCCAGTGTAGGTCGTCAAAGGCAAGTACCAACGGTCCTTCCGCACCTACCGCCTCGACCCATTCACCAAAGGCAACGAAGACCCGTTGTTGTAACAATTGGGGATCAGCCTGCGGTATCTTATCGGCCATCGCTTCGGGCAATCGTAAGCCAAGCAGCATAGCCAGATAGGGAAGAGTCTCGTCAACGCGTGAGCCAAAGAGATCCGGCCCCATAGCCCGCAATTTGAGCCACACGCGGGTTTCATCGTCCTCGTCTGACAATCCCAAATAATGGCGTAACACACCGGCCATAAGGTGGTAGCTGAGCGATCTCCCATACGAAAGTCCGCGGCCCTCCAACCATCTACAGGCAACTGGCGTGCCATCCAGATGCTGTCTGATCTCCGCTATCAAGCGACTCTTTCCAATGCCGGCTTCACCTTCCACCAGCACAATGCCGCCCCGGCCCGATTGCAAGTCTCTTACCGCTAGCGATACCTCCCGAGCCTCCGCGTCACGTCCCACCAGCGGTGCCTGTAACCCGGTCAGACCTCGCATTGAGCCTGGCTGTTCACGGGCGCCGAGCACTTCGTATATTCTCACTGGATCCATTTTGCCTTTGACGGCAACCGGATCCAGCTCCTTGAAGACAAAGAGGCGGCTGGTGAGTCGATAAGTATCTTCGCTGACAAAAATCTGCCCTCGGTTCGAAACATCCTCAAGACGCGAAGCCAGATTCACCGCATCTCCCATCACTGTATAGTCCTGATGACGTTGAATACCAATCAAACCGGCGATGACATAACCCGTCCCAATGCCAACGTGGATGCCCAATGGATCAGCCAAAGGCAACGGAGGTTTGGCGTTGAATTCGTCCAGAGCTTCGCGCATGGCCAGGGCAGTACGAATAGCACGTTCTGGATCATCTTCGTGCGCGCGGGGAGCGCCAAAGATGGCCATGATCGCGTCGCCAATGTATTTGTCTATGGTCCCTTCGTAACGATAGACACACTCACTGAGCTTAGCAAGACAAGCATTGACTAGGGTTACCACCTCTTCTGCATCGCGCTGTTCCGACATAGCCGTAAAGCCTGAGATGTCAGCGAACATCACGGTAACCTGTTTGCGCTCGCCCTGTAGCGCACCCGCCGCTAAACCAAGGGACGCAGTCTTCGGCAGCTTCTTGCCGCAACGCCCACAGTAAAGATGAGTGGCTGGATTCGGATAGTCACAAAAGGGGCAAATCATTTCAAACACCAGAAAGCTACTAGACTCTACAACGAAGTCAAACACTGAGAGGTAGCATTTATATCATAATATAATGGAGCACTGCTGTCAATGAGGTAAAGATACTGGACACGGGGTCAGGTGCCAGTATCTCGAAATGCCATCACCGTGATCAGTCGAGGCCAACATAATTGCCACAACGCACACGAAGGCGTGAGCATTAGTCCTCTGCGCCAAGTATGGGGTTATCACGATCATCATCAGCGCCTACCACCGTATCCATATCAGCACACCGATCACAAACCGGCATGATAAGCCACACTCCTGGCCTTGGGCCACGAGTAGGATAGGCATAGGCCATACGCGCCATTCGGTCGCAAGTTTTGGAGCCATCCATCACCGCGCAGGGCAATGGTGGGTCAATCTTCAGGGTTAGAGTATCGGTCACTGTGTCGCCTCCCCTCACGCCAGGCCACCAGAACTGAGACTGAACGCCGCACATGAGAACAATGCTACGCTTCTGACATTATTCAGGTATTAACGTACAGATAAGTGCTACCACTAAAGAACAAACGGACATCCGATAAAACTTATGTCAACTTCAGGTTGATCATTCTGCACCACGTTGGGTAAGTATAACACATCTGCCCATCAGCGACAACAGATTTGTAGTTGGTGGGTCTGCCCGGATTTGAGGACAGACGGGCTAGTTGGTCCAGAACCAAAACAAAACCCCGCCCCAGTGGCGGGGTAGGCTTAATGATTAGCTTGTATGACGCTGTCCAGCCATCGCCTAGCTACAATCTGCGCAACAGCATCTCCTTCTTCACCTCAGCGATGGCCTGAGTAACCTCGATTTCTCGTGGGCAGGCCTCTGTGCAATTGAAGATCGTCCGACAGCGCCAGACCCCATCAGAATCAGCCAAAACACTCAGGCGCTCCTGGCTAGCTTGGTCCCGACTATCGAAGATGAAACGATGAGCTTGCACAATAGCTGCGGGGCCCACATACTCCCCCTTGGCCCAGAATGATGGACACGAAGTGGTGCATGCAGCACACAGAATACATTTTGTGGTATCATCAAAGCGTTCACGCTCTTCAATGCTCTGCAAACGCTCCGTGCCCGGTGGTGGCTCATCGTTGACCAGATAGGGCATCACCGAACGATAGTGAGCCATAAAAGGCTCCATATCGACTACCAGATCCTTGATGACCGGCAGCCCAAGGATTGGCTCGACGGTAACCCTGCGTCCTGCGTCTTTCATTAGCACCTTACAAGCCAGCCGATTAAGTCCGTTGATTCGCATCGCGTCAGAACCACAAATGCCATGAGCGCACGACCGTCGCAGCGTCAGGGTACCATCCTGGTACCATTTCACGTAGTGTAAGGCATCCAATACCCGGTCGGTTGGCTCAACCTCTACCTCGTATTTGCCCCACCATGGCTTCTTGTCAGTCTCGGGGTTGAAGCGGCGAATTTTGATTTGGACCTTCATAACGACAAATACCCTTTCCCTCTTAAAGCCTATCCGAATAACCCCTTAGCTGGCGCATCCCAACCACAGCTTTGCTGGGTCAGCGTCGGCGGGCGGCATAGGGATGCCGCCGTACGGTTATTCGGATGCACACTTAGTATACCCGCTCCTTCGGTTCATAATCGGTGATCGTCACCGGCTTGAAGCCAAGCTCAATCTGGCCATCCCTACGCCAGGCCAGACTGTGTCTGAGCCAATTCTCATCATCACGCTCGGGATAATCCTCGCGGTAATGACCGCCTCGACTTTCAGTACGATCGAGCGCCGCGACGGCGGTTACTTCAGCCACGTCGAGCAACGCACCCAATTCCCATGCCTCCAATACATCGGTGTTAAATCGTCTCCCCTTGTCATCGACGGAAATCTGTTGATATCGCTCTTGCAGCTCTTTGAGTTTGTCGATGGCTTGCTCGATACCTTCCTCTTCACGGAAGACACCTACATAGTCCATCATCACATCCTGCAACTCACGCCGGATGTCCGCAGCTCGTTCGCGCCCGCTTTGTCTGCTACGCAGTGCTTCCAATTGCTCGCGCGCAAAAGCCTCCGGCTCTTCGGGCAAAGGCAACAGGTCATTTTCCTGGCAAAAGCGAACCATATCGACTCCAGATCGCTTGCCAAAGACAATGATATCAACTAGAGAATTTGTCCCGAGTCGGTTAGCGCCATGTACGGATACGCAAGCCACCTCGCCAGCGGCATAGAAGCCCGGCATAACCGTATTCCTTTCATCAATCACTACCCTCCCCCAGACATCAGTGGGGATGCCGCCCATAGCATAGTGAGCGGTGGGCTGGACTGGCATAGGCTGGCTCAAAGGATCGATTCCCAGGTAGGTACGAGTGAAATCGGCAATGTCGGGTAGTTTGGCCTCGATATCCGAGGCCGTGATACGTCGAGGGGTGCCGTCGGGATTCTTTATCCCGTCCCGTTCGAAATATTTGTTAACGATTTCAGGTCGCACGTCCAGGTGCACGTAATCTTTGTTATCTATGCCACGTCCAGCACTCACTTCCAGGTAGATGGCACGCGAGACCACATCACGAGAGGCCAAGTCTTTAATAGTGGGCGCGTAGCGGTCCATGAACCGCTCTCCCTCGCTGTTAATGAGCACCCCCCCCTCGCCACGCACCCCCTCGGTGATGAGTATACCCATCTTGTAGATACCGGTAGGATGGAACTGGAAGAACTCCATATCCTCTAACGGAATACCACGGCGCAAGGCAACTGCTGGGGCGTCACCAGTTAGGGTGTGGGCATTGCTGGTGACGCGCCACACTTTACCCCAGCCCCCAGCAGCAAACAGAACAGCCTTGGCATGAAAAACGTGCAGTTCTCCGGTGGCGATTTCCACGGCGACTACGCCACGCGTTACCCCATCTTCGACTATGAGATCAAGCACGTGAAACTCGTCGAAAAAAGTCACGTTATGTTTTATGCACTGCTGATAAAGGGTCTGCAAAATCATATGACCGGTTCGGTCGGCTGCGTAGCAAGCTCGTCGCACCGGCTGTTTGGTAACGTTGTTGGTATGTCCTCCAAATGGACGTTGTGCAATCTTGCCCTCCTCTGTGCGATTGAAGGGCAATCCCATATGCTCCAGTTCATAGACGATGTCGACGGCCTCATAGCACATAGTCTTGACCGCATCCTGGTCCGCCAGATAGTCGCTGCCCTTGATGGTGTCGAAGGTGTGCCATTCAGGGTTATCTTCCTCATGGTTGCCAAGCGCCGCACCCACCCCTCCCTGGGCCGTTCCGGTGTGCGAGCGTGTGGGGTAGAGCTTCGAGATAACGGCCGTCTTTACTCCCTGCGAGGCAAAAAGCGCAGCCATCAATCCCGCACCGCCAGCGCCGACAATTACTGCATCATACTTGTGATACATAGGGGTTCACTCCAATGTGGCTAAAACCAAGACTCAGACGAAAAGCTCAAAAACGATGACAGCCCCCGCAAACAACGTGAACAGGAACAGGATGAAAATCAGCCATTTGGCGAAGAGCAGGAGATAGGGTCGATGAACATAATCCTCGACAACGACGCGCAGGCCGTTGAAACCGTGCATAGCAGCGACCAAGAGCAGAAGAACACCATAAACCTGCCAGAATGAGTTGGACCAGTTTGGAAACACATCAGGGATATCGCTGTTTTGCACATGCCAGTAGATTGGGAAGAAACCCCACCGGTACTGGGTAGACATATCCATCAAGGTACGACCGCCAGCCAGATTAGCATAAACAATGCCAAGAGCGCCCATCAGGAGCATAAGAACACCAGACAGACGCGTGAAGAGCCACATAATGTATTCGAAACTACTGCCACGATTAGGGTATTGGGAACGCATAAGTTATTCTCCTCCTAGGCACTGCCGGACAGGATGCTGGTGAGCATCAAAAAGGCCGGCAGCCCAAAGACCGGCAGGAAAACAAGCCACTGGAACCACAGGAGTTCCCGGTGATACCGTAACAAGGGAGGCCAAAGATCTTCAACGATGAGACGCAAGCCATTGAGTGCGTGATACAACACGCAGAAATAAACAAAGATTTGCATCGGGGTTGACTCGTAGAGGGTAGTGATTGTCGTCGACACGTCGTCGCCAATCGCATTCAGAAAGAAGGCAGCAATCACATGAATCCCTACAAATATGAGCATGCCCAGGCCGGTGACACGATGTAAGGCCCAGGCAAGCATATGCTCTTTTCCTTTATAGCGCAACCCTTCCAGGTAGCCCACGTGTCGTCCTCGAAACACGATTAGATGCTCCTTTCTTGCATTTGGACGAGATGAGTGTGGTAGAAGATAACACCACCTCTGGCGCCGAAATTCAAATCTTCATGATGGATTAATTGTGAGGCACAGTACAAAGCAATACAGGCAATTATACGCAGATTGGGTGAAAAGTCAAAGGATTCATCAACCCAACAGCAATTCCAAATATGGCCGTTTAGCCTCAGGTGCAACGCACTTTTCGCCTATGAGGCGGCTGAAATCACGATAGATTGCCGATTTTGATGTGGTCAAGTGCGTTGCACCTTCTCGCCCC
>Ga0180437_10007980_pt1 | contig 13602 bp, 10 predicted proteins | sample SS_ome_4_FD_132410 | JGI IMG/M metagenome (GOLD analysis project Ga0180437, IMG submission 132410) | Hypersaline lake sediment archaeal communities from the Salton Sea, California, USA - SS_3_D_1 metaG | ecosystem: Environmental > Aquatic > Non-marine Saline and Alkaline > Hypersaline >...
CCTGATTGTCGCGGTCGCCTTTGTCGTCTCGCTCGCGTTCCTGCGCAACGTGATCCGCCTGCCGCGCATTCCGCTGATCTACGCCGCCATCTTCTCGCTGATGGGAGGGCACCTGTTCACGGTCGTCGAGGACGTGATCTGGCCCGATCTGTTCAACATCCTCGAGCACGTCTGCTACGCGCTGTCCGGCGTGCTGTTCGCCGTCGGCTGCTGGCAACTGGCCCGGCCGAGCGGGGGGGGGGAACAGAAGCAATGACCGTGCTCGTCATTGCCCTCAACGTGCTGGCGGCAATCGGATTCTCGGCCGCGATGATCCGCACGGTGTGGACCCGCAGCCCCGCCCTCAGCGGGGCCGCGAGGCTGTTCCTGTGCCTGGCCCTGCTGACCTGTCTGTTCACCAGCATCTCCAACGTCCTGGAGCATACCGGCCGGACCGGTGCGCTGGACGTCTTCGAGGACTACTCCGAGATCCTCTTCGTGCCCTTCTCGCTGTCGTTCATCCACGCCCTCTGGACACGCCAGGAGCTGAATCGCCGAAGACGGGTGGAGCGGCAACTGGCCCACGAACGTTACCTGCTGCATGCCATCATGGACAACGTGCCCGATCAGATCTTCTTCAAGGACGCCGACAGCCGCTTCACCCGCGTCAGCGAGGCCATGGCCGACAGCTTCGGCCTGAACGATCCCAGCGAGGCGATCGGCAGGACCGACGGCGACTTCCGCGCCGCCGAGCACGCCCGGCAGGCGCTCGAGGACGAGCGGGAGGTCATGCGAACCGGGCGGGCGCTGGTCGGCAAGGAGGAGAAGGAGACCTGGCCGGACGGCAGGACGACCTGGGCCTCGACGACCAAGCTGCCTCTCCGCGACGACGAGGGCGAGATCGTCGGCACGTTCGGCATTTCCCGCGACGTCACCGAACGCCGAAAGATGGAGCAGCGCCTTCGCGAGGCGCAGAAGATGGAGGCGATCGGGCGGCTGGCCGGCGGGATCGCCCACGACTTCAACAACCAGCTCACCATCGTCAGGGGCTATTGCGAGCTGCTGCTTCGTGACCCGGCCCTTGACGGCGAGACGCGCCGATCCGTCGAGGAGATCTCCCACGCCGCCCAACGCTCCGCGACGCTGACCAGCCGTCTGCTCGCCTTCAGCCGAAAGCAGATCCTCCGGCCCCGAGTGATCAACCTCAACGACGTCATTGCCCGCATGGCCGAGCCGCTGGGGCGGATGATCGGCGAGGACATCGACCTGTCGATCGTCGCGGCCGACGGGCTCGGCAACGTCGAGGTCGACCTCGCCCAGTTCGAGCAGGCCCTGATGAACCTCGCCGTCAACGCCCGCGACGCCATGCCGGACGGCGGCTCGCTTACGATGGAGACGGCCAACGTCGAGTTGGACGGCGGCCACGTGGCCGACCACGCGGGGGCCGCCGCCGGGCCCCACGTCCGCTTCACCGTTCGCGACACGGGCGTCGGCATGGACGAGCGGACACGCCGGCGCGTCTTCGAGCCGTTTTTCACCACCAAGCCCGTCGGGCAGGGCACGGGGCTCGGGCTGGCGATGGTCTACGGCTTCGTCACGCAGAGCGGCGGGCGGGTCTACGTCCGCAGCCGCCCCGGCGAGGGGGCGGCCTTCGAGATCTACCTGCCCCTCGTCGATCGCCCGGCCGACCCGCCGGCCGTCGAGGGGCAGACAGACTCGCTGCTCCGCGGCAGCGAGACGGTTCTGGTCGCCGAGGACGACCCCGCCGTTCGCCACCTCGTCGTTCGCGTCCTTCGCAAGCAGGGCTACGTCGTGCTCGAGGCCGCCGGGGGCAAGGAGGCCGTCCCGCTCGGGGAGCACTACGAAGGCCGAATCGACCTGCTCGTCACCGACGTGGTCATGCCCGCCGTCGGCGGGCCGGAGCTGGCCGAACGCCTCCGGGCGGTCCGGCCCGACATGCCCGTGCTCTACGTTTCCGGCTACGCGGACAACACCACCATTGGCGAGGGCGGCGCCGGCGCCGACCCGGCCCACCTGCTGCACAAGCCCTTCGCCCCCGCCGAACTCGTCGCCTCCGTCCGCCGACTGCTCGACGAGACCCGCCTGACCTCCCCCGCCGACTGAGCGCGAGCCCTCGGGGCAGGCAGCGGGCCTCAGGGAAGCAGCTTCGCGCTGTCCCCGTGCTGTCTGGAAAGCCCGATGGCGAGCGCGGCGGATCGTCGGGCATCTTTGGCGCCATCACCGCGGTTGCCTCTTCCCCCTCGCAGGCCCGCACCGTATCCTCTCGCCCATGCTCCGATACGAGTGCACCGGGACCGACGGCAAGGCCCGTCGCGGCCGCCTTCTCACGGCCCGCGGCGAGGTCCACACCCCCGCCTTCATGCCCGTCGGCACGGCGGGAACGGTCAAGGGCGTCACACCGGCCCAGCTCGTCTCTGCCGGGGCGCAGATGGTGCTGGCCAACACCTACCATCTGATGCTCCGCCCCGGCGCCGAGACGGTCGAGCGGCTCGGCGGGCTGCACGCGTTGATGGCCTGGCCCGGGCCCGTCCTGACCGACAGCGGCGGCTACCAGGTCTTCTCGCTGGCCCACATGCGGAAGCTCGACGACACCGGCGTGACGTTTCAGTCGCACGTGGACGGCTCGCAGGTGACGCTCACACCCGCCCGCGCCGTCGAGATCCAGCGCCGACTCGGCGCCGACGTGATGATGCAGCTCGACGAGTGCCCCCCCGGCCGGGCCGACAAGGACCATGTCGCCGCCGCCGTTCGGCGGTCGATCCGTTGGGCCCGTCTCTGCCGCGACGCGTGGGAGGCCCCGTTCGGCCCGGCCGCCGCACGCCACAGCCGACAGGGGCGCCCGCAGGCGCTGTTCGGCATCCAGCAGGGGGGCACACATCGCGACCTCCGCGCCGAAAGCGCCGCCGCGCTGGTCGAGCTGGACCTGCCCGGCTACGCCGTCGGCGGCCTCAGCGTCGGCGAGGGCCACGACGCGATGTGCTCGGTCCTCGACGCCGTCGACGAGCAACTGCCCGCCGACCGCCCGCGGTACCTCATGGGCGTCGGCGAGCCCCGCGACATCCTCGCCGCCGTCCGGCGGGGCATCGACATGTTCGACTGCGTCCTGCCCACCCGCAACGGACGCAACGCGCAGGCCTTCACCTGGCAAGGCCGCTTGCGGCTGCGCAACGCCCAATGGGCGGCCGACCCCCGCCCCATCGACGAGGCCTGCGACTGCTACACCTGCCGCCACTACGCCCGCGGCACGCTGCGCCACCTGTTCCTGGCCAGGGAGATGCTCGGCCCGACCCTCGTGACGATCCACAACCTCCACTTCTTCGCCTCCCTGATGGCCGCCATCCGCGCCGCCATCGAGGCCGGCACCCTCGACGAAGACGCGCGACGCTGGGCCGAGCGGCTCTGCCCGGACCAGGGCCCCCGGGCATGAGGGCCGGCCGGCCAGGTTTGCTCACCGGAGGCGCCAAGTCGCCACGGCCGGCGCGGTTACTAGTGCGCTGTCGCGGATCCTTCGATGGATCGGGTGCCGTGGTTTGCGCAGTCCCGACAGGGACGGAGCAAGCCACGGCACCCATCGATTCACCGGCGACAGAGCCTAGTGTTCCGTCAACATCGAACTTCCGGATTCGCTTTCTTGCTGTGGGGGGCACAACTCTCTGAGTTGTGATGGCTAACAGGCCGAAGAACACAACTCGGAGAGTTGTGCCACCCGAAGAATCAACCTCTACGAAGCACTAGGCTGAACGCAGCGGATCGCCGAGCTGCCGCTGCATCGCTTTCAGCCTGGTCTGGAGGTCGGCCAGGACGGCGGCGTGGCGCGGATCGGTGGACAGGTCGTGTCGCTCAAGGCCGTCGGTGACGAGGTCAAACAGCTGCCACCGCGCGATCTTGGGGTAGTGGATCAGCTTCCAGCGGTCCGTGCGGATCATCCGCTGGACGTCGCGGAAGTGGCAGAACACTTGCTCGCGGACCGACTCCAGCTCGCCGCGGAGCACCGGGGCGAGGCTGCGGGCCTCGACGGAGGCCGGGATCGGCACGCCGGCCAGCTCGCAGACGGTGGGGTAGACGTCGCGGAGGTACATCTGGGCGTCGAAGCGCCTGCCCCGCGGGATGCCCGGCCCGCGGAAGATCATCGGCACGCCGACGGTGTGCTCGTACATGTTCTGCTTGCCGCGAAGCCCGTGGCTGCCCATCGCCAGGCCGTGGTCGCTCGTGAAGACGACAATCGTGTTCTCCCACCGTCCGGCGGCCTTCAGGGCCGCGACGATCCGGCCGATCTGCTCGTCCATGTGCGAGATCACGGCATAGTAGACGGCCAGGTCCTCGCGGACGTCCCTTTCGGTGCGGGGCCAGGGCAGCATCCTCTCGTCGCGCCCTCGGAAGTTGCCGTGGTCGAACGGGTGCTCGGGCAGGAAGTTGCCCGGCGGCGGGATCGTGGCGGGATCGTACTTGTTCGCGTAGCCGGGCGGCGTGAGCAGCGGGTCGTGCGGGGCGGTGAAGTTCACGTGCAGGAAGACCGGCCGCTCGCGCCGCCGGCCGATCACCTCGATCGCCGCGTCGGCAAACTTCGCGCTGATCTCCGCGGTCAGGCCGACGCCGCGGTCCGGGAACTTCCGCCCGTCATCGGTCTGAAAGACCCAGCCGCGGTACCCCGTCACCGGCCGGCCGTGATGGTCCACCCGGTCTTTCCACCACTTCCCGCCCCCGCCGGCGAACAGGCCGATCGCCTGCTCGTAACCGTGCGTGCTCGGGCGCCCGCTGTTGTGCCACTTGCCCACGTACCACGTCTCGTACCCGCCCGCGCGCATCGCGCGGGCAAACGTCGTCAGCCGCGGATCGATCTTCTGCCCGAAGTCCACCACGCCGTTGCGAAAGCCGCTGCGCCCCGTGAGGATCTCCGCCCGGCTCGGCGTGCAGATCGGGTTGGCACAGACCGCCCGCGTGAAGGCCGACCCCTCGCCGGCGAGCAAGTCCAGGCTCGGCGTGGCGATGTGCTCGTTGCCCAGCGCGCCGACCGTATCCGGCCGCTGGTCGTCGGTGAGGATGAACAACACGTCCGGCCGGCCCCGCGGCGGCGGCGAGCCCGTCGGCATCCCCGTCCGGCACCCCGCCGCCAGCGCCGCCGCACCCAGCCCCGCCGACCTCACCAGCTCGCGCCGCCCGATCCGCTTCATGGCGCGTCGATCCTCCCGGCATCACGGCCGACCGTCGGCGACGTCCGGCTTGCGCAGATAGGGATTCCGCCGCGACGAGTCGCACCGGGCCGTGCCCTTCGTCGGAATCTTCGGCGCCACCCGCGTCCTCAGAAATTCCAGCGCCCCGGCCGCGTCGGCGTCCAGCAGCACGGCCTGAAGCTCCAGCAGATCCGCTTCGCCCAGAGCCACAACGATCTTGTTCATCGTATCATCCTATACCCATGTATCGTAGGATGTGCAGCTCCGCTGCACACGTCTTCTCTCCGCGACGGCCCCCGCGTGTGCAGCAGAGCTGCACACCCTACAACTGGTTCGGTCCTACTCGATGACGAGCGTGACGCTTCGTTTCGTGCCGTTCTTGCGGACGGTGTTGTCCGGGCCGGCGTCGTTGAGGTGGAGCTTCCACGTGAACCGGCCGGCCTTCGTGGGCGTGCCCTCCACCGTGCCGTCGAACCCGTTGAGCGTCAGGCCGGGCGGGAGGGCGCCGCCGGCGATGCCGAAGCGGTACGGGGGCACGCCGCCGAAGATGCGGACGCGGCCCTTGTAGCTCTGCCCCACCTTCCCGGGGGCAAGCGCCGTTTGGCGGATCATCGGGGGCACGAAGGGCGTGGTGATCCGCAGCCGCCAGCCGACGGCCTGCATGACGAGCATCTCGAACTTGTCGATCATCTCGACGCCTTGGTTCCATTGGCGTTTGTGCAGCACGGGGTCCCACGCGTGGGCGCGGTCCTTTCGCATCGGCGTCGCCCGGCCCGTGTAGGCCATCACGTCCTTGTCGTCGATGGCCAGCTTGTCGGCGAAGGTCCGCCAGATCGGGAAGCGAGGCTCGTAGGCCAGCGCGTGCAGCAGCTCGTGCTTCTGCACGCTGTAGAAGCTGACGTGGTAGAACTCGGTCCCGTCGTCGCGCTTTCGCATGCGGCTGATCTTCCACCAGTCCTCGTCGTCGGTGAAGTAGGCCCAGCCTTTCGTGTTTTTCTCGCTGCGGTCGCCGTCCGGATGCGGCCGGACCCCGCCGACGCAGTAGACCGGCAGCTCGACCCCGCCCCGGGTGGCGCGGGTCTTGCCCGGGTAGCCCGTCGACCAGATATCGTTCGGCCTCGTGCCGTGCCGCCAGCCGGTGGAGAACAGGTAGAAGCCCTTGAACGCCTTGGCGTTGGTGGCTTCCTTTCGCGGCCTGAAGTCGACCGGCGCGGCCGCGCCGCCCGCGGGCACCTCGTCGAAGCCCTGATCGTCGAGGTAGTAGGCCACGTCGTCGCAGATCTGCTGTAGCTCCTTCTCGGCCCGGGGGAACTTGCGGTAGAAGCCCGTCGCGTCGTGGGACGTATCGACGAAGAACCTGAAGTCCGCCGCTCGATCGCAGTCCTGATCGCAGACGTAGACCGGCACGGCCACCGAGACGGTGCGCCGGTCGGCGCCGGCGAACTCCAGCATCAACTCGTACTGCTCGTCGCGCGAGTCCCGATCCGGCTGCACGGCCAGCCGCGCCCGCAGGGGCTCGCCCTTCTTCTCGAACGTGTGGGTCAGCGTCGGCCCGCGCTCGTCGTGCTCGGACATCAGCACGCCGCGGCCGTCGATGAAGTACAGCAGCGGCGCCCGGCCCTTCGTGCGGATCTTCAACGACACGGGGCAGGCCAATGATCTCGGCGGCTGGACCGTGTGCTCGACCTCCGGATTGCCCATGTGCCCTTCCCAATCGAGCAGCACGACGCCCCGCCCGGTCACGTCGCGCCCCCACTTGTCCCGAAGCACAGCCGGCGTTCGATCGCCGCCGCGATCGCTCCCGCCCCGCGCACGCCGGAAGCAAGGCGCCCACGCCTCGACCGCTCGATCGATCGTCTTCCGGTTCCGCGCGACGTGTTCACGATCCGCCGCCGACAGGACCGACAGCTTCCGGCGGACGTACGTGTCCGTGAGGTAGTCGTAGATCTCGACCGCGTCCGTGCCGATCCCGGCCAGTTGGCCCCGGATCTCCGCCCCGCCGTCCTGACGCTTCCACTCCCGCGACCCGGCCGAAGCCGAACAGCAGGCCACGAGAATCGCCAACGCCCGGACAATGGCGGCACGCGAGGGCCCCATCGATACGCTCCCATGCCTCTGACATATCATCAGCCATCTCCCGGACGATGCTCTTCGGTCACCCGCCATCGGTCCCGATCGTATCACGCCGCCCCTGTTCTGTCCGCGGTCCGGGGTACGCTGATCGGCATCCGCATCAGGGTCGCTCGCGCGATCGCAGGGCGCGGGGGGATCAGGCGTAGCTGTGCATGCCGGCGAGGACGTAATTGACGACGATCCAGTTGAACAGCATGACGCCGCAGCCGAGGATGCAGCCGATGGCGGTCGCCCAGCCCCGCCAGCGGACGGGCGTGACGAATCGCACGTGCACGACGGCGACGTAGATCAGCGAGGTGATCAGGGCCCACGTCTCCTTCGGGTCCCAGCCCCACCATCGCCCCCAGGCGAAGTCGCCCCAGTAGGCCCCCAGCAGCGTGCCCATCACGACGGTCCAGCAGGCCAGTTGGGCGACGATGAGGTTGCAGCGGTCGATCTCGCCGAGCCTCGACAGCTCGCCGGTCGGGCGCAGGTCGGGCGGGCTGGACGGGCGGCTCGCCGGGCCGTCGGGCGTGGCGGCCAGCTTCGAGCCGATCGCGCCGAAGACGTACGCCAGCGAGATGACCAGCGTCATGCCGGCCAAGGCGTGGCCGACGATGATAACGGCGACGTGGACGGCCATGATCGGCGAGGAGAGGATGCCGGGCATCGCGCGGATGCCCGCGCCCATTTCGTCGGGGAACATCACGCAGGCCAGCAGCGAGATCGTCGCGTACAGCGCGGCGGAGAGGGCGAAGTAGTTCTTCTGCCAGGCGATCTCCAGGACGATGGCGACGGCCGCCCCCAGCAGTGCCGCGCCGATGACGGCCTCGAACTGGTTCATGATCGGAGGCAGGTACCACGCCTTGCCGCTGACGATCCACCGAACGATGAAGGCCGCCAGCAGCACCGCCGTGGACGCCCAGAAGACACCCATGCCCGCCCAGTGCGCCCAGCGGGCCGTCGTGGCGGCCGCCACGATCAGCAGCGCCAGCGACACCGCAAAGCCGATCCAGACGGCCGTGCCCTGGTTGGCCCGGTTGTACAGCCGTTCCAGATTGCGCTTGCCCAGGGAGGGATAGCTCTTCCCGGCCGCGCGGGGGAGCTGATCGGACAGCTCGCCGATGACGCGGTTGACCGTCTCGGCGTCGCGGCGCCGCCAGGCGTCGGCCATCTCGGCCCACTTGGCGGCGACCGGTGGCGGGGACGGATTCGGCCGCCCTTCGCGCGTTATCAGCGCTTCCTCGAGGGCGAGCCAGTGGTCCTCGCCGGTCGGCACGACGCGGAGGATGCCCACGGCAAGGTAGCTGGAGTAGCGTGCGCTGAGCCGATCGATCGGCAGGCGGAACTGTTTCTTCTCGGCGAGTTCGGCCAGCGCGTTGCGCAGGGTCCCCACGCCGCGTGCGCGGGAGCGGTCGGCCTCTCGGGCCCGCCCGGACCGGCCGAAGATGTCCCACGCCTGCTCGTCCAGCAGCGTCGCGGGGGAGATGCGGCTCGTCCGGGCGAAGGCCTTTGCGGCCTTGCCGGTCAACTCTCGCTCGATGAATCCGCGCATCTGCTTCTCGCGGATGTGGATGACGGGGCGATCGACGTACCGCCCGGAGTTGAAGTACAGCTCGAGGTACGCGAAGACCGCCGGCAGGGATTCGACGTCGGGCGAGCCGCACATCTGCTTGAGCTGGCCGCGCGCCAGCGTGTCCAGGATGGCCGTCCGCCCGGACTGCTGGGCGCCGAGCAGCTCGAGCGCATCGACGTCGATCTTCCGCGCGAAGGACACAGCCCGACCGTCGAAGACGTCCCCGCCCCGCGCGGCGGGTGCGGCCAGGCAGCAGGCGATCAGACAGGCTGTCATCGCGCGGCAGGTCATGTCGGGCGGCTCCTTCGGTGGATCAGGATCAGCGGCTTGACGTAGAAGGCGATGGGAAAGCCCAGGCAGACGAGGATGCACCCGAGCCAGATGACCGGCAGGGCCGGCCGGGTCGCGGCCAGCAGGACGATCCGGTTCGGGTGGGCCGGGTCCTCGTGCCAGGAGCCCTGGCTGAGCTGGAATCGCCCGACGTGGACGGGGTTGTTGAGGCTGAGCGTTTCGACGCGCCTTCGTCCGCCGGCGGCGATTTCGACCTGGCAGACGTAGTCTTTGGGGATGCCGCTGGCGGGGTAGGTCTGGTACTCGGCGTTGAGGATACGTACGGTCGCCGGCAGGGGCGTACGGGCGCGGCTGAACCGGAGCTTCAGCGGCGCGGCCCGCCCGGGCACGTCGACCCACCGGACGGGCGCGAGGTGGTCCTGCTCGCCGTCGGGCACGTAGCGGCTGTAGGGGACGTACGTCGTCCGCTTGAAGTCGCCCGCGGAGACCTCGACGCGGACGACGGTGGACGGCTCGTCGTGTGTGTGGTGCGGATCGGGCATCGTCGGCGGCGGGCCCCGCTGGACGACCTGCTCGGCGTGCGTGAGCAGCTCGAGCAGCTCGAAGCCGACCTTCCGCCCGGCGACGGTCACCTCGAGCGGCTTGCCCTGCTCCAGCCGCCCGTGCCAGCGCGGGCCCTTGGCGCGCATGAGCACGAGCGTCGGCGGCACGCGTGGGCCGTCGAAGATCATCGCCAGCTCGTGCGCCATGGCCACCGGCAGGGGCGGGGCGTTGGGGTCGATCGCCTTGGCCAACGTCTCCGGCGTCGCGTCGGGGCTGTAGGTGATCGCGTAGCCGGCCGCGCCCAGGAACCGGTGCTGCCTCGAGCTCGGGCAGAGCACGACGGTCGCGCCGCGCGGGCCCTCGCTGACGCGGACCCGGACGGCGGGCCGGCGGACGGGAGAGCTGTTGCGCCACGTCTCGACGAGGTGGGCCTTCGGCAGGTACTTCGTCACCCGGATGCCCACGCCCTCGCCCCCGGCGACGGGCACGTCCAGGTTCGTCTCGCCGCTGCGGGGGTGCAGGCCGGGCAATCGCGTCTGGACCGGCCCGGGCCCGGCCGAGCCGCCCACGTACATGGTGAACGTGCCCTTGTCGTAGGCGTGCCGGATCGGCGTCCAGCCGCCGCGGGTGCGGATCGACATGCTGTCGCCCGAGACGCCCTGGCGCGTGTAGACCAGCGATCCGGCGACCATGAGGATCAGCCCGAGGTGGCTGCACCAGGCGCCGACGCTGGGCCACCGCAGCGGGATCCGCACGACCGTCGCGATCGTGAGATTCGCGCACAGCGCGAGGCAGACGGCGACGAACGGCCACCAGCGGTACAGCTCCACCGGCGCGGCCGGGTCGGAGACGAGCACGCCAAGGCCCCGGGCGATCGGCACGGGCAGCGTCGACGTCAGCGACAGGTATACCACGAGCAGCCCGATCAGCGCGATCCCCACCCACGTGCTGCCCAGCAGCAGCAGGATTCGCCTCGGCATCGGTTGCCGGCTCGGGGCGGTCACGTTCGTCCCTCAAAGAAAGGCCCTGACACCGTCGAAGCGTCAGGGCGGATGGTTCCCCGCATTATAGGCACGACGGCGGCGGGAACACAACGCGTCGTCGCGGCCGCGGGGCCCCACCCCGCTCGCGCCTCGGCCGGCCCGGCGATTCGACCCGTCATCTGAGCGCAGAACAGAGGCACAGAGATCCCGGAATCCTCCGAGCCCTCTGTGCCTCTGTGGCGGGTCTTTCCGGCGAGCCGTTGCGTCACCCGCCGGAGGCCGTCAGGAACCGGTCCGGCGGGACGATCCAGATCTCGACGCGGCGGTTGAGCTTGTTGCCCTTCTTGTTCGGCGCGTTCGGGGCGATCGGATGCCACTCGCCGAACCCGAGCACGCCGATCCGCTTGTCGCCGACGCCCGCGCCGGCCAGCACCTCCTGAACCGCCACCGCCCGGTGAACGGAGAGGTACCAGTTGTTCGGGTGGCGCCGCTTGGTCTCGGCCCGGGCGATCCGCATGTCGTCGGTGTGGCCGGCGACGTAGACGCTGAACTCCGCGCCGGCAGGGCTGTTGACGATCGTCGCGAACTTCTGGAGCGCCGTCTTCGCCGTGTCGTTGACCACGTCGCTGCCCGGCGCGAACGTCAGGTCGCTCTTGAGCTTCACCATGCCGTAGGCCGGCAGGTATTCCACGAGGTCCGGATTGGCCGCCGCGAAGTCCTGCAACGCCTTGTGGATCGCCGTGGGCAGCACGATCGTCCCGATCGGCGCCGGCGGCGGGCCGCCCTTGATCGCCTCCTGGTACTTGTCGTACAGCGCCTTGAAGTCCGCGCTGAGCTTGTCGTAGTTGGCCTGGAGGTCCAGGTAGGCCTTGTCGCGCGCCCCCGCCGCGCCGCTGCGAGACTGGATGTCGGCCAGGAGCTTCTGGTTCTCCATCCGCAGGTCCCGCAAGGCCGCCTTGCACTTGGCCAACTGGTCGTTGCACCGCCGGCTGGCCGCCAACGCCTGCTTGTACTGCGCTTCCGGTACGCAGCCGGAGGCCAGAAGCATCAAGCCCAGTACCGCCACCGCCCCGCCTGTCGCCACGCCTGTCTTCATCTGAATCGTCCTTTTCATTGCCCCGTCCCAGCGCGGGTGGTGACCAACGGCCTTCCCGCTGGCTGTCTCGTCGCTTCGGGCCTCAGCCGCCCATCTGCTCCATCGCCTGCCGCCGCCCGACCGCCGACTTGCCCACCAGCCAGCCCAGCGCGGCGGCGACCAGGATCACCACGAGCCCCGCGCCGACGACCAGCGGCATCTGCGCCTTCAGCGTCGCCAGATACGCCGGCGTGGGCCTGCTGATCACGCCGATCGCCGCCGTGCCCAGCAGCCCCGCGACGATCGCGCAGCCGATGATGATCCCGCCGAACAGCCCGCCGATCGCGTCGACGGCCTCGACCGGGACCGGGCCGGCGAGCACCGGTTCGATCGGCCCGGCCGGAATGGCCGCCGTGGCGGGCGCGGCGGGCATCGGCTGCGCCACGGCCGCGGGGGCCCCCTCTTCGATGTCGATGTGGTCCAGCACCTCGGCGCCGAGGCTCGTGTCGTCCGACTCGCGCGTCAGGTCCAGCAGGCCCGAGCCGCTGCCGACGCCTTCCAGGGAGATCTGGTCCTCGATGCCGGGGGCGATCTGCGTCTTCGCCATCGGGTCGGCGGCCTCGATCTCGAGATCCTCATCGTCGAAGATGCTGATGCCTTCGGCCGTGATGACGGTGTCTTCCTTGGGGGCCTGCTCGACGGTCTCGGCCTCGCCGAGGCTGATCGCGTCGCCCGTCTCGGCGGCGGACAGCGGGATCGCCTCCTCCTCGCCCGGACCGGCCAGCGCATCGACCTCATCGACGCGGAACATCTTCTTCGTGCCGTCCTGGAAGACCCGCAGCTTCCCGTCGCGGACCTGGGCGGCCAACTCGTCGGCGCCGATGCCGAGCCGCTCGGCCGCTTCCTCTTCCGTGTAGTACATCTTGCCCATCAGACCCGACTCCCGGCGCCGCGCGGCGCCCTTAGTAGCACCCTGTCAGCCATCCCCCAACCGCTTATGCTGCTGCACCAGCTTCTTGATCTCGCTGGGCGGCGGCTCGGTGTTGTACTCGTCCAGTTGCACGTCGAAGCTGATGTTCCGCCCGGCCATCAGCCGAAGCGTCCGCTTGCCCGAGACGTACTGGTAGACCGTGATTGTACGGTTCTTCAGGTCGAGAAGATACAGCCCGTAGCTGTCCGAGCCGACCTTGCCCGCCACCGCGATCACGTGGTCGGCCCCCTCGGCCATTACGTCCGCCCGCGCCGCCGACGTGCCGAAGCCGACCTCGATCAGCAGGCACGTGGCGATCACGCTCAACAGTATGACAATAAGCCACTTAGCCGTATCCGCCGGCCGGGCGTTCTCTCGCCGACTCGCCATGGCAACCTGAACCTCCCACCCCACGGACCGATCCACCCCGTCCGCCAAGCGTGCGATTATAGGACCCCCCCATGCCCATGCAAGCGATTTCTTCGGGCGGCGACGCCCGGCCCCCCCGCCCGCCCGGCCGGACCAAGGCGGTCCCGACGACCGTTCGCCCCGGCGTGCCCTTCATCCGCTTGCGTTCTGTTCGCTGGATCGTCCATGCACACGAACGTAGACGAAGCGTCTCAAGGCAATCTGCTGCGCATGTCTTGGCTCGCAGTTCAAGTGGAATCGTTTGACCGGATTCTCTGTTAGGCTTCCCTCTCGCTCGCTCTGAAGACCTCTTCTCTTTCGGCTCCTCAAGAGAATCTGTGGGCGAGCGGCGGCCCGGCGAGGCGCCGAAGCGCATGATAGAGATCAACTTCCAACGCCTCGAACGTCCGAACGCCGTGCGTTTTTCTCGCGGCGAGTTTCGCCTCGTTGTTCAGGCCCTCCCCTTCGGCGGC
>Ga0180437_10007982_pt1 | contig 13602 bp, 21 predicted proteins | sample SS_ome_4_FD_132410 | JGI IMG/M metagenome (GOLD analysis project Ga0180437, IMG submission 132410) | Hypersaline lake sediment archaeal communities from the Salton Sea, California, USA - SS_3_D_1 metaG | ecosystem: Environmental > Aquatic > Non-marine Saline and Alkaline > Hypersaline >...
AGATAGATCCGTACTCGGGGCGGAGGGTATCCATTTGAGACGGATACTGAGCCTTCGCGATGAAGCCCTGCACGTTTTCTAGGTCTCCTACCAGATTGGAGCTTCCCATCGCGAAGTAAGCATCGCGAACTGGAGCAGTTCCAAACTTGTCCTCACCTTCGATGTAGTCGGAGATCGTGTAGGCGTCGTTATTCAGCAGAGTGCGGATAACGGTGTCTACGTCACTACGAGCAATCTCGGTTGGGATGTCTCCGTTGGTTCCGCCGGAGCAGTTGATCTGCGAGGCGGTTGCGGAGAGCATGTTGCGAGTGAGCTCGTCTTCAGTCTGCCGAAGAGCGACACCCAGTCGCTTGGCAGCCTCGTTGAGAACCGGGTCTTGGTTCTGGAGAGTCACCTGCTCGTTGATTTGGATGTACTGACCGTAGAAATCGATTTCTGCATCGATGTTCACAGCTGTCAGCTGGGTTGGGGGTGGGGTCACACCGCTATTTCCCAAAGGCACAGTGCTTACCGCCAGAGGATTGTACCGACGCATTCTCAGCGTAGTACCACCGTTACGGGGCATAACCTTGGGCATAGCAGCGATATTGTGGATCATGTACGGAACAGGAACAGACAGAAGCTTATAGGAAAAGCTTTGCTGAACCGGAGCCGGCAGAACACTTGTCGTTGTTGTCATGCTAGACCTCAGTCTTGATTACCGAGCTTTTGCTGAATCAACCATCTCTTTATAGAGCTTCGAACGAAGCTCAGGGGTGAGACCCTGGGCGAAGACGTTCGCCTCGTGTAGGGCTCCCTGGCCTTTTACAGCCTGGGTCGACATCGGCCTCGAGTGGGACTTATTCACGCGTTCCTTATCAGCCGCGTAAGTGTCGTCCTCCACGATCCCGAATCGCTTAAGCGCCTTGTATGCCGAGACTCCCTTCGTATAAAGGTCGTTCCCCGAGGTGATGCTAGAGTACAGCTCAGGCTCGAGTTGTTTTAGTTTCTCCACGTTGTCTTTCGTCACAACCTGCTCAAAATCTTCAAACTTCGACTTTAGACGGTCAGGAACGGAAGCGGCCTTTTCTTCGGCGAGACGAGCCTCTATGCGCTGAAGGTAGCGCTTAAGGTGTCGTCCTTCCACAAGGTCGTCGTCCATGATCTCAGGCTCCTCTTCTTTCCGGGGAGCCGGAGGATCGATGATCCTTTGCATCTGTTCTCGAAGCTCGCTGACCTCTCGCTCAAGCTGCTTCTTGCTCTCCCGAAGCTCACGGAAGTTCCGTTCTTTATCGGAATCCGGTTGCTCTGGATGAGCCTGCGGCTGGGAGTTTTCCTCCTGATCGGCCTGAACGACGGCCTCTTGCTGAATCTCTTCAGCTACGTTCTGTTCTTCCTCGACCATTCAACCTCTTTTGCGGCGGCGAGTCGCGTTACGCCTGGAAAAACTGCAACCCCTAACGCGGGCGATCGTGTACAGTTAAACGAAGAATACCAAACCATTCTTATTTATGTCAGAAAAATTAGCCTTCCCACTCCTCCCCGTTGAGCTCGGCACATTTTCGGTCTAGGACCCCGTCAATAAACTCCTGACAAAACCTACCCAACTCTTCGTATTCTGCAGGGAGTTCGTGGCGGCTCAGGTAGATCTCATAGGCGGTCTTCTTATCGGGCACTGACCAGAGATACCTTAGCTCCTCCGTCTTTGGATCGAACCAGTAGACCGTCTGGTCATATTCTGGAGTGGGACAGGTATGTCGGAAGAAAAAGTAGTTCCGGACCACGTTCTGCATGATACGCTCTTTCTTGAAGAGCACCACGACGAAGAAGGGTCCCTCCATGCTTTGCTTACCTCTTTCCAGGCATTGGATCAGATGGGATTCGTAGGAATCGTCACTATTGTTACCCTTCTGGATTTCCCGCTGGAGGTCTATGGGGTTGATCTTCTGGTCATCCTGGAGCTGGAGATCCCGGGCCAATTTCCCGACGTTTTCGTCATAGTCTTTGGTGTCGTTCTCGGTCATTGACTTCCCTCTGTTGGTTTTTGCGTTCCGTCCCTTCGGTATCGTCTGATAAATGAGCAGGTACCGATCCTTCGCCATTCAGAGCGCACGGAATACGGCCGTTTAACGGCCATTTAACGGCCATTCTTACGTTTTTATCAGACCATGAAGAATGTTGTTGGACATTTGCGTCGCACACAATTATGTTTACAAATGTGAATATTTTACACAACAGGAGGGCGCATGGAATGCATGACTATTTCCGAACTCAGAATCGATCTGAGGGAGACTCTGGAACGAGTGTCATGGGAAAATAAACATATCCTAATCCGAAAGCATGGAAAGGACATCGGCGTGCTCATGCCAGCTCAGACCTATTTCCGGTGGGAGAAAGAGTCTAAGGCTTTCTCGCACCCCGCTTCCGAGTAGGCTTCTTCGCCTTTTTCGGCTTCGAGTGCTCGGCGAATTTCCTGGCTACTTGAGGCTTTTGACTGAAGAGGAACCGTTTTTGCTTCTCCGACTTGAAGGGCACTACTTCTTCCCTTTCTTTTTGGCGCCTACCGAGGGAAACTTCTTCTTCACGCACTTCCGGATTCCGGCGGGATTTGGTGCGTTGCGTGCATAGGCCAGAGCAGCCCGAGCCCTCTTCTTGGTGTTGACCGGATAGGAGTATTTGGAGGCGCCGCCCGCTGCTCCGCAGAACTTACTTGGAGCGACGTCCTTGTACTCTCCTGCGTTGGAGGAGCCCTTCTTTTTTTGCATCTTCGACTCTTTTCCGCGGGGAACCTTGACACCCTTGGCTACGGTTATCTTCTTTTTGCACGCCTTACACATGTGGGTCTTAGGGGCAGTTTTTTTCTTTGCCATGACAGAATCCTTTTCCTTTATCTTTTGACGCGCCTACGAGGGGACGCCGGTGAGTGAGAGACAGTCTCATGAAGCGCCGCGAGGGAGCGATTTATGTCTCCTAAAGTGTCCAGAATGAGTCGGAGAACATTCTCGTGAGACTCAACCTTCGAGAGAATCTGGCGACAGTTCTCACAACGATAGCGGAGTCCACCTACTTCTCTTTGAAGGATAGTGAACTCCGCTTCGTATTTACCCATCTAGCGTTTGCGGCTTCCCTTGTCCATCGTGTGCACGGACGAATAGGCACGTCGGCCCATCGCCTTTTCCATGCCCTTGCTCTCGTCGCGACGGGCTTTCATGGACTGCTTCTTAGGTCCGCGATGGCGCTCGCCAAGACTCTCGTCGAGTCGGGCGTCATAGCCTTGCTTGTGTGGTCGTTTCATGTGAAATTCCTCATTTTGATGTTTCCCGGGTCTAAAATCTCTGCTGTCTGCATCTCTTCCACGGATTTCTTCACCCGGAGTCGAGCCCCCGTTGCCTTTTTGGACGGGTAACCGCGCAGTCCAGGAATCGTTTCCTGGGCGATACGAAGCGCCTTTCCCGAAGGCCGAGGCATAGCCATTTTAGTAGATATCCCGGCGCATAGAATCAGAGGCACGGCGCACAGCCTCGTCATTGAGATCGTCGATCCCTCGAACGGAATCATCGAGGTAAGCACCGTTGAGATAGCGCCAGGAAGGATACTTCTTCATTACCACTTCCTGTGGAAGGTTGGCCGTCTCGTAGTGATCCTCATGGATCATTCCCATATCTCTTTCGCCGCTGACACGCCGATAGCTTCCTGCGCTAAGACCGCGCTCGTAGCGGCGCATGCCCCGAGACTCGTCCATGCGGTCGCGCTTGCTTTGCTTGTATTTTTTAACCATTTTACTGCTCCTGTTGTTGGCCTTGAGCCGCTACTGCTAGCTCCTCAATGCCTGGTGTTTTTACGTCCTCTAGGGACTGGGTTTCGTGCACCACTTCTTGAGCCCTTAGGTACTCGGAGAGCTGTAGGAGCCCTTGAAGGTGCGAGAGGTCCATATCTTCTAATTCTTTTAACGTCTTCACGCGGTCTAGAGACGCTTTTTCACGGTCCTTTTCCGCCTGCGCTAGTCGCTCGACCGCCAAGGCTCGGTTTTCCTGAACGCGAGAGGCGCGCTCAAGACCTAGCCCGGCGTTTGCCTCGGCCTGAGCAGACAGGTTCCGCGTCTTTGCGTCTTGCTCAGCCATGGCGGCCTGCATCTGCATCTGCTGCACCTGAGAGGACTGCTCTTCTTGCTTCGCGATCGCCTCGATGAGATCGCCCTTGTTCTGAAGAGTGGTCGCTTCGAGAAGCACATCGTTGGGCACCGGCACTCCGAGTTCGCGTAGTTTCAGGAGCTGAGCGAATTGCATTTGCTTCTGAGTGGAGGTGTTAGCTCCCTGCTCAACGACGGCGTCGTATTTTCCGAACGCCTGGGAATAAAACTGGAACGACGGCTTCTCACGAATGATTCGCTGGATCTTTCCAGGACTAAAGTTCGACTGGATCAAGCTTATGAAGAGTCGCCCCAGTAGCTTTTGTGAAGTGTCGAGCTGGTCGAAGAGGGTCTGTAGGGTGGTAAGTCCAGCCCCTTGCCGAAGCATGGAAAGAATGCCGGCTTTGTCGTCGGTCGCGCTTCCTAGTAGCTCCTCGTTGACTCCCGATATTTCCTGAATCTCCCGTCCCAAGATGTTGGAGAGCTCGATCATCGACTGGGGCACGCCTGGAGGCTGGATGCGCTCCACATCTCCCATCGAGGCTTCTCTCTTGAGAGCAAGTCCCCTTCCCTGTCCCTGCAGGAAAACATCCTTGGGGTTTACCAGAGCGTTTTCTTTGTACTTCCACCCGGAATTGATCTGAGACTCCAGGATGTCGAGCTCGATTACCTTGCGACGGTTGTAGAGGAATTGAGAGTCTCTAAGTCCCCGAACCACGCCTTGAACCCGCCATGGAAAATAGGGAATCTCTGGCTCGTAGTAGCCAAGTACGGGGACGAACGGATACTCATCCACTCCCATGGGATTAGGGCCGTGGTACATGACTTTTCCCTGCACGACAATCGCCAGCTTACACGACGCTATCTGATGCTCGACAGTGGTTAGTTGCGGAAACTTAGCCAGAAACTCTTTGAGCTGGGGTTCTTTGCCCCGCCACTCCATCGTCTCTCCAGTTTGGAGGTCAACCAAGAGCTTCTGAGTTCTAAAATCGCGGTACCAGTACTCGTCGTAAGTGAGAAGATTCTCCTTTCCGTAGTCGTATGACTCGGGCATGTACTGAAATTTACCGTCTCGATTGCCCTGAGCGCGCATCGAGTCGATCTCTTTCTCTCTCCCGGGAAGAAGACTTCGAACCTGCGCCTTGGTAAACCACTTTCGAGTCCAGATAAAGTTACAGTCAGACAGGTCCTGCTTCTTGAAGAACGGATCGATGAGGTAGCCGTTATACGAGACATTGTCCACCTTGATGTCGCCATTAATCGGATCGTTGCGGTAATCCATCCAGACGCTGAGCAGGTTCATTCCCGAGGTAACGGCCCCGTCAAACGCCTCGGAAATGGTTCCCAAAACGTTGTCTCGTTCCATCGCCCAGAGGACAACCTTGGAAAACTGATCGGCCGCCTCTTGGTCGCTGTTTTCTTGCGGAATGACCGTGGTGGTGTTGCGATTGCGCCTCTGGTGGCCCGTGATCAGGTTGCAAACGCGCCGAATGCGGTTGAAGTTGAAGACTCGCCTCTGATAGGCCGGGAGGTTGCCGTAGAGTTCCCCCCAAAGAGTCTGGTCCCCTGCTTTGAACCGGGTGTCGATGTCTGCTTCGTTCCAAAACGACTGGTTAATGGTGATCGACTGAGCATAGGTATCATCCATTCTTTGAAGGATGCCCTTGTCGTCCTCAGTATAATATGCGGAGTAGTCGAGATCCCCACGGGAGAAATAGGTCATGTCACGCCCTGGTCGCCATACCTAGAATCGTAGAGCATATTCTGGATTTAGTTCCTATAGATTTGGAAGGTTGTGCCGATGTATAACCGAGCCGACGAACTTGGCCCCAACAGACTAAGCCATAGGAGACCGACCAATGGACCATCAAAAGCGTGAGCATCGGCCCCTTTCCGAAGCTACTTTTACCGCGGCATCGTTGCCTCACTTTCAGGATGGACGGCGGTTGACTCCCAAGGAGCGTCTGCCTTTTTTCGTAGTCCCCGTGACAGTGGCGGAACAGCAAATGGAAGTGGGGCGCCCGGGCATATTGACGCGTTTCGCCGCGCTGGCCCTCGAGGATACACGACTCGACCGACTGTCAATTTTTTACCAGGATGGAGAGGACCTTTACGTCCACGCTGTGCGGTTGGCCACTGAGCTAGAATCAAATCACCGGATGGCTGTGGCCTGGGAAGACTTATCTCAACAAATTTGGGATGAGTTCTTGGAGGCCCAGTCGGAAGACAAGGAGAAATAAGCCTCTACCTCGGCATCATTCCTCCCAGCGCATGAGGCTGCTGGAACTGCGGCGGCAGGTTGTGTTGGTTCCCGTAAATCGCCTCGTTGTAGAGCTGCTCTAGCTCCTCAGCCGACTTACCGTCCTGCGTCTTTGGCAGAGAAACCGCTAGATAACGGTAGGCATCAGCGAAATGGCTAGCGAAATCGTGGAGCGGTCGTGGTCGGTAAACCTTTCGCTTGTGGTCGTACTCCTGCCGGTAGTTCTCTAGCGAATTGATCAATGGCTCACAATTTGTCGCATCGATCCAAAGCTTGGAGAATAGAGAGCGTCCCGCTTCGATGCCGTCCGCTATGTCGTACTGGTCAGCCAGCGTGAAGTCGATTCCAAGCTGCCGCGCCTTTTCGATTCGGGTCACCCCGGATCCCCACTCGCGGACTTTAATGTCATGAGGAGCAATGTGGATTCCGTATTTGTAGGGCTTTGAGTCGAGGATCGCTGCGTAATGCTCAAGACCCTTCTTGTTGTTTTCATAGCAGTCGATCAGGCGTACCGTTTGGCCTATGGTCTGATAAAAAATGATGGTTGTAGAATCTCGCACGCCGATATCCCATGCCGTGTGAACTTTGAACGCCGACTCCCACGGAACGTCTGATAATCTTCCTCGCATTCGAAGGTCGTCTAGATAGTGCGCATAGTACGCGCCTTCTACTCCCATTTCGTAGCTGCAATAATATTCTTGCTGGATCATGTCCTCACTCATCAGCCCTTCGCGTCGCTCTCTTTCAATCTCGCTCATGGGGATGTGATGGGTGTCCTCCACCGACAGATGAAGATAAAACCAATCTGGTGAGTTCTGGGCTAGCTGAGCTAAAGAATAAAGGTGGTTCTTACCACGAGGCGTGCTGATGAAGAGAGCCCATCCCCCGTTAGCCGTCAGAATGGGCCGAATGTACTGGTAGGCCATGGGATCTTGAAGCGCGTACTCGGAGAAGACGCAGCCGCGAGGGTTGGTGCCCATGAGCGAATCGTATGAATCCGAGCCGATGAGCTGGAAGAGACTCTCCTCGCCGTTGTGCGCCTTCATTCTGATCTTCATTTCCTGGCCGTTCATCTGGGTGACCAGCTCCTTAGGAAAATAGTCCAAGATTCGACGCCCGTCGTTGGTCATCGAGTCCCATATGACCTTTTTGGCCTGAGAGTAGGTAGGAAAAATATAATAGTAGACCCCAGGATGCTTCCACATCTGGCGGATCACGTAGTTTAGCGCAGTGATGTCCTTCCCGGCGCGCCTAGGCATGACAGCCAGAACACGCTTATAGCCGTCGTCAAGAGCCTTGAGAATCGGCTTCTGATAATCCCGAGGCTCGAACTGGTTTAGACGCAGGGCCACCTCCGTCTTCGACAGGCTCCCCGGTAGCGTCAATTCGCTTTCGCTCATTCGATTCGTAGACCTCCTGGTAGGAGCCCGAAAGCTCTATGGTCTGATAATCTTCAGCCATATAACGTTTAGTTGTCGACGCCGCAGCAATCGCTAGCTCCTGCGCTTTGGTGTTGATCGCGTCGAAGAGATGCTCGTCGTAGGTGCTTAAGTATTTGTCTAACATCTTCTCCTGGTGCTTGGGAAGGTCGCCGGGACGCATCCCGAACTCGAACCATTTGCACCAAAGAATTGCTATCATCGCCTCGTAGGCATTTTTTAGGCGAAAGGAACGGCCGATCCAGTGCTTCATTGTCGAGTAGCCAACCTGCTTGAGAGCGAGGAACTGAGGGACAGTGCGTGCCTCCTCATGGCTTGCGAACCGAATCATCTCGTCCATCAGATCTTTTTCTTTAGAGGTCTTGGAGTTCCAGGGACGAATGCCCAAATCTTTGAACTTGGCCTTAAGGGCGCAGTAACTCTCTGGGGACGCCTTAGCCTTTTTCGACCTCGACCCTTTCCCACTGCTGGTAGATGGCTTTGATTGACTCACTTCCCCTCTCTCGCTCTTTCTCGAAGATCCGCAATTGACCCCCTTCGGTTTCAATCCGAATGTGTTGGCCATACCCAGGATAACGCGTGAAACCCGACTCGTGGTAGACCACCAGCGTGTCCATCAGATCTCAGAGTAGGGAGAGGAGCGGACGATTTCGCCAAGAGTGTGCATAATATCCTCGATATCCACGTCGTCGATGCCGCCGTTGTCGATCTCTTCCCCTGTGTCTCTAATTATCCCAGCAATTTGTTCCAAGGCGCGAAAGCTCCTCAGCCCGCTCTCGAAGCAACGTCTGATAAAATCATCGTCGCCTTCGTCAAATTCATAGAAAACTTTCATCTTATCTCCAGCCCTATAATCATCCAAATATTTCACTCAATCTCCCACATGCCGCTGTCCGCGATCGCTTTGCGAATGCCGTCAAACACCTCGTCAGGGGTTCCGATGTCATATTTTTCATATTGCCTGAGCCTATCAGAGATTTCCCATAACGCCGAGTAAAATTTATGGGCGCTATCAAACACTTGGCGCTCGTGGTGCTCATCTGCCAGAAACTCGTAAGTGACCTTCATTTTTCTTCGATCCACTTTTTCATCTATAAAATCTGACGCCGGAAATCAGCACGGGGGCGGCTGTTTCCTCGAACTCGCCACAACAGGCCATCCAGGCCAGATCCTCTCTTGCCCGCCTTGATGATCCCTCCAGAAAGTCGGACAGCTCATTGATCACTTCGAGGAGGCCAATTAATCTCTTTGACTCCCTCCACCACGTCCGTTTCGAGCCCCCTTTTCTGGGTTCCTCGTGCTGGTCCTCCCAGAGAAGGTCGCGCTTGCAAGTAGCTGAGTTGATTCCGCGGAGTACGTCGCTGCGATAGTCGTCGTATCGGGACTGTAGTGCTCGAAGGGACTCGAGGAAGCTACCTACTTCGTCCAAGCGACCTCGAAAACCTTCGATCACCTCATCGTATGCCGAAGCCAAGTCACGTTCCTTAAGGCTCATTCGGTCCGGCCCTCCTCGATGTGATTGGATGCATTGAATACTTCAATGATGGTTCCCTCCCACTCATCATACACTTTTTCAGCCTGGATGCGAATTATCAGACGATCGTCCTCCCACAGCACTCCGTTCAGGGCGTCCTCGGTGAATTTGATCAGGTTCGACAGGTCGGGCTTCGAGGCCTTGGGCCCCCCGATGGCGGCTTTCTTCTTCTTGGCGCTCCAAGACTTGGGAGGGTGGAAGCAATACTTGAGCTTCAGGTCAATCTGGCTAAAAGGCTCATATTTGTCGTCTAAGAGGCTAACGACATGCCAGGCGTATCTTTTCATCAGGGAAGCCTGCGGATTGAATGTACCCCCCTTAAAATGCCTGTGACGGGCCAATGCGATCGGTTTGCCATATACTTCGAGCTTCATGAACGAAGACCAGCGCGCTTCAGAGTGTTGTTCAAAGCCGATCGGAAAGTTGCAGGGGGAAGCCCGAGCTGTATCGGTGCATTGTACGGCCGTCCTCGGGCGTCGCGCCAGGAGACGTACAGAAATTGGCTGTCCACGGAAATCGTTGCCAAATGGGCTCCGAAGCGTTCCTGCTGATCAGGCTCGCAGCTCCACGCCACGCATCTCTGAGCCAGGGTCTTGTTGTCCGCGCAAGGCTCCGAAAGATCGATACCTGGCCCCGTCCCTCTCTCTCCAACTTTTTCTCTTTCCACTTTCCTTTTCCTCTCGAAGTTGAGGTTTCCGCGCTTGTGCTGGTCCACAAGCCACGCAATGGGAACCCGGATGGGAGAACCCATCTGCGGGCGATTGACCCAGAATCGAAGGGCCACGAGGGCGTTGCGCTCGCTGCCGAAGCGGTCAGCGCAAAGCTCGAGGATTTTCCTCTGCTCAGGGTCGCTCAAGTCTGGCTCAAATGATCGCTTGCTTGCCATTTGTCTATATTTTCCACTTTCCTCCCCTTTCCTGCCAGGGAGAAGTCTCTGTTCCTCGCGCGCGCGCGCACGCATAGGGTATTCAAGGAAAGTGTAGGAAAGTGGAAAGTGTTTATTCAGAAAGAGGGGGTAGGGGGAGTTTTTTCGGTCCGAGTCTTTTATGTTAGGGACACCTGTAGTGTCCCCCACAAGGGACACCTCTAGTGTCCATGTAAGTTGTTTTAGAATTATGGAAAAAAGAATGACTTGACGGAAACGAAGGGCCAGATCCCGTCTATTTATCGAAGCAACCGTGGCTCACGAAGAGGTCCCACCACGCCTGAGCCTCGCGGCCAATACGCCGCTGATCCTGCACAGAAACATATCGGGGATCAAGTTCTCCGTTCAGGAGAATTTTCACTCCGTCCAGGAAGCGGTAAAACGGAAACATAAGAACCGCATGGCGCTTCCCCCCCCGGTAATGAGTTCCCCGGAACAGGAGATTCTTCCCGACGAGATCTCGCACATGGATGCGCACCGCACGCCAAGTGAACTGTCCGTCGGAACTATTCGCTATGGTCTGATAACTCGCATAGCAGATCCCAGTCCCGAACCCGAACCTGGAGCTAACGAGCTGTGCAAATGAACGCTGAGCGTGATTCTTTACTAATTTTGGGTGGGTGCGAAACCAGTTCTCCAACGGGGCGTAAGTCGATGGCCCCTTCGGGTTGAACGCGGAAGGATCGTGGGGGATCCGGTGAATTTTTGGTGACTCTAAATGCGGAGAATGTGCATAATCTCCACATTCGTCGTTATCAGACGTTGAGTAACCCTCAGTGTCTTCTTTAGCGCGGAATTTCTGTCTTGCCTCTGGTAGCGAATATTCGCATTCAGTGGTAAGATGGGAAGGATCCTGTGAAGGATCGAGGGGAATTGAGTCGGCCATGTTAGCTCCATGGGTCGTAGTAAGTTTTCTCGGTCTGCCGGCCTGAGTGTTCGTTGCACCCTGGTTGGCATCACGGGGTAATCCTGCATCTTTGAACAGAATAATCAAAGACAAATCCCTCCTCGGCATTAGCCGAGGGGGTTTTTTTGCCTTGAGACGAATCTGTAGAATAGGTAAGTTTGGCCCATGTGCTCTTCCATCTACTGGACGGGCACTGGAGGCATCTTAGGCAGATCCTTCGCTCCTCGGTCCCAACGGATTCCTCTAGGGTTGAGTTTCCCTAGGCCGAGAGCGACAAAACGGGGGTCGATTCCTAACCTTTCAGGAGCCTCCCTATGGGAGAGAGGTGCTCACATCCCTCTCTCCCTCTTTTTTTCCCTCTTCCACCTCGCAAACCCAGCGTCAGTAAGATCGATTAGCTGATCCCAGGGGCATACACGTGGCCTACGCAGGAAAAAGTACTCGGCGATCTCCGGGTCTAAACGAGAGTCGGCTACCGCGACGGGCCCATTTTCCACCGGGTCCGGAAAAAGAACGGGCTCTGGAACGGGAAGAGTGGTATCCCAAGTCATAATCGCTACCAAGGTTAGGGTTGACGGTCAAAGGCATCTTGAAGCGATGCTACCTCCTTGTTAACAGAATCCGGCCCAATCAGGAAAGTCTGAAGAAGAGCTCGACGGAGCGACTCACGGAACACGGGGTACAAGGTCCGAAACCCGTTAAGCACCTGGCTGACGTAATTTTCATTGTAGCCCATGGCCGAAGCCAGGGAGCGAAGGGTGATTCCCTCACCTTTGATAAACGACTTAAATTGAATGAGCAAGTCCTGATCAGCCATCCTTTTTCCCACGGCGCGCCTCCTTTTTTTCTCTCTTTCTTGACTATATTACCTAACGAAAGCATAATGAAGTCATAGATACACTGCAACGTGTATCTTCAACCCTAGGAGATATTATGATGTGTAGCAGCCGTGATGTTGAGAGTTATGAAGGACGGGATCTGTCTCGTTTGGAAGACTGGCTGATTGAGGTCGGGACCGACAAGCACCTGGGAGCCTTCTTCAATGAAGTTTCCGATTTGCTCGACCACTTCCAGATGGAGGACCCCGGTTACCATGAGTGGCATTTCGCCAGAGATTGGGACGATTTTATTGACGCGTGCTATGACCTATCCACACGCGTGGAAGCTTTTCTCAAAGAAGAGAAGCTATTGAAGGATGGAGAAACCGTTCACTTCCCCAAGATCAGCGACAAGCTGGTCTACTGGTGGGAACCCGAACAATACCTTTAGGAGGCAAACGTGGAGCAAAATCTAAACGAAACACTGCTGAAATACGTGTTGGCAGAATTATCAGACCTTAAGGAGCGAGAGGGATCGGACAGCTCCTATTCCTCTCCGGAGACCAATAAGCTTTGCGAGGCTTTGGCGAAAGCGCAAGGAGAGATGGAAATGGCTAAGGAGGACAGCTCCAACCCCTTTTTCAAGAGCAAATATGCTGACTTATCAAGTGTGGTTAAGGCTTCTCGCCCTTACCTGGCTAAGAACGGTCTGTCAGTGACGCAGGCGATTATCCCAGCACCGCAAGGGAGCTATCTCGCATCTCGTCTGATGCACTCTAGCGGACAATGGATTGAGTCCAAGGTCCTGATTGAGCCTGCTAAGAAGGACGTCCAGTCGCTGGGATCCTACATCACGTACCTTCGGCGTTACTCCTATAGCGCTCTGGTAGGCGTGGTAGCAAGCGATGAGGACGACGACGGCCAGAGGGCCATGGCGGACTCGCGTAAGGGAGCGTCCAAGATCCATGGTCTGATAAATAAGGACCAATTGGCATCCTTGAGCGAGGAGCTCAACGGTGAAGAAGAGCTGTTGGATATGGTTCTCAAGTCAGCGGAAATAGCGAAATTATCAGACCTTCAGGAAGGAAGGTACACAAAAGCAATAGCTTGGGTACGCGATCAGAAGGCCAAAAAGAGGGCTTTTGAACAATGAAAGTAGTGGAACTAGATCCCAGAAGCGATGAGTGGCACGCATGGCGACGGGCCGGAGTGGGGGGAAGCGACATTGCTTCCCTCCTCGGTGACAACCCATACTCCACTCCAAGAAAGGTATGGTCTGATAAATGTGGGTACTCGGCACCCATGTTTTTATCAGACGCTATGAAGCACGGTATCGAAAATGAGCCGCACGCTAGACGGTGGTTAAACGAACACGAGGGGTGGAACCTGAAGGAAGTTTGCTGTGAGGACGAAGACACCCCAATCTTCAAAGCGTCGCTGGATGGATGGGACGAGACCCAGCGAGTTCTGGTGGAGATCAAGTGTCCGGTGAACACAGACACCATTGACGCTGCACGAGAGGCCAAAGCGCTGCATGCCTACTGGTATGACCAGGTACAGTGGCAGATGATGATATGCGAGGCTCAAAAGGCCTACGTAGCCATCTGGGAC
>Ga0180437_10007983_pt1 | contig 13601 bp, 9 predicted proteins | sample SS_ome_4_FD_132410 | JGI IMG/M metagenome (GOLD analysis project Ga0180437, IMG submission 132410) | Hypersaline lake sediment archaeal communities from the Salton Sea, California, USA - SS_3_D_1 metaG | ecosystem: Environmental > Aquatic > Non-marine Saline and Alkaline > Hypersaline > Sediment...
AGCCCGCTTCCGCGCCCGCGCCCGAACAAGAAGGGTGTTCTGATGTGAGCCGCGAAGGCGCCGCAGGCGAAAGGGTCAAGGGCAAAGGTGAAAGCAAGAAAGGGCAAATGTGAAAGGGGAAAGAATCCCCAAGGGATCATTGAAGAACGATTCGTGATTGATGCATTAGCATGTGGGTGGTTGGGAGGCCCCTTTACCCTTTTACCTTTCGCCTTGGGTATGGCGGAGTGTTTGTTAATGGGTCCTAGGCAATAGGCTCCTAAGCAAAGGAGGGGTGGCAGATATGTACGGATGGGCTGGCACCATACTGATGGTCGATCTAACGAAATCCTTGATCGAGAAGGTTCCCCTTTCCGAGGAGGTCGCCGTGAAGTGGTTGGGTGGACAGGGCCTTCTCGAGCGCCTCATCTGGGAGAACTACGACTTCGCCGAGCGGGATCCTTTCAGCCCGAAGAACATCGTGGGCATTGCCCCGGGAGCCCTTACAGGGACGTTGACACCCGGTTCGGGTCGTCTTTCCGTGGCCGTTGCCTTGAGTCCGGCTCTGAACGGCTACCTGGACGCCAACACGGGTGGAGATTTTGCCTGCGGCCTGAAGTACGCCCAATACGATGCGATCCTGATTACCGGGCAGGGTCGTAACCCTGTCTACCTTCACATCGAAGACGATACGGTGGAACTCCGGGACGCACGGCCCTACTGGGGCAAACGGGTCAGAGAGACAGATCGAGGGATCAAGGAGGAACTGAGGGAGCCCGGCCTCCGAACTCTGCTCATCGGGCCTGCGGGGGAGAACCGGGTGCACAGTGCCATGATCACCTGTGACTGCGACCGTGCCCCCTCGGCCGGAGCCATGGGTGCGGTGCTGGGCTCTAAGAACCTGAAAGGGGTCGTGGTTCGGGGATCAAAGGGAATCCGGGTGGCGGACCCTGACCGACACTGGGAGGTGTTCCACGCCATCTACGACAAGAACAAGGTCGAACCGCGATTTGCCCGTTTTGGGGAGAAGGGTACCAAGTGGCTCGTGGAGCTCTCCGGGGTCCTGAACTGCCAGTACAACTCGCAGCCCAAGGAATTCCCCTACGACAAGGTCAATGTGGACGTCTTTCTGGAGAAATTTGCCCGGGGTCCAAAGGCCTGCCACTCCTGTTTCCAGCACTGTGACCACTACTGGCACATTCCCAGCGGAGACTATGAGGGTGAGGATGCCCGCGGAGGAGAGGCCGGGACGATCATTCCCCTGGGGCCCATGGTGGGCGTGAGCGACATGGCCTCGATCCTTCACATGACCCACATGGTGAACGACCTGGGGATGGACAGCATTGCCACCGGGACAACCCTGGCAACGGCGATGCACTGGTGGCAGGACGGACTCCTCACGGAGAAGCACACGGGTGGTTTGAAGCTGGAGTGGGGGGACGTCGAGGTGGAACAGGAGTTGATACGGCAGATCGCCTACCGTGAGAAGTTTGGTGCAAAGCTGGCGGACGGCATCTTTCATGCCGCGGAAAAGGTGGCCAGGTGGAACAAGGTGCCTCTGGAGAAAGTAACCCGGTACATCAATGCCAACAAGAAGAAGCGGGAGGTGGGAGCGGACTTTCGTCCCCTCAAGGGCCTTGCCTTCTCGAAGGCCATCGACATCCGGGAGTGTGACATCCTGAACATCGCCGACACCTTGATGGCAGAGGGGCCCGTGACCAAGGAACGGTTCGAGCACCTGGGCGTGCCGGAGAAATTTGCAGAAGACTTCGGTTTTTCTTATGTGGGCAACCCGGCCGTCTTCGAGGACAAAGCCAAGGTAAAGGTCTATTCGGACAACCATTGCAGCGTCTGCAATTCCCTCGGCGTATGCCAGAGGTACACCACCTGGGCCCAGATGCGGATGGGCCTGAAGGACATGGCCGAGTGTTTCGAGACCGCCACAGGCGTGAAGATGTCCTGGGAGGAGCTTTACCGGGCGGGGGAACGGATCCGGCAACTCGAGAAGGCGATGCAGTTGCGGTACGGATTCCGGAAGGAACACGACCAACTCCCGGACCATTACTACGATACACCCGTGGAGACTGGACAGTTTGAGGGGGCCTATCTGGACAAGGCGGAATTTCTCGAGGAATTGGAGAAGCTCTACGAGCTGCGAGGCTGGAACAAGCATGGGTTTCCGTTGAAGAAGACCTTGATCGATCTGGACATGAGGGACGTGGCAAGGGTGTTGGCCGAAGAAGGGCTTCTTGCGGGTGCTGCTGCAAAGCGGAAGAAGACCAAGAAGAAAAAAAGGAAGAAGAAAAAAGCCAAGAAGAAGAAAACGGCACGGGCAAAGAAGAAAAGGAAGGGGTCAGGGACCAGGGGTCGGGGGTCAGGGTCTGCCCCGACCACATGACAAGTAACACGTTTAAGGGAAAGTCAGAAGTCGAAGATGAAGGAAGTGAATGTTGAGTTCCTGGGGACGTTTTCATCCGAGCTCGACGAGCTGAACAAGACAGTCTTGCTTGAAGACGAAGCGACCATAGGGGATTTGATCGAGAACTTGGTGCGGGATCTACCCAAAGGGGGAAGATTCAGGGAGATGGTGCTGGACGGAGAGGGGAAGAAGAACAGATACGTCCTTCTAATGATGAACTACAAGCTGGTTTACGAGGATCCTCTGAACGTCCAGATCCCGGACAAGGCCAAGGTGGTTTTTGCCATGCCCTCTGCAGGGGGATGAGTAATAACAGGTGTCAGGGATCAGGCCCAACCGCCCCGGCACCCGATGAACAAGGTAATCGTGAGGCTGGAACAACCCATTGCCGGGGGTCAGGGCCAGAGTGGGGGGTGGGCCCTGATCCCCGACCTTCAACAGAGGATGAGGAGGGGCGGTCCGATGGAACCGAAATGGTACACCGAGACCAACCGTACCTGGGGTGATCTGTTCAACGAGATCGCGGACCGATTTCCCGACAACGAAGCACTGGTCTTCGGCAGCGAGCGCCTCACCTACCGGGAGCTACGAAGGAGGATTGACGTCTGTGCCAAGGGGCTTATGAAGATCGGTGTGAAGCGAGGGGATCATGTGGCGATCTGGATGACGAACAGCCCGGAATGGATCTACGTTCAGTTTGCCGTGTACAAGCTCGGTGCCGCCCTGCTCCCGGTCTATACGCGGTTCAAGCAGGAGGAAGTCGAGTACTCCCTCAAGCAATCCGACAGCTCGGCGCTGATCATGAACGATCGGTTTCTCGGCAAGATCGACGCCATGCAGATGTTCAAGGGCCTCTGCCCGGAGGTCGACCGATGCGAGCCCGGGGATCTCGCCTCGGAAAGGCTCCCCCGGTTGAAGCGAGTCGTCTGCTTCGGCGAAGGAGAACACCCGGGGATTTACCCGTTTTCGAAGATTATGGAACTCGGGGAGGATCCCTCCCTGGACGAGGCCTTGACCAGGTCCGAACAGGCTGTGGATCCTTTCGATGTGATGAACATCATTTACACCTCAGGGACCACGGGATTCCCGAAGGGCGGGCTCTCGATGCACCGGAACAACATGGCCTGCATCTACAACACCACCGCCCGAATGGGGTTGAATGAAAAGGATCGTTCCCTGCTCAACCTTCCGCTCTTCAGCAATTTTGGGTGTATGTACGTGGCGGGCCTCAGCTTCATGCGGGGTGCCGCCCTGGTGATGCAGGTGGATTTCAATCCCTTGGAGGCCTTTCGGGCCATACAGGAGGAGAAGATCTCCCACATCTACGGTTCCCCTGCCATGTTCATTTCCTATGTGGATGAGCCGAATCTCAAGGACTTTGATCTCTCAAGCCTTCGCGGAGGTATCGTGGGCGGGTCCCCGTTGCCACCGAAGACGATGGAAGACATGGTCGGCAAGCTCGGGCTCGAGGAAGCACTGAACGTATACGGGCTGAGTGAGTGCGGAGGGCTGGCCACGACGAACGTCATAGATGACCCGATCGACAAGAAGTCGAACACCGTGGGTGTGGCGTTGGAGAACTGCCAGATCAAGATCGTGGACCCTGAAACGGGAAAGGAACTGCCCGCCGGAAGCCAGGGGGAGGTCTGTCTCCACGACGTGCTGCCCGGCTCCTCAGTGGGCAAGGGGTACTACAACATGCCCGAGAAAACCCGCGAAACGATCGATGAAGGGGGATGGTTTCACACGGGTGACTTGGGTGTGATGGGGGAGGATGGCTACCTTCGGATTACCGGAAGGGTGAAGGACATGTTTCTCGTGGGCGGGTTCAACGTCTATCCGGTGGAGATCGAGAACGTGATGATCCGGCACCCGAAGGTGAGCAAGGTACAGGTCGTCGGTGTCCCGGACCACCGTATGGGGGAAGTAGGCATGGCCTGTGTGCAGCTCAAACCCGGGTCTTCGTGTACCGAGGAAGAGTTGATCGCATTTGCAAAGGATAAGATGGCCAATTTCAAGGTCCCCCGTTACGTGAAGTTCGTCGAGGACTTCCCCATGACCGGAAGCGGGAAGGTCAAAAAGTTTGAGCTCCGTGAGCAAGGTATCCAGGAATTGGGGCTTAAGGAGGAGTACGAAGTCGTCCAAAAAGACTAGTGGGTCGACAGGAAACTTTCGCCATGTTTGAGGTACGTTGTGTCGTTCGGTGCTGTCCGGGATTCCGTCTCGATTTGCTTGGGCTCCATCTCCCCCTCCCCCTACAAAGTCGCCCTGCACAAATCTACGTCGAAATCCCGGACAGCACCGAATACGAATTTCGCCCAAAACATAGCGGCAGTTTCTTCGGGGCCCACTGGCGAGATTTCAAAGTTCACGTCTGAGGGTAACAGTGCCAGTAGCTAGGGTGAATGGCGTCGAACTCTACTACGAATCCCGCGGGGAGGGTGTTCCCCTCGTGTTCGCCCACGGTGGTGGCGGGAGCCTCATCCAATGGACCTACCAGGCCCCTCACTTCTCCGAACGAACCCGCGTCATCACCTTTGACAACCGAGGACACGGCCGGTCCGAGTCGCCCGAGACCGGATATTCTATCGAGATCTTCTCCGAAGACATCCTCGGCTTGGTCGACACCCTTTCCCTGGACAGAGTTGTCCTGATCGGGCTAACGATGGGAGCGATGACCGCTCTTCGTTTTGCCCTAGACCATCCGGATCGGCTCTTGGGCATGGTGCTGGTGGGTGTGTCGGAGGGGGGCAGGGAGGTGATGCGGGAGCGTTTCGAGATGAGCGCTCAAATCGCCGAATCCCACGGAATGGAGATGCTTGCTGAAGGCTTCTGCTCGGTCGTGTTCTCTCCCTGGTTCCAGGAAGAGAGAAGCGATTTCGTGGCGGACTGCAAAAAGAGCATGCAAGCGGCTTCGCCTCGGGGGTATGCCGAGAGCATCCGGGCCCTTGCCAACAGACCGCGCCTGAAGGACAGGCTGGGTGAAATCCATACGAAGACCCTCATCGTCGTAGGGGAGGATGATGTGACGGAGTTTCCCCTGGAAGATGCGGATCTTTACGCACAGGGGATCCGGGATGCAAGGTTGGCGAGAATCGAGAAGGCCGGACACCTGGCCTGCATCGAACAGCCCGATGTGTTCAACGCTCTGTTGGACGGTTTTCTGGAAGAGATCGGTCGCTAGTAGGGTGCATATGGGAATATCGCTATGTTTCATGAGAGGACAGCACCGATCAACCTCGACTTCTACCAGGGAAACATAGCGACAATCTCCTGTGGACCTACTAGCAGACCAACCAAAGAGAAAAGGGAGTGAGATATGGAATTTGGATTCTCCGAGGAACAGAACGTGCTGAGGCAGTCGGTCCAGGATTTTGCCAAGAAGGAATGTCCGCCGGAGTACGTTGAGGAAATGGACAGGAAGAAGGAGTTTCCCCATGAACTGCGCAAGAAGATCGCTGACATGGGATGGTTCGGCACCTGTGTGCCCGAGGAATACGGGGGCTCTGCGAGAGGGATGGTGGATATTGCGATCCTGCTCGAGGAACAGGGCAGGGCAGGCATTGCCTGCGATTTCATTCCCACGGCGATCTTTGCCGTGGATGCGATGCGGCTTCACGGAAGCGAAGAGCAGAAGAAATTCTTCCTGCCCAAGATCGCGGCCGGCGAGCTGATCTTCGCTATCTCCTTCACAGAGCCGAATGCAGGCTCTGATATTGCCGCCCTGACCACGACAGCAGATCTGGACGGGAACCATTTCGTGATCAATGGCCACAAGATGTGGACGAGCATCCTCGACGTGGCGGACTACGTGATGATGGCGGCAAGGACCGACAAGACCGTGAAGAAACACAAGGGGCTGTCCCTGTTCATCGTCGACACGAAGACGTCGGGCATTACGATGAAAGAGATCGACAAGCTCGGTGGCCACGTCATGCCATCCTTTGAGGTCTTCTACGAGAACTTGAGGGTACCCAAGGATTCCCTGCTGGGCGAACTCAACAAGGGATTCTACCAGGTTATCTCGATCGTGAACACGGAGCGGATCGGCATATCCGCTTACAACGTTGGGGCTGCCCGGGCAGTGCTCGACTACGCGCTCCGGTACGTATCGGAGCGTGAGCAGTTCGGCCAGCCGATCGGGAAGTTTCAGGCCATTCAGCACAAGCTGGCCAACCTGGCGATGGAGATCGAGGCAGCCCGACTGCTCACGTACAACGCGGCCTGGCTGGAAGAGCAGGGACCCTCGATGGACTCGCACCTCAAGGCCACGATGGCGAAACTAAAATCATCGGAGATATACAAGCAGGCCACCATCGATGGTATGCAGGTAATGGGTGGCTATGGGTATGCCATGGAGTACCCGATGCAGCGATGGTACCGTGAGGCGGTCTTGCAGACCGTGGATATCGGCCCGTCTGAGATCCAGCTGTCAACGATTGCCTTCATGCTCGGCATGCCGAGATGAGCAGGAGGGATACCTAGCACCCTGTAGGAAGACAAATTATCTTCGTCACTCCCGCGAAAGCGGGAGTTTATAAGAATTCGAAGCGACGCGATTCCCGTCCCCGCCTGAAAATTACGGGGGCAGGCCTTGCGCGGGAATGACAGAAGGTGGGAGATGCCAAGAATACGGGCTCGTAGTGCCGCGTGCACGGGCTGTCGGATGTGTGAGATGGCCTGTTCCGTGCAGAAGACAGGGAGATTCAGCTCGAGGAGCGCCCGCATTTGGATCGAAACGGATGCAAGGGTAGGGAAGGACCTCCCCCATGTGTGCCAGCAGAACATACGGGCCTGTCGTGGGGGCGACAATCCTGACCCACGGTGCATTGACGCATGTCCTGAAGCCAAGGCCCCCGACCCACCCATCTACTGGGACGAAGAGCTTGCCCTCGTGGTCCTGACCCCGAAAGCCGAATGCATGACGTGCCTTGCCTGCGTGGAGGCCTGTCGGTTCGGGGCCATACGGGTCGATCCTTCTAACGAGACCCTCATCAAGTGCGATCTCTGCGGGGGCGAGCCGGAATGCGTGACCCTATGTGTCACCGAAGCGATTCAGTTGGAGACTTGAGTAGAGGTCAAAGGAGAAAGGACAAAGGGAAAAGGACAAAGGGAAAAGGATAGGGGTCAGGGGTCAGCGATCAGGGGTCAGGCCCCCCGCCCGCTGCCAAGCAAATCGGAGAGGGAACCCTGAACAGCACCGAACGGCAAGACTGCCCTGAAATATGGCGATAGTTCCGAATTCATCCCACTAACCAAGAGCTAACAGCAAACAGACAGGAAGGTATGACGGGCGCCACTGAAAACATATACGGCTGGAAGGGCTTTACCCTGGATATCGATCTCTCCAGCGGCAAGGTCTCCAAGAGGACTTTGGAGCGGAGCATCAGGGAGAAGTACCTGGGTGCACGGGGCGTGAATTCCCGCTGCATGTACGACCTGCTTGAGCCGGGTGTGCATCCGCTCTCCGAGGACAATGTGATGCTCTTCACGACCGGGCCGATGTGCGGGACCATTGCGCCGGGAAACTCGAGGATGAGCATCACTGGCAAGACCTTTGACAAGATGCATCTCGGTATGACGAACGTGGGTGGGAAGTTCGGTCCGGAACTGAAGTATGCGGGATACGACCAAATCCTGCTGAGGGGAAGGGCGGAGTCGCCCGTCTACATCTGGATTAATGACGGCGAGGTGGAGTTGAGGTCTGCAGAGCACCTCTGGGGCAAGGACACATGGGAGACCGAAGCACAGATCAAAGAAGAACTCGGAACCAAGGATGTACAGATCGGCTCCATCGGCCCTGCCGGCGAAAACCTGGCCAGGTACGGATGTATCATCTTCAACATCAACCGGGCGGCCGGCGAGACCGGCCTGGGCGCCATCATGGGCGCCAAGAAGGTGAAGGCGATCGCCGTGAGGGGAACCGGGTCGGTGGAGGTTGCCGACCCGGCGGCACTCGTCCGGTATTCCAAAGAGCTCGTCCAGAGAATCGTGAACAACGAGTTCTACTCCCTGATCGCGGACTATGGTACGCTGCCCGGGACGACCTTCTACGACATGATGGGGTACCTTGCAATTCGGAACTACGGACAAGCCGGTGACTGGGAGGAGGTCCAGAACATCGGTGCCGTCGAGATCGCTGAGTATTTCAAGAAGCCGGTTGCTTGCTTTGGCTGTCCCATCCACTGCAGTCATCACTTCAAGATCACGGAGGGTCGCTTCAAGGGTGAGGAAGGGGCGAAGCCGGAGTTCTCGACGACGCAGGTTCCTTTTGGGGCCTGTCTGGGCGTGGATGATCGAGAAGCGCTGCTCAAGTTTCTCAACCTGGCAAACCGTTACGGCATGAACACCCGAGAATTTCCGTACATCCTCAGCGTGGCCATGGACTGGTACGAGAACGGCATCATCACAACCGCAGACACGGACGGGATCCCGTTGGAGTGGGGGAATGTCGACGCGATTCTCAAGATGATGGAAAAGGGTGCGTACAGGGAAGGGTTTGGCGATCTGATCGCGGACGGTGCCGAGTCTGCTGCCCAGAAGATAGGCAAAGGGGCAGACCGGTTCGTGAGTTCGGTCCGGGGGGTACAGTGTGGTGGTGAAGAGGTCAAGGTCCTGATTGGCACCGCCCTGAACTACGTGACCGCTACGATCCCTGCCCATGTGGAAGAGGGAATGCCGATCGTAGAGATCAAGGGCATGGACTCCCGCGAGGCCCTTACGAAGTTCGGAACCGACGACCTGGATCCCCTGTCCTACAACAAGGCTGCGGTAACGATCTACTATCAGGATCTCTGCATGGCTTGTGACGTGAGGGGGATCTGCAAGTTTTTCACCGAATGGACCGGTCAGGAGGTCAGCTTCAGCGAACTGGCCAGCTTGTTCGAAGCGTGCACAGGGGTGGAGATGGACGAGCCATTGGTCCGGAAGGTCAGCCAGCGTGTGAGGAACCTGGAGAGGGCCTTCCTGGTCCGCGAGGGCATCACGCGGGCCGACGACAAGATGACGGGGAAGGTGACGGAGCCGATCAAGAAGGGGCAGAGGGTGGGCCTCACCCTGGACGAAGAGAAATTCTCGAGGCTTCTGGATGAATACTATCGGAGCAGAGGGTGGGCCGTGGAAACGGGCATTCCCTTGAGTGAGACACTCGCTGAGCTGGGGCTGGAAGACGTCGCACGAGATCTCCAAGAAAGGAACAAGTTGTCTTAAGAGGTCCTGAATTTGTGAGTTCCGTCGAATAACGAACCAACAAACCTTTACACAAGGAGGGTATCATGGCCATTACGGAACCGAAAGATTGGTTTGAGAAGGAACTGCCCGAGAAGGTCAAGGACGACCCAACCACGGTGGAAGGGTTCGACGGTGTGCTGGTCTTCCAGATTACGGGAGACAACGCGGGTACCTGGGGCGTGGAGATCCGGGACAACGTCCTGACCATCCACGACGGTGGCCACGAGAAACCCGACATTCAGGTGACGATGAAGGCCGGAGACTTTGTGAACTTCATCAACGGGAAGCTGAACCCGCAGATGGCCTTCATGACGGGCAAGCTGAAGGTCAAGGGGAATATGCAGCTTGCTATGAAGCTCAACAAGCTCCTTTAGTGGGGTGTCAAGGAAATATCGCTATGTTTCAGGGGAGTATTGCCCTTCGGTGCTGTCGTGGGTTCCGTTTCCGATTTGCTTGGGCTCCGTCTCCCCATCCCCCTACAAAGTCGCCCGGCACAAATCTCCGACGGAACCCACGACAGCACCGAAAAGCTTGATCTCTGCCAGGGAAACATAGCGATCGTTTCCTGTCGACCTGCTGGCGGGCCGAGGAAAATCGTGGGTGACACAACTATAGCGAGAGGCACAAAGGGTTAGTGGAAAGGATCATGATGAATGTGAGTGACTGGGTGGCTAGACGAAGCCAGCTCCACCCGGAGAGAGAAGCGATCGTTTTTGGTGAGCTCCGGCTGACCTACCGAGACTTCAACGATCGCGTGAACCGAGTGACCCACGCCCTGGGCGGGATGGGGTTCCGGAAGGGAGACCGTCTGGCGATTCTCAGCCTGAATTCCAACGCCTTCCTGGAGACGGTCTTTGCTTGCGCAAGGCTCGGTGTGATCCTGGTGCCGATCAACTTCCGGCTTGCCCCTCCGGAGATCGAGTTCATCCTGGAGGACAGCGGATCAAGGGTCCTTATGACCGATGCGAATCTGTTCGGGATGATCGAGGACTCCTTAGACAAGATTCAGATCGAGCACCTGATCGTCGAGGGAGGGTCTGTGCCGGACAGGGCCAGGGCCTTTTCCGATCTCGTTGGGGGACAGTCTACGGAATCTCCTGTGATCGAAGAGCCGATCGGCGGAGAGGATCCCTTCTCTTTGATGTACACATCCGGGACAACGGGCAGGCCCAAGGGCGCGATTCTTACGCACCACAATCTGTTCTGGAACGCCGTGAACTGCATGCACGGATTTGCTCTCGATGAGCACACGCGATTCCTGATCTCGGTGCCCCTGTTTCATGCAGGAGGGTTGAACGGGGGTGCCATTCCCACGCTCTACGCCGGGGGCACCATGATCCTGGAGTCCTTCTTTCACCCCGAGACCTCCCTGGAGCAGGTCCAAAAGGAGAAGATCACCTTCCTGGGTGGCGTCCCGGTCATGCTCCAGATGATGCTGGATGTACCCAACTTCGATCAGGTTGACATGAGTTCAGTGAAGACCATCATGACAGGCGCAATGCCTGTTCCTGTACCTCTCATCCAGGCATTCCAGAAGAAGAACGTTGCCTTCCAACAATCCTACGGCTTGACCGAGGCGACGAGCTCGGTTCTCTCCTTGCGGCACGAGGATGCAATACGCAAGGTAGGGTCTGCGGGCAAGCCCTTTCTCCACGTGGACGTTCGGGTCGCGAAGGAAGATGGGAAGGATGTGAAGCGGGGAGAGACAGGGGAGATCCTCGTCAGGGGTGGCAACGTGATGAAGGGTTATTGGAGGCGGCCCGAGGAGACGGCGGCCTCCCTGCAGAACGGATGGCTCAGGACCGGGGACATGGCAACGGTGGACGAAGAGGGGTTCGTGTTCATCAAGGACCGCAAGAAAGACCTGATCATCAGTGGAGGAGAGAATATCTATCCCGCGGAGGTGGAGTCGGTCATTTGTCAGCATCCCAAGGTGGCAGAGGTGAGCGTGATTGCCGTGCCGGATCCGAAATGGGGGGAATCCGTAAGGGCCGTGATCGTACCCAAGGCAGGCCAGGACCCTACCTTGGAGGAGATCGTAGATTTCTGCGAGACCCGGCTGGCAAGGTACAAGCGCCCGAGATCCGTCGTTCTGGTCGATGAATTGCCGAAGAACGCCCTTGGGAAGGTTTTGCGCAAGGTTTTGCGGGAAAAGCACAGCGAATGATTCGGAAAGGAGACAGAACATTGGGCACGAAAGATGGCAAGGTCTATCGGTTGGGTTGCGATATCGGCGGCACCTTTACGGATGTCGTGCTCCTCAACACCCAGACGAACACGCTGCACGCCGGCAAGGTACTCACAACACCCGAGGATCCCTCGGTGGGTGCGATTCGCGGGATCGAGGAAGTCCTGGAAGAGAAGGGTGTGAATCCCTCGACCGAGCTGGCTGACGTCATCCACGGGACCACCCTGGTCATCAACGCTGTGATCAACCGGTCGGGTGCCAAGACGGCCCTGCTCGTGACCGAAGGGTTCCGGGATTTCCTCGAGATCGGACGGGGCGGGCGGTGGGACAACTACGACATGTACATCCAGATGCCCAGACACCTGGTCCCTCGCAGGCACCGCAAGGGGATTCGAGAGCGGATCAACCGGGATGGGAAGGTATATGTCGAGTTCGACGAGGCACAGGCCGAGGCTGCGGTGAGGGAATTGCTGGAAGATGGTGTCGAAGCCTTTGCCGTTTGCTTCCTCCATTCCTTCCGGAATCCGGCTCACGAGAAGAAGATGAAAGAGGTGATCCTTCGTGTCGATCCCGAAGCTCAAGTGACGCTCTCTTCAGAGCTCATCCCGGAGATTCGGGAGTATGATCGGGCCTCGACGACGGTGGCCAACGCTTACACGCTGCCGAGCATGAAGCGGTACATCTCCAAATTCAACAGGGACCTGGAAGGCATACGGTTTGGCGGACAGTTCTTCCTGATGTTGTCCCATGGTGGGATCACCACGCCTGAGACGGCCAGTGACTTCCCGATTCGTGTCCTGGAGTCCGGGCCCGCAGCAGGGGCGATCTATTCGTCCTATCTGGGGCGGCTGAAGGAGGTCGACAGACTCCTTTCCTTTGATATGGGTGGGACCACGGCAAAGGCCTGCCTGATCGAGGGGGGGAAGCCGGTCGTCACCAAGGAGTTCGAGATTGCCCGGATCGCGCGGATCAGAAAAGGAAGCGGGCTGCCGATCAATCTGCCGGTCATCGAGATGGTGGAGGTTGGGGCAGGAGGCGGAAGCATCGCACAGGTCGATGAAATGGGGTTGGTGACCGTTGGCCCTCGGAGCGCGGAGGCCTACCCCGGGCCGGCCTGCTACGATCAAGGGGGAGAGGAGCCAACGGTGACCGATGCGGACCTCGTCCTGGGTTACCTGAACGAGCACTTCTTTCTGGGGGGCAAGATGTCCCTCGACAGGGAACGGGCTGTCGGGGTGATCCAGGAGGGGATCGCGGCGCCCACCGATTTGTCCCTGGAAGAGGCGGCCTGGGGCGTGCACAAGATCGTGAACGAGAATATGGCCCGGACGGCCCGTGTACAGGCCGTGGAGAAGGGCCTGGACATTACGGATTATACGATGGTGGCCTTTGGAGGGGCGGGGCCGGTGCATGCCTACGGGGTTGCCAAGACTCTGGGGTTACGTCAGTTCATCGTGCCCGCCTGTGCGGGGGTGGCCTCAGCGGTTGGGTTCCTCGTCTCACCGCTCTCCTTCGATTTCATCCGGACCTACATGATGCACCTGGACAAGATCGATTGGAAAGCCCTCAACGAGATTTACGAGGAGATGGAAGCTGAGGGCAGGGAATATCTGCACAGAGCAGGCGTGAAGGATGAAGAGATCACGGTGGTCCGGTCGGCAGAAATGCGCTACGTCCTCCAGGGAAGGGAGATCGACGTGCCGATCCCTGCCGGCAAGCTCAGTGAGGAACACCTGAGTGTTATCGAAGGGGCCTTCAACGACGAACACGCCCAGAAGTATGGAT
>Ga0180437_10007984_pt1 | contig 13600 bp, 12 predicted proteins | sample SS_ome_4_FD_132410 | JGI IMG/M metagenome (GOLD analysis project Ga0180437, IMG submission 132410) | Hypersaline lake sediment archaeal communities from the Salton Sea, California, USA - SS_3_D_1 metaG | ecosystem: Environmental > Aquatic > Non-marine Saline and Alkaline > Hypersaline >...
ACCAGAATTAAATTACAAGAACGAGATTCTAGAATTCAATACCGAGATTTCTTATCAATCTGATCTTGGGAAAACTGTGGGGGCGTTATCACCTAATGGTTTCTTTTATTTTTGGAGGCGTTTTTCCATTATCCTGAGATTCAGTATCTTAATGAGATGTCTCAAAATGAAGTTGATTTTAATGGTTTCCGTTCAGAAATTGCGGCAATTGAATCTGTATTTGACAAACCATTTGTATTGAAAGGAAATTTTATTAATTGGAATATTTCTTTTATCGCGAAAATATTTCCCAAAGTATTATTTATCCATTCAATTCGTCATCCATTTTATAACGCTCAGTCATTATTTGAAGCCAGGTTAAAATTCTTTGGAGATATTAATAGGTGGTACTCATACAAACCTCCGGAATATGAATTTTTACAAAATCTAGATCCATATGCTCAAGTTGCAGGTCAGGTCTATTTTACAAATAAAGCCATTGAAGATGGATTCGATCATATAGAAGAATCAAAATGGTTGCAATCTAACTATTCAGATTTTTGTAGTTCACCAATTGATCTTTCCAATCTAATCCAACAGAAATTAGCGGATTTGCATTATCAAATACCAAATGCAACATATGATGATAATTTAGACTTTAATAACACAAACGTAGTTAGATTGTCTGATTATGAGTGTAAAAAGATAATTGATGCCTATAAAGAATTTTCTGGTATTGCGATCACCTTATGATACAAAGTTGTATAATGAGTTCAAATGAATATATAAATAATTGGAGATTTGAATGGAGAATTATCAGAATAAATACATCATCCAGATACTTGATAAACCTGAACAGATGGCCGCTGTTGAAGAAATGCAGCGCATTGTTTTTAAAACAAATGAAACGAATATCGTACCAGCACATGTTTTACTAACGTATGCACATAATGGCGGAGTTGTTATCGGTGCTTATTATTCCAATGATCCAGACTCCAAATTGGATACATCAAAAAAAAATTCTTTTGAGGAACGCCTCCAAGAACCTCAATTGGTCGGATATGTGTATGGATTTCCCGGTTTATACAGAACACCAGATGGTTTAGAGCTAAAACATTGTTCTCATCAAAAAGGTGTTCATCCAGAACATAGAAACCGGGGGATAGCATTCGAATTAAAAAAGGCGCAGTGGATGATGGTTCAACTACAGGGTATCGGTTGCATTACCTGGACATATGATCCTCTATTAAGTCCTAATGCAAATGTAAATATTAATAAACACGGTGCGGTATGCAACACTTACCTGCGCGATGTGTATGGTCATAGTAAAGATAAATTGAATCCTGGAATTCCAACAGATCGATTTCGAGTAGATTTTTGGACCGATTCAGAAAGGGTCAAAAAAAGAATGAACAAGGATGTCCATGAAAAATTAGATCTGGATCAATTACTCTCTAGAGGTGCAGAAATAATTAATCCAACTTGCATTAACTCCAATGGATTGCCTCGTGCAGATTTCGATCAATCAGAAAGAATGACACAAGATTTTTTTTATCGCAGTGATGATCCTTCACAAATTTTGGTAGAAATACCGTATAGTTTTATTGAATTGCGGACAAAGGATATAGCATTGGCGTTGAATTGGCGATTACTCACGCGTTCAATTTTTGAGTTCTATTTTCAAAAGGGGTATATAGTTGTGGACTTTATTGTTTATAAAGATCCTCAACCACGCAGTTTTTATGTATTGAGTAATAAGTCCGATATTCTCTAAAGAAATCAAACAATCAATTTCCAGAATTCCGTGATTCCATGAGTGACTTAGATAACCCACAATTTCAAACTCCAATACATCAAGCGGAACATTTAAGCAAATTATTCAAAATTGATTTGAGATTTAAACGGGATGATTTGCTCCCACAATTTGGCGGTGGTAATAAAGCGCGTATGATGGTATACAAAATTCGCGAGATCGAGCGCCAGAATTGTGACGCAATTGTAACGGCAGGACCAACTCAATCTAACCATGCCAGAGTGACAGCATTATTATCAGCCTCCAAAGGCTGGCAGTGTAAGTTAATATTACATGGATCAAAATCGGAATTATTAAAACCGAGAGGCAATCTGCTGCTTATGCTGCTAGCTGGTGCAGGCATTGAGATTGTAGACAAAGATAAAATAAGGGCTTCAGTGAAAAAATCGTTAGAGGATTTCAGAAGAGAAGGATACAAGCCTTATGAAATCCATGGTGGAGAGAATATAACTGGGTCACTTGCCTATTTTGAAACCGTGAAAGAATTGAGCCAACAATGTGAAATTGATGGTTGGTTTCCAGATTGGATTGTATCCGCCAGCGCTACTGGAATCACCCAGGCTGGATTAATCGTTGGCGTTAATTATTTGAAATGGGAATCGAATGTCGTCGGAATATCTGTGGCAAGGAGTAATCCAAGAGGGATGAGTATTGTTAAAGACAAATGCGAAGAATTGGCTAGATCACTCAATATCGATGTACGGAACAATCCGTTGAAAGTTGATTTCAGAGATGATTGGATTGGAGAAGGATACGGATTGACTAACAAACAAACCAAAAATGCAATAATTTATTTAGCCAGTAGTGAAGGAATAATATTGGATCCAACTTACACAGGCAAAGCTTTTGCAGGATTATTGGATTTGATAAATCAAAAAGAGATTAAACAAGGGGACCGGGTTTTGTTCTGGCATACCGGAGGTATGTTTAATCTATTTGCGTCAGATTACTCTTGGGAGAATATTTAATGAATGTTTTATTAACTTGCGTTGGAAGGCGTAATTATATTGTTGATTATTTCAAACAAGCGCTTGGTAGTGAAGGCAAAGTTTATGCCGCCAATTCGTATGGTGATGCTGCTGGTATGGTTGTTGCCGACAAAGCATTCGTATTGCCGTCGATTTATCATCCAGGATATGTGAGTAATTTACTTGAAATTTGTCAAACGTATGATATAAGATTGCTTATTTCATTATTTGACCTTGAACTCCCCATCATTGCATCTAACCGACAAAAGTTTTTTGACATCGGAACCTTTCCATTGGTGTCATCGAGTGAAGTGAATGATTTATGTTTTGATAAGAGGAAATCAAATGAGTTTTGTAGCGATATCGGACTCAATATTCCTAAGTCGTATTTCTCATTGGAAGAAACAAAAACCGCCATTGATAACAGAGATGTTGATTTCCCATTAGTTATAAAACCACGTTGGGGGACCGGATCAATCGGATTGGAATACGCCTTCAACTCACCAGAATTATTTGTCTATTATGATAAAGTAAAAAGAACGATAGCTGGAACATACCTGATGGAAATAATCGGAACAGATAAAGCCAAGGATGTTATCATACAAGAAAAAATTGAAGGAGTGCATTATACAGTCGATATCATTAACGATCTAGAAGGTCGCTATCAAACTTGTTTTATTAAACACAAAATTGAAATGCGCGCTGGTGAAGCAGACCGTGCTGAACTTGTTTCTGATGAAAGAATTACCAAATTGTGTAAGCGAATTGCTACTTCACTCAAGCACATAGGAAATTTGGATATTGATATTATTATCAAAAATAATATCTCTTATGTAATAGATTTGAATCCACGGATTGGCGGTGGATACCCGTTCAGCCATGCCGCTGGCGCCAATCTTCCAGCTGCACTGATCGCATGGATAAAGGGTGAAGAACCCAAAGAAGAGTGGTTAAATATTCAGGCGGGTGTTCTTGCGGTAAAGGGTATCCAAATGTTTGTGGTAAATCATTAATCATACTTTCTATTCTGCAAATTAGAATAAATAGCTAGTAAAAATAAATCTATCTTGAAAAAACAAAAAATTGAAGATTTGGCTATTTTTGGCGGTCCGAAAGCTTTCAATGAAAAGCTGCATGTAGGCCGTCCAAATATCGGTAATAAAGACCAACTGATGCAAAGGGTTAGTGACGTACTCGACAGCGGTTGGTTGACTAACAATGGCCCGTATGTAAAAGAATTCGAACGAAGATTGTCGGAATATCTTGGCGTAAAGCATTGCCTTGCGGTTTGTAATGCAACATTAGCGCTTGAAATCGCGGCACGAGCTCTTGGATTTAAGGGTGAAGTTATCCTGCCTTCTTTCACATTTATCGCAAGCGCACATGCTATGAAGTGGATAAACATAACACCGGTCTTTTGCGATATCGATCCGAATACACACAATATCGATCCATTAAAAATCGAAGAACTGATAACACCTCAAACGACGGGCATATTAGGCGTTCATGTATGGGGTCAACCATGTGATATAAAAAGTATCAAAAAGATTGCTGAAAAATATAATCTCAAAGTATTGTACGATGCGGCTCACGGGTTAGGTTCCAGTTATCAAGGAAGAAAAATCGGCGGTTTCGGTGAGGCAGAGGTATTCAGTTTTCATGCGACCAAGTTTTTTAATACATTAGAGGGAGGCGCTATTACTACGAACAGCGACCGGGTGGCAAATAAAATTCGTCTCTTGAGAAATTTTGGTTTTTACGGCCTGGATAATGTTGTCGAGTTGGGAACAAACGGAAAGATGAATGAAATTTCAGCTGCCATGGGTCTGACTTCATTGGACAGCATCGATGAATTCATTGCAACCAATAAGCGTAATTATGATTGTTACCGGTCAGAATTAAACGATATCCATGGATTAAGAATTATCCATTATGATGAAAATGAAAGATCGAATTTTCAATACATCGTGCTTGAAGTTGACGAAAACAAATCGGGAATAAACCGGGATAAGTTGGTACATGTACTGCATGCTGAAAATATATTAGCAAGGAGATATTTTTACCCCGGGTGCCACCAATTGGAACCCTACCGGACTTTGTACCCGGAGGTTGGTAAAAGACTTCATGAAACTGAGATTTTAGTTGAACGGGTAATGTGCCTGCCAAACGGAAAAGCAATCAATATTTCTGATATTAAACAGATCAGCAAAATTATTCAATTCACTTTGGATCATTCGGAAAGGATATCTGAGTTGTTGTCTCATGAGAATAATAGATCTGGTAAATAAATTTGGATTCCAAAAAAAATTAACTTAGAGACAAAAAGTTATAATTACCTAAATGAAAAATACCTGTGGTAAAGATATTTATCGTTCGGCAGAAATCAATAATTTATCTTTTGGTTGTTAAAGAAGCAATCAATATCATCAATGCCAAACTGGGAATTTCCCATCGAGAATAAAAAATGCAACAAGCTTTATCTCTCTCCAATAATGTAAAAATAAGTAGAATCAAAATTGGTTTTGCACGCAGAGAACATTGGAAAAACCTGCTGCGAAACCCATCGCTGCTTTTGAAATCACCAGATCACAATGGGACAGAAAGCAGTGAAGAAAAAATTTTCTGTATCTCAATCCAGCGAACTGGGACCACTTCAGTCGGAAAGTTTTTTAGAGATTTTGGTTTTAAATGGGCAGGTTGGGAGGCTTCACGCAAGAATGGTTGGGGATTATCGTGGTATGACGGTGATTATGAGAAGATATTCTCATCGTTATATTTCAGGGCTGCCAACGCTTTTGAGGATTCACCCTGGTTTATGCCTGGATTTTATAAAGTCTTATATCACAGGTTTCCAAATGTTAAATTTATTCTCTTCAAGAGAGATCCTGATGCGTGGTTTCAATCCATACTCAACCATCCAAGAATCAATATATTAGAGGGAAGCAGAGTGCACTGTAAAATTTACAGGCGCGAATTGGAATACTTCGACTTTATGGGATCCTGGGAGATTGATAAAAAATTTGAAAATCAAAATTTCCCAAACAACAATATTAAGGAATTAGATTTTGCAGATCATTATAAAGATGTATACCGCCTGCACAACATTGAAGTTGAAGATTTTTTTCAAAGGCATGCGCCAGATTCACTTTTCGAAGGAGAGCTTGAAGATCCCGGCAAATGGCAAAAATTGGGTGAATTCTTAAATATTGATGTACCCAAAGAATATTCAAGCCATGAAAACCCATCAGGAGGCGAGTAACTTACAGGAAATTCATTGAATAATAAACGGAACAACATGCTGTACTGGAAAGGATTACTATGCTTTTCTTCCACAGAAAGTGATCCTTTTATCCCGGTTTATTACAAGAAAACCTGAAAAAATCCCATGAATTCTAAACCTTTGGTCAGTATTTTAATTTCCAGCTACAATCACGAACAATTTATTGGAGAGGCGATTGACAGCTGTTTAAACCAGACTTATTCGCCCATAGAAGTTATTGTTGTTGATGACGGATCTACGGATAATTCTCAAGAGGTAATTGAAAACTATGGGGATAAGCTAATTCCTATATTTAAGGATAACGGGGGTGTTGCTTCAACAAGGAATGTTGGATTCCCCATTTGTAAAGGTGAGTATATTTGTCTTCTTGACTCCGATGATTATTTTATGACGGATAAAGTTGAGCGAATGGTCAAAGTCGTTACATCGGATTACAAAATCGGCTGGTATTTTCACCGGGTGAAGGTTATTGATACTGAAAGGAACGAGCTAATTAGAATAACACCGGGAAAATTAACCGGTTATTGTGACATAAGGAACGATATAAAACGTGGCCGGATGCCAATTCATGGACCTTCGATGTCCGGATTAAGTTTTTCCAGGGCAATTTTTGAACAAATACTGCCGCTCCCGGAAGAGCCAAAATATAGGTTAACGGATAAATATATTAGAGTGGTTGCCGCATCTCTTTCTCCAGGTTTTTTTGAGGATGCACCACTAGGAGTATTAAGGCTGCACGGTGCAAATAAATTTTCAACTTTTTCACTGGAAGATAAACTCCCTAAGTTAGCCAGGGTATTGATCAGGAATGCATTTGGATTGAGGAAGAATTGGCCCGATACTATAAGATACTCAAACAGGTTATTAGGTCAAGGTATCGGTATTTTCAATAGGATTGGCGGTATCAATGATGAATATGAGGGATTGATCAAGGAGTGCTTTGCATTCGCCTCATCAAAGGACAGGTTAGAAATCCTTCTTTATTTAGTCTATTACCAGTACATCTGGGATGCCAATAAGAGTGTGAAAATATAATTTCGATTGAGCGTTGAATTTCATTCAATAAATCAGATTGTGTTTCATTCTTCAAAGAATGAAAAATTGACGAAGTATATGCGCGAATTATCTAAATCGTGAAAACGATTTACCAAACAATAGCTACCAGATAAAAAATATGTCAGTTTATGATGATAGAAAATATCTAATAATCGGGGGCACAACAAAAGCTGCGACAACCTCATTATTCTTTTATCTATCTGAACATCCACAAGTGTGTGCGTCCAGCATGAAAGAAACGCGTTTTTTCCTGGACCCCGATTATCCCGTAAAATCCAAGTACCGGTTTGAAGATGGTCTGGAAAAGTACCAGGAGTTTTTTAGTCATTGCAGTGATAAAAAATTAATCCGATTAGAGGCTACTCCAGATTATCTTTATTCTCAAAATACAGCTCGAAAGATATTCGATTCTTTTCCTAATGCATTAGTGGTATTTGTTTTGCGTGAACCAAGATCACGTTTAATCTCCTGGTTTCGGTTCGCTAAACAAAGAGGATTGTTATCAACTGAAATTTCTTTAGACGAGTACATAAAAACTCAGTTGCACAATCCAATAAGTAAAAAAACACCACAACACATGCGAGCCCTTGAGCAAGGATGCTATTCGATTTATTTGAAAAATTTCTATAATCTGTTGGAACCAGAAAGGATTCTAATTACTTTCTTTGAAGATTTAAAGAGGAATCCTATTTCTGTTGTTAAAAATATCTGTGATTATTCAGATATTGCCCCAACATATTATGAAGAATTTGATTTTAAGATTTATAATCCTACAAGGAATTTACGGAATCCAAAGATCAATAAAATTTATAATCAAATACAACTATTTATTCGTCACCGTACGCATAATAAACAAGCCATTCATGGGATTCTCAAGCGTATTCGATTATTGCTTGATTCATTCTACTTCCCGATAGACAAGAATAAAAAAAGCGAGAATATGTTTATTTCTCCTGATTTATCAAAATTAATAGATGATTATTATGAAATTGATAGACAAGATTTAGAAAATCTTATCCAAAGAAAAATTCCTTGGAATTAGTACATTATTACCAACGTCATGTTTTTTGAAAAAAATTTATAAATTAGAATAATCTATGCTAGTGATTAAGCCTTTCAATGTGGTTTTATTCCTGACCATTTTTATTCCATTACAGGAACCTTTCTTTAACTGGCTTCCGGTGCCGGATAGTATTTATATCTGGTTGAGGTTAGTGACGGAGATTATTATATATTTGTTATTAGTTTTAGTAATAATAAATAAAATGGTTAATAATAAGCCATTGAAAAAAACGCCTATCGATTTATTGGTTATTGCTTTTGTTGGTTTGTCAATTTTTTCAATGATTTCTAAAAGCAGTTTAACGATCGATGGCATAAATAATCTCAGGTCTTTAATTCGATATTTGGCTATATATTATTTAGTTGTAAATTTATCAATTAGTAGAAAACAATTTTCGATATTATTGCTGGTGATCTTAATTATTGGCGTTTTTGAAGGGATACTTACTGCTGGGCAATTTTTATCAGATGATTTCAATAAATTGTTTTTGTTAAAGAATGTACAAGCGGATATTGGCGGCATAGGAACAAATTTTCCAAAAGCAAAAGTGGGAGCAGTCTATGGAACATTTGGTTCGGAGACAGAGATGGCTTTGTTCTCATTGATTGCAATCATTATTGCATTTGTTTTTGGTTATCGAAAAGCCGGTAAAATTATCCCTGAACCGAAATTTCTTATTATTATCTTAGTGATTATTTGGGGGATTTTTGCCTCATTCAAACGAGCAGCGCTTTTATCTATTCCCATTCTATTAAGTGCGGTCTTATTTTTCAGTAGAAAAACACGGCAATTATCCTTATTTATCTTTGTATCAATTGGATTAATTACTAGTATTGTGTTTATTATCTTTTGGGGAGCATGGAATTTTAATTTCTCTCGTGAATATCAAGGAATTAATTATCGAAGGGTGGAGTCATTTTCGTTAGGAGATTATTTTTCCAATCCATTTACGACAGGTTATTGGGAACATCTTGTTGAAAGTCAAAGAATTAGATTTGCTCTCGATGTGTCGGGTACCATGCTGAGAGAAATTAATCTAATTGGATATGGTCCAGATCAACAAAATGCCAGGGAAACTTTGGCTGAAATAGATCCATTGAGATTTGTCCATTTTACTCGTCCGCAATACGGTGGATTTGAAGATGTATATTGGGTTGCGATGTTAGTGTATTATGGAATAATAGGTTTATCTATATTTCTTATGGCTTTATTTCTACTTTTTAGAACTTCGGTTTTGTTAACAAAATTTTCAGATAATAATGAAATCAGGTTGCTGGGAATTGTATTCAACTCTGTATTAGTTCTGACATTAATATTTACTTTTGTTTATCGAACATTTGAATTTAGAGCATATGGATATAATTTTTGGTTGTTAGCGGGTTTAGTTGTTAATGCGTATAACCAAATCATAAATCAGAACCATAAGCAACACGAATTAGAGGGGGCAATTATTTGAGTTCTCGGAATCCAGATGGACTGAACATTCTTCACATTTCTCAAAATTATTATATCCGCGGCGGTTCGGATCGGATGTTCTTTGCCATTTCCAGGCTGTTAAAAGAGCATGGACATGACGTAATCCCATTCTGCGCAGCGAGTCAAAAAAATCGTCCTTCGGAATATAGTAATTACTTTCCGGCAGCTGCAGATTTTGATCACCCGGGAATTGTAGATTATTACCGATATCTATATTCGAGACCGGCAAAACAAACAATTTCCAAATTAATTGCTGAAAAAAATATTGATATCGCACATTTGCATATTTATTATGGAAAATTAACCAGTTCGATATTAACTCCAATCGTATCTGCAGGTATACCTATTGTTCAAACAGTGCATGACTACAAATTAGTATGTCCCGTTTATACTTTCGTGTCGCACGGGAAAGTGTGCGAAGCATGTAAACAACAACAATTCTGGCGGGCTTTACCACGAAGATGCAACCGCAATTCGTTATCTCGTACCGCATTAAGTGTTGTTGAAAGATATGTGTCAAAATTATTGGGATCGATCCGAAATATTGATCGATTTATCCCGGTTAGTCATTTTGTACACAATAAATTGATTGAACACGGTATACCAGCCAATAAAATCACGACATTACACAATTTTATTGAATTTGAAAACGATTCAGTAAATAATCGACCGGGAGAGTATTTTTTATATTTTGGAAGGATTGAAACGATCAAGGGGATTTTCACATTACTTGAGGCGGCGAAGCATCTTCCCAAAATACCTGTGTTGATAGCAGGTGATGGAAATGATAAAAACGCATTTCTGGCATATATTGAATCAAATAAAATAACCAATATCCAGTATGTAGGTTTTAAAAATAAAAATGAAATTCGGGATTTAATAAAAGGCAGTATCTGTACAATAACTCCTTCAAAATGGTATGAACCTTTGGCACTAACCGTTTTGGAAAGTTTTGTGGAGGCGAAACCAGTTATTGCCAGCAATATTGGCGGAATATCAGAGGTTATTTCTGATGGGGTCGATGGATTATTAATTGAAGCCGGGAATTCAAAGGATCTGGAATTAAAAATGAAATGGATTGTTGAGCATAGAGATTTTGCTCGCACAATGGGTAAAAAAGGTCAGCGAAAGGTATTACAGAATTTCAACTCTGACCAATATTACGAAAAATTGATGGAGATATACCACTCTGTCTTGAGTAATCATCCAATAAGGGATTCATGATGGGGAAAGAATTAGTGATCTTTGTCGTTGGCAACAGCAGGAGCGGCACGACAATGATGAGCCGGATTTTAGGTTTTCACCCTCATGTTTTTTCATTCGAAGAGCTCCACTTTTTTGAACAACTTTGGAATCCGGATAATAGAGAAAAACTTTCCTTAGACCAGGCAAGGGTGTTATTTTCAAGATTATTAACAATCCAGCGAGATGGGTATTTAACACAGGGACAATATGAGAACTACCGAAACGTAGCCCTTGAAGTATTAGGAGATAATTATTCGCCACTGTACCCAAATGAAATTTTCCAATTATTTCTCAATTTTGAAACGAGCAGGGAGGGTGGTTTTATCCCTTGTGAACAAACACCAAGAAATGTTTACTATATAAAGGAAATCCTGGAACTCTTCCCATCTGCCTATGTCTTGAACATGATCCGCGATCCGCGTGATGTGCTGCTTTCACAGAAGAATAAATGGCGCCGGCGCATGCTAGGCGGGGAAGGATTCAAAACATCCACGCTGATCAGATTCTGGAGTAATTATCACCCCATCACAATTAGTTTACTCTGGAAAAGTGGTATTGAGGCAGCCGCTCGATTTATTGATTCTCCACGAGTCTTCAATGTAAAATTCGAAGACGTAATCGCATCTCCAGAGTGGTATATAAAAGAACTTTGCAATAATATTGGATTAGAATTCTTCCCTGAAATGATTCGGATTCCTCAGGTGGGGTCGTCTATTGAAAATGATGAACCAGAAAAATTTGGTATAAATCCTTCGACTGCAGGAAGGTGGAAGAGAGGCGGTTTAGATAGTTCAGAGATTTATTTATGTCAAAAAATATTAGCGGATAATCTTGAAAGTTATGGATATGAGGTTGAATACATTAGACCGAATCTTTTCTTTTTATTGAGGAATATATTCTTGTTCCCGATTAAATCACTTTTAGCGTTTATCTTTAATTTAAATAGAATGGGAAATATCCTGGATACAATAAGAAGAAGAATATTCAAAAGTGGGTAATTTTTCACTTTTGTCAAAATTGGGAATGTGAATGATCGCGCAATTGGATTGGCAATATATCCGGACGAAACCTTTAAAATCTATCTCCCGTTTGAATAGCTATTTTTTCATTGAAGGTAGACCGGTCACTACAAGGGGCCAGTGGATAAATCCTTTCGTCCTTTACCAACTGCGATTGGTTAAACTATTACCTATTGCAGGTAAAGTCATTAAACCAATATTTATTCTAGGGATGGGACGTAGCGGGACAACAATATTGGGTAAAGTATTATCAATTCACAAACAGGTCGGATTTCTAAATGAACCGAAAGCCCTATGGCATGTTGTATATCCAGATGAAGATATTTTTGGCAACTACAGCAAAAATCCTGGTCGGTACAGGTTAGATGAAAAAGATTGTTCTGAGAGTAACTGTCTGTCCGCTCATAAATTATATAAATACAGCATGTTCCTGACAGGCAGCCGGCGAATTGCGGATAAATACCCGGAGATGATCTTCCGGGTCCCATTTCTTAGATGTATATTTCCGGATGCCAAGTTTATTCTTCTTGTACGAAGTGGGTGGGACACCCTGCAATCCGTTGAATCCTGGTCAAATACAAAAGGAAACAAAAATCAAAATAACACCCATGATTGGTGGGGAGTGAACAATCGTAAATGGAAATTACTTGTTAAAGAAATTGTCGATAAGGATCCAAAAATGGCAGACATAGCCGCCAGTGTTTCCACAATTTCCAGCCAAGAGGACAGAGCAGCCGTTGAATGGGTTTCTATTATGCAGGAGGCACTCCGTCACATAAGGTCAGCGCCTGAAGAGTTTCTGGTAATTCGCTTTGAAGAATTCATCGGACAGTTTGAATACAATATCAATAGGCTGTTGAAATTCTGCGAATTACCGGAGGATTCACATCAACTTGAATATGCTAAGCGGATTCTCTCCCCAAGACCTGCATATGGAATGTGTTCTTTACATCCAGCGATTGAAGGGATATTCCGGGAAACGATGGAAGATTTTGATTACACATAAAAATCGGCTTGAAATGCATTTTCTTTGTTTATGATATAAATTGTTGATTTATCAAAAAGCAGTAGGATGGAGGATTTATGAATAAAAGTCTGGTAACTGGTGGGGCTGGCTTTATTGGATCACATGTTGTTGATGAATTAGTAAACATGAATCATCAAGTTGTTGTACTTGATAACCTGAGTGGTGGATTTATTGAAAATCTAAATCCTGAGGCGGAATTTGTTGATGGTGATATTGTTGACAACACATTAATTGAAAACATATTCCAGGAATATTGTTTTGATTATGTATTTCATCTGGCAGCATACGCTGCTGAAGGATTGAGCCAATTTATAAAGAGATACAACTACGCCAATAATCTAATCGGAAGTGTAAACTTAATAAACTCGTCAATTAATTCAAATACAGTGAGATGTTTTGTATTTACTTCATCTATAGCAGTTTATGGATCAAACCAGCTGCCCATGATAGAAGAAATGAAACCTGCCCCGGAGGATTCATATGGTATTGCCAAATATGCCATAGAACAGGAATTGGATGTTTCTCACCAATTATTTGGATTGCCTTACATAATCTTTAGACCGCATAATGTATATGGAGAACGCCAGAATATTGGTGATCCTTACCGCAATGTTCTGGGTATATTTATGAATCAAGCCATGCTTGGAGAGCCGTTTTCGATATATGGTGATGGC
>Ga0180437_10007985_pt1 | contig 13599 bp, 12 predicted proteins | sample SS_ome_4_FD_132410 | JGI IMG/M metagenome (GOLD analysis project Ga0180437, IMG submission 132410) | Hypersaline lake sediment archaeal communities from the Salton Sea, California, USA - SS_3_D_1 metaG | ecosystem: Environmental > Aquatic > Non-marine Saline and Alkaline > Hypersaline >...
AACAAAGAAATTAAAAAATAAAACTACCTGTCCAACAGTAAAACCGAATCGCTTATTGGCTATTATTCCTAAAATTTCACTCCCATCTAAGCAACCTCCATAGCGAATAATAAGGCCAACACCGATTCCTAAAATAGCCCCTCCTAATACAATAACTTCAATTGCATCTCCATGATAGGGGGGTAAGTTTTCAGAAAGGATTAAAAATCCAGAGAAGATCAACAATGCAATAGACATCTGGATGACAAAATTTCGGCGAATAAATTTATACGCTAAGTAGATAAAAGGAATATTTAAAATAATAAGATAAATTGGAATTAATTTATCGCTAGTGAGTCGACCTAAAATCAAAGAGATACCAACGATACCCCCATCAATTAACTTGTTAGGGTATAGAAACATTTCAATAGAAAGTGCAGCTAAAAAAGCGCCGACGACAGTCCAAAAATAAGTGAAAAAAATCTGTAGAGGTTTTTTCTTTGCATGTGAAATCTGTACCATGCTGACATAATAGCTGAAAAACCCTTCAAAGTAAAGAAAATTAAAGTTTAATGGGAGGGTAGTGTCCGTATTCTTTCTGCGACAGGTCTTGTATTTACACTCGGAATAACTAAGTAGTTTTTATTTTTAATAATAGTATTCCGTACTTTTACGCCCGTTTTCTGAATCACTGTTCTAATGTGCTTAATAGAAGGGGTTGCATCAATAGCTACTAGTGCATCAAGGTAATTTCCAGGACGAACAAAACCGTGAAATGGAATTTTAAAAAGGTCGGTTAAATAGTTTATATGAGAGTTATAGTGTGCTAGCTCTTTTGTATATCTAATTTTAGGGGTCACTTGACTTACTACCATTTTGCTAAAAGCGTTGATTTCTTCTTTTGCTAAAAGGTAGGTGTGGTTTTTCAACATATTAGATTTCGATAAGCAGGCACCAACATCATCATAAGATGGCTCAAGACGTCGCGCTGAGTGAGGAAAGTAATATAGAACTCTATCTTGTAGATTTTCTTTTTTAAATTTTACCAATAAATTATCAGCGTGACTCGCACCACATAAAAGATTACACCTTTTTGTTTACGTTGAAGTTTTGATAAATTATTAAACATTATGGATACTCTTTGATCTTCAAATCGATCGAGAATACGAACCCTTTTAGAATGACCTTCAGATAAAGCTTGATCCATAGATAGATCTATACCTTTTACTGTAATTGCATGTTTACGTGTAATTTTAAATATACTTTCGAATAACTTAGATGCAGGTAAGTCTTTAATTCTTTCTGCTACTACTTGGTAATGTTTGCTAGAAACATACATTCGCATTAAGTGAGATAACTCAGAAAACCCCAATAAACTCAGTTGTTTGGTTATTTTTACTTGCTTTAGAAGTCCTTCTGCTTGTGCTTTGAGAGTAGAAGCTTCCTCTAATGCAGTTTTATGGTTGGCAATGATTGCATCTGAACTTAAATGTTCAGCAGTTTCAATGCAAAAGGTGTCATAACCTTGTTTTGCTAATTTAGGTAATAGGGTTTGTATTAGATGCTTGGGTATGGTATCCCAATGACGTTCAAAGAGAATAACTATGGGAAGACTCATATTACATCAATGATTAAATTAATAATGCAACAACTATAATACAATTATATTTTATTATCAAGTAATATTAAAGTTGAATGACTATAACACTCGAGACAAGTACAAAAAATACGAGGATTAGTAGATGATTCTGAGTATTTGCAATGTGTACAATTGCTTGAAAATATGCGCGAGAGAGGGGACTTGAACCCCCAACCTCCAACGTGACAGGCTGGCGCTCTAACCAATTGAGCTACTCCCGCATATATAATGCGAACATGGTGGGCGCAAGAGGATTTGAACCTCTGACCGCCTGTGTGTAAGACAGGTGCTCTACCGCTGAGCTATACGCCCATAGAAAAGACCACAAAATGGCATTTCCATGTGAGAAACTTAAATTAACCTAAGGTCTTGTTTCTCTTATAGACGAAGATTATAGTTGGAAGCTTTTTTTTTCTCAAGTATTATGTAAAGAATGCGAGTGTATTTTTTTTTAATCCTTATTTTATTAATTGGATGTGATCCAGGTTCTATGGAAGAGTATCGCTATGAAGGTGAAAGTGTATCTCGTCTTTTGTGTAATGATTTAGTTAAAATAGAAAGCACAGGAGATTTAAAAGCCCAAGCACCGAAGTTAAAGAAAAAATTTGTTCAATTAACAGAATTGATGATTAAGGCTAAAAAACATCAATTAATGCATCCAGAAGAAGTTCAAATAAGAGAAGTCAACATGTATTTAAGCGATCAGTTAAAAATGGAATTGATGCGTCTTTATCAAATTGAGGGATGTCAAATGGTGATTGAGGATCTTCAGAGAGAAAGTCTTCATAAACTTGATCTTTTTGCAGAGCAATATTCTAAAAACTAAATTGTTCATTCATTTTTTCAAAAATCGGAGCATGAGCATTTAGATGGGTGTGATCAGTTAAATCATTCACGTGGATAGGTACGCAGGTAATATATCCTTGAGTTAAAAGGTAAATATCACTGTTTAGATCTTCTTCGTGAATATCCCAGGTTTCTAAAATAGGATATTTTTTTGTCCCTTTTAAACTTACATCACTTCCAATACGGGCATCCCAAAAACTCTGTCCTTGCTGTGCCATTTTAAATCCCTTAATTCCATCTGTTTCATGTGATGGGAAGTTGACATTCATTAAAGTGCCAGACGGTATGGGATGTTTTATAAAATGTTGTAATACAGCTTGAATAAAGGGTTGAGCTTTTTTAAATTTTTCAGGTCCCTCTTCATAATTACATGAAAAGGCAATTCCAGGAACTTTAGCAAAAGTCCCTTGAATAACAGCACCAACAGTACCGCTATACATGATATTTCTACCGGCATTACTCCCATTGTTTATTCCAGAAATTAGAAAATCAGGTGAGGAATCGAGGAGGTAGTGGAGGGCAAATTTTGTGCAGTCAGCTGGTGTGCCATAAACTTTCCAAGCAGTAATCCCTTCGGGCCAATCTATTTTTTCAGCTTCGATAAAACGACTTTGGGGTAAGGATATGCCTACACCCTTACATGATTGGTCTTCAGCGGGAGCAACAATGGTCACGTCTGCAATATTATGAACTGCTTCCCAAAGGTTATGAATACCTTGTGCATTAATTCCATCATCATTACATATAACTATTTTTGGTTTTTTCATACTTACGATTCCTTTACTACTTTGAATTGAGTAATAGCTGAAATTGCCCAAATTGTAAATGAACTTATGATAAAACCGGGAATTAATGTTGGAATATCGATCGTTAAATTTTTATTGATAAGGGGCCATATTCCAGAAACTACTGATCCTGAAATTAATCCTCCCCAAGCTCCAAAGCGATTAGTTTTTTTAGAAAAAAGACTAAATAGCATTAGAGGTCCAAAGGAAGCTCCTAATCCAAACCACGCAAAGGAGACTAGGCCGAAAATTGAATTTGAGGTTGTAACTGCAATAGTAAAAGCAATTAACGCAACAATTGCAATACTTATTCGGGAAACCACAAGCAGTTCTTTAGATGATGCAGTTTTCCTAAAGCTCCTTTTATAGAAGTCTTCTGATAAATTCGAAGCTAGAACTAAAATCATTGAATCCATAGAGGTAATAGTCGCCCCTAAAATAGCACACAAAATGAAGGCGGCTACAAAAGCTGGAAAAACACTCTGAGTCATGTTAATAAAAAGCAGTTGATTGTCTGCGAGGCCATTTGGGAAAAAGACAATGCTAATTAGACCAATTAATGTTGCTGCAGAAAGTGAAATTGATTGCCAGGTGATACCTACCCATTTTGATTTAGGCATATCTTGAACATTTTTAATACCCATAAATTTTGTTACGATATGTGGAAGACTGAAATAACCCAAGCCCCACCCAAAAACAGAAAAAAAGATTGAAAGGAGTGTTATAAATGAATAATCAGGTATTAAACTTTTATAGGTTTGGGAAAGTTGCAAGCCTTTTATTAAACCATCAAAGCCTCCGATTGTTGGTAGGGCAAATACGGGGACTAATATAATAACTGAAATTAAAAATATTCCCTGAAAAAAATCGGTCCATGCCAAGGTTACATAACCACCGATAAATAGATAGGGGATGATAATACCAATTCCAATTGAAACCCCTAAAATAAAACTCATTCCAAATAAAGTTTTTAATAAAAGACCTAACCCTACAAGCCCAGCTGAAACATAAATTGTATAAAACACAAAAGAGATGAGGACTGTAAAAACTCTTAAAAGCCCAGATGTATCGGCAAAACGGCTTTCAAAAAATGAGGGGAGGGTTAGACTGTTGTATTTTTCTGTCATTGTACGAAGTTTTGGAGCTACGAATTGCCAGTTAAATAACATCATTAATGTCAGTCCGACCGCAATCCAGGCGCCATAAAGACCTTGGGTAAAGATAACTGCAGGGTAGGCCATGAAAATCCAGCTACTCATGTCACTTGCATGGGCGGCTAAAGCTGTTAACCAAAAGTTCATCTTCCGGCTCCCTAATATAAAATCATTAGAACTTTGATGCTTTCGATACGAGGCAACCCCAATAGAAAGTAAAAAAAGAAAATAAAGAAATACTGCAAAAAAAGAAGAATTCATGATTAAACCCAATTAAATAAAGGGACAATATAACTTTTAATGAATTAAAAAGCTTTAAAAAAAACTACTTGGTAAGAGCTTTTTTCGAACCATATTCACGACTTGCTATTGCTAAATTATTTCGAGCGTTAGGAAATAACTTTTCCATATTTTCAATTAATATTTTGGTGTCATTTCTTTTAGATTTTTGCCCTATGGGACATTGGCACATAATTCTTGCAAATCCATTGGTTTTTGCAAACGAAAGAATGTCTTTTTCAAAAACATAAATTAAGGGGCGAATAATCGTAATGTCATAGTCATGCATATAAATTTTAGTGAGATTGGCTGCAAATTCTCCTTTATGTAAAAGGTTCATAAGGAGTGTTTGGATACTGTCATCTAGATGATGACCAAATGCAATAGTTTGAAATTCTAGGTCTTTAGCTTTATGAAATAAAAGTCTCCTCCGTTCGCGAGAGCAGCTATAGCAGGCCAATGTTTCCCTTTTTTGTTTAGATTCAACAATGGTTAAAGGGATATGCAAGGTGTCACAAATTTCTTTTAAATAGTTTTCTGTGATTGCCGGGCCGCAGGAAAATTCTCCAGAGACGTGAATGGCATGTAGGTCTAATAGGGGGAAGCCCTTCCCTGATATTTTTGATAAAAGATAGGCAAGGGTGATGGAATCTTTGCCCCCACTTAGGGCAATGGCGATCTTTTTAGACTCTACGAGTTTGTATTCATACAGGGCTTTTCTGCACAAGCTTTCTAGTCGTTTGCCAATCCTTGTAAATTGTGTACAATTACTATTCATTGCTATATACTCTAAGCTTTTAGAAGAATTAAAGAAAAGGGAAGATATGAAAAACCAGGTAGGAAGAAATGATCCTTGCCCGTGCGGCTCTGGGAAAAAGTATAAAAAATGTTGCGCAAAGCATAGTATGGGGCGACATACAGCTCAAGTCATATCTTCTTCGAATACCCAATCGCTTTTAGGGCGTATTAGTGCTGCAGGAGCTTCTATGAAACAAGCAAAAGAAACGCAAATAGAAAAAGAGCAGAATGTTGGAGAAAAAAATATTAATATTACAGCGATTAATAAGCGCCCAGTAGAGAACTCTCCATCAATAGAAGAGACAACTTCAGATGTTTCCAAAGAAAAAGATTGAAACGAAATCAGAGCTTTTCATATAATATTCCCAATCTTGTGCTGGTGTAGCTCAACTGGTAGAGCACCCGACTTGTAATCGGACGGTTGAGGGTTCAAGTCCTTTCGCCAGCAAGATTTTTCTCTAACTTCTTTTAGCTGCCTGCTAAAGAAAGTCTTCAGGGGGAGTCGCATAGCGGCCAATTGCAAGAGACTGTAAATCTCTCCTCTTCGGAGTACGTCAGTTCGAATCTGACCTCCCCCAACTCTTTTTTTAATACAGATTATAAAAAGGTCTCTAATATTAATTTGAGGCTTCTGATTTAGGTAAGACCCAAAATTGATAAATTAGGAGTGAGGTTATTGATGTAGTTATGATCACTATAGCCAGGATTCTTTGGTCTGTTTCAGGTAAGAGGGCTGATAAGCTTCCCATGATGGCGCCACCGAGTAGTTGCATAAAACCATAGAGTGAACCGGTGTATCCGGCAATTTTCCCAAATGGGGTAAAGGCTGCAGAAAATGCATTTGGCCAAATTAGAGCACTACCAAAATAAAATAACAAAATAGGTAAAATGATACTCCAAGTAGTGATTCCAAAGAGATAATATCCCGCTAGCATGAGGACACCTGCTCCGGTCATTATAATCCATCCTATTCTCATCATGCTGGGTATACCTAAATGTTTTATAAAATGTACATTTGTCCATGCAGCTGTTGAAAAGCTTAAAAAGGCTGCTATTGAAATTGTCCAACCAAACATTATAGGAGTTAGGCCTACTTTTTGCATTAATAGGGAAGGTGCTAGAACTATCCATGAAAATAACCCTCCATAACTTAAAAATATACAAGTTGTAATTCCCATAAAAATAGGACTAGTTAGCAGTGATTTATATGTTTTGATAATAAAATGGGGTTTAAGTCTCTCTAAATGATGGTGCCTACCTGTTTCCTTGTAGTTAATCAGTACAATAATTAGTAAAATTAAGGTATATCCGAGCATAAAAATGAAACTCGATCGCCAGCCAATTGTTTCAAAATAACCTCCTAAAGCTGGGGCAATAGCTACGACTAGAATCATAAATATAGAGATAAATGAACTATATTTTGCTAGTTCTTCACCACTCATGACATCTCTAAAGACAGTTCGCCATAATGAAGCCAAGGCACCAGCGCCAAGTCCTTGAATGAATCGACCAATGATTAATAGACTAATAGTCCCAGAGGTTGCACAGATAACGCTTCCAATGGACATGATTACCAAACCTGTCATTATTGGTTGCTTGCGTCCAATTCCCTCTGATAGAGGTCCCGCGAGTAGTTGTGTAATCGACACACCAAATAAAAAAATCGATACACTGATTTGCGCTAAATTAAATGTTGCACCCTGAAGTTGATCAGAAATAGTCATTAATGATGGAATATAAATATCTGAAGAAATTTGAGTGGCAGAGGCTATTAGTAAAATAGTCACCATAAAAATAATGCGCGAATACATAGCCCTATCTTATAACTCAATTGTTTAAAAAATAAAAGTTTTTTCGAATTGCTAATGGACTTTTTCAATAGGTACTTAAAAGATATATAGTCAATGAACTTTAAAATTTTAGAGAGCTTTTAAATACTTCTCGAGATCTTCTTTTGTAATTCCATCTTTGAGTCGATAGCATCTAACTCTGTTACCATACTGAATGGGGATATCAAAAAAATGATGACGAAATACTGATTGAGAGCCCCATTTTGATTCGACCATCTCATTATCTAAATAGATGCCCCAATGTAGGATGTTGGATCTAGTGGAGGAAAAATAGACAACTAGATCGCCTTTTTGAGGTGTGCATGTGGAAATAAAGTTATCATTTAGGATTATATTTCCATAAGCTTCAATTTTAACTCCTACAGCACCTGTGGCATGAGAGGAGAGGATTCTTTGAAAGGCATAGTGATAACAGAGGCCAAAAAAATTAATGTGAGATAAACACTTAATTCCGGGAAATTGTTTGGGGAGATCCTGGGGGTAAGTATCAGAAATGAGTTGACGCCAGTATTTGTTTTGGTTAGAGGAATTAAAGTTTAATGAGCCATCTTCTTGAACAGTAAATTTTTGGTTCGAAGCTAGAGGATGTCTAGGGTGATCTTTTGGAGGGGCTCTCATAGCAAGTGTATCAACCCTGATTGGTGTAGATTTAATTCGGTAAAATTTGGCCACATTACCGAAATAAGGGGGGGTAAAAAAGAGATCATGCTGGAAAACGTAAGGATTTGAATGCCAATCCCATTTTGATTCTACCGTACCACCTTCTGAAGAATTCCAATTGGGTTTACTATTTCTATAAATTCCACATTGCGGTTGTGAGTATTTTACAGCGGTGTAGACAATTAAATCGCCTTCTTCTGGTGTTTTGATGCAAGTAAAGTAGTGGTGGATTAAATAATTAACACCATATGCATTAACTTGTCGGCAAAGTTCTTTTGCAGAGAATCCAGAAATAGCCTGAAGGTCATGGCCCAAAGTATGAATGACATATTCTAAACTGGAATGTTGAAAAGTACTTTTTAATTTTTTTACCAACAAAAAGAATCCTCCCCCTTGCCAATTTGATGGCAATGAGCCGAAGTTTTGCCCCTTTCTAAGGTGAGCTGGAGTAAAACTATAGTGATTGCCTATAAGGCTGATCCCTTTTCCATTTAGATGTCGATGCATTGCAGCAAAGAGTTTTTCTCGAACTTGATCTGAACCACCAAAGCGTGAATATTTTCGAGTGTATGTAGCGGTTGCATTCGTTGGGAATATTTGAGTGCCTGCCATTGTTCCCAAAAATGCTAGTTTTTTTTGTTTTCAAGTCAAATAGGTTATTTGTATTTAGATAAGCGCCTATTAGTGATTGAATCTCTAAGGGTAGATTTGTTTGGTTATTTAAATTATCAAAACAACCATGCAGCCAAGTTCCTTTAGGAAATTGGGGTGTTTGAAGATTATGAAATGTGTTTGAAATCATTTTTTTAAAACTTTTTCCTTTAATTATACGTGATTATGAAATTTTAGGAAAGTTAGTTTAAGACAAATAAAAATTTTATATGTTTACTTTTATTTAGATTATTTCTATCCTTGTTCTGTTATGATTTCAATAAAAGACCTTTCTTATCAGCACGGTGACCGAGTGCTGTTTACTGACGTTAATCTAAATTTATCTAAAGGGCGTGCCTATGGCGCAGTGGGAGCCAACGGGTGTGGAAAGTCGACTCTTTTACATATATTGGCAAATGAATATTCGAGTGAGTTTGGTGAAATCATTATCAGCAAAAGCGCTACAATTGGTTGGCTTAAACAGGATCAGTATGCTCATGATGAGACTAGAATTTTAGATGTTGTTTTACAGGGGAATCCTAAGCTTTGGAAGGTGATGGAAAAGAAAGAGCATCTATTGGAAAGTTCAACTTGGACAGACCAAGTGGGGGTGCAAATTGCAAAACTTGAAGAAGAAATTGAGCATCTAGATGGATATAGTGCAGCATCTGAGGCAGAGAAATTACTTGTTGGATTAGGAATTGAAACTTCAAAGCATAATCAAAAGTTAAATTCTTTATCAGGGGGATATAAGCTCCGAGTTTTACTTGCAAGGACACTGTTTAGTAAACCGGAGATATTATTACTCGATGAGCCTACAAACTATCTTGATATTGTTACGATTGCTTGGTTGGAGAAATATCTGAGAAATGAATTTTTAGGACTATTGATTTTTGTATCGCATGATTTTGATTTTTTAAATAATGTGGCAACAGATATTTTAGATATTGATTATGGCGAGATTAGACATTACAAGGGCAATTATCGCGTTTTTTTGAAAAGAAAAAAAGAAGTGATAGAGCAGATGCTCCATGAAAGAACGCATATTGAAAGAAAAATAGCTCACATGCAAACTTTCATAGAAAAGTTTGGAAGCAAGGCATCAAAAGCAGGGCAGTGTCAGTCTCGGGAAAAAATGATCGAAAAAATTAAAATTCCTGACATGAAAAAAACCTCTCGAATAGCTCCAAACTTTGACTTTAAGCAAAAACGAAAAAGTGGACAGCGTGTTATTAAGGCAAAGGGAATATCAAAATCTTTTGGAGATAAAATTGTGCTATTTGATATTGGTTTTGAAATTGAAAAAGGCGAAAAAATTGCAATTATAGGACCGAATGGAATAGGAAAATCTACTTTGTTAAAAATTTTAGTGGGGCAATTACCTCAAGATGAAGGGGCATTTGAATGGGGCTTTGAAACACGGTTTTCTTATTTTGCACAAGAACACCATGAGATGCAAAAAAGTAAGGAGACAGCATTTAATTGGTTACGTGATAACGTTGTTTCTACAGAACAAGAAGCGCGGAATATGCTAGGAAAAATGCTCTTTTCTAATGATGAGGTGAAAAAAACTTTAAATGTCTTAAGTGGGGGAGAATTAACCCGACTTTTATTTGCTAAAATTATGTTAGAAAAAAATAGTGTTTTAATTTTAGATGAACCTACAAATCACCTTGATATTGAATCTAGAGAGGCTCTTGGTGATAGTTTAAAAAGGTATCCCGGTACAGTGATCATTGTTTCCCATGATCGTTCTTTTCTTACTCATTTCACCACGCGTACTCTTGCGCTCTCCCATGATGGTGTAAGTGAAATCATCGTCCATTAAAATAAAATCGCTTCGCGGTAAACGGTGAGATAAGGTTTCCTATAGACTGAAGTACAAACTTTTAGTTTAGGTCTGTTAGGGAAATTGAAATGGTTTTTTATGCGTCGGTTACACATTCCTATATCAAGGTATTCTAAATTCGGCAGATTTTCTACTAAATTGAGTAAAGCCTCATACTTAATAGAGTTTGCTCTTAAGGAAAGGCTTTTTAGTTTAGTTAAGTTAAACAAGTAATGTAGGTTGTCATTTGTGAGATTTCTACAGCGAGATAGATCAAGGTATTCTAAATTTGATAGATTTTCTGATAAAATAGTTAATGTTTCATTAACGGGAGTTGGTTCAAAGAGATATTTATCCCAACTAGAGAGGGAGAGATTCTTTAGGTTAGATAATTTGGCTAATTTCCTTACTCCTTCAGATGTGATCGTAGTACAATAGGAAAGATCAAGATATTCTAAATTGGGCATATTTTGGATTAAATCTATTAATATTTTATCAGTTAGAGCAGGGCAACTAGTGAGGGCCAATCCTTTTAATTGTTTTAATTGGGTTAGAGCGTTTAAGCCAGTAATTGAAAGTTCGCAGCAGTTACGCAAACAAAGGTATTCAAGGTTTGGGAGATGTATTAAATGTTGTAAGCTCTCATCCCGAAGTCCTTTACAATCTAAAAGCTCTAAGAATTGTAAATTTTTTAAGTTTGCCAAGTTTTGGTAGTCATTTGATTGAAAAATCATAGCATTTTGAATAGTAAGATGTTTTAACTGATCCGATAGAGTTATCTTAGCTATGCTGAAGTAATAAGTGCTCCGTCCTACTAGTCTCAAATGAGTTAACATTGTAGCTTTTAATAGATGATATAATCCCTTATTAGTCAGATTATCAGCATGGGGAATAGTAAGATGGGTAATTTGTGGGCAATGATCTATCAAGTATAATAGATCACGGTCTGTTGGAGAAAATTGTAAAGTGGATAAGTCAAAGTGAGTGTTTTCAATAAAATTGTTATAATATAACAATCCCTCAATGTTGTGTTTATATTCAGTGGGTACAGTAATGCCTATATATTCGCGGACAATATTTTTTATTGGAGGAGGTAAAGGAATGATTTCAGTAAGTTTGTTTTTGATTTCGGGAGGGGAGGGGGTGAAGTAGAATATAGTTCTTACAATAATCAATTCAAAAAGCGAGACAATTTGACCGATGATAGGGAGGGATTCTGTAATGGACATAATGGAGTGAAATATTCGAGTTTTCCTATCAATTGGTTTGTCAGTATTTGAAATCAAATAACTGAATTTTTCATGTTGAGCGCATAGCTTCAAAGAAAGAACATTTTTTAATGTGTAGTGTTCTGGTTTTAGTAAATAAGTTGAAATCATTATTTTATTATGGGGTTGTTAATTGATTATATCAAATTTGTAAAAAAAAAGAATGTAAAAATACCTCTATGTGAGATATAATTTTACATTATGTTGTTTCATTTAATAAAAGTTTTACTACTTTCTTTTTCAGTGTCTCCTTTGTCGGCTTCTCCATGGGATTGGTCTGAGGTAGATGTGGAAAAGGTGAAGTTGCCTAAAGAATTTCTTTGGGGAACCGCTGTTTCTGAATTTCAGGTGTCGGGGGCTGAAAATTGTCCCGATTCTCAGTGGGCTGATTGGGAAAACCCTGAAGATCCTTCGGGGAGTGCTACCGATATGTGGCATAAGTATAATGAAGATATTTCTTTAATGAAGGAATTGGGTCTTAACTCATTTCGATTTTCTATTGAGTGGAGTTTGATTGAACCTGAAGAAGGGATTTTTGATCAAAGTGTGATGGAGCATTATAAGGAAATGGTGAGGGCTTTAAAAGAAGCTGAAATCACCCCTATGGTTACATTGCACCATTTTAGTAATCCTAGGTGGTTTGAAGAGAAAGGTGCTTTTGAAAAAGAAGAGAATATTGAAGATTTTGTCCGATTTTCAAAGTATGTATTTTCAAATTTAAGTGATGAAGTTGAATTGTGGGGTACGATTAATGAACCAACGGTTTATACATTGATGGGGTATATGCTGGGAGAATTTCCACCTGGAAAAGTGGATTTTCAATTAGCTGCTGAAGTTTTAAAAAATTTATTGTTAGCACATGTTAAAGTCTATCAAGAGTTAAAGGTAATGCCAAATGGAGATGTTTGTCAGATTGGACTTGTCCATCAATATTTAAAATTTGAGGCGTATCATAATTGGAATGGATTTGAAGTTATTCCTTGTTTGTTACTTACGAATAATTTGCATAAGCAGGTGATGAATTTTTTAAAAACGGGAAACTTTTCTTTTTATATCCCCTTTATGGCGAATCTTTCATTTGAAGAAAAAGAGGCTCCTGAAAGTTTTGATTTTATCGGACTTAATTATTATTCTCGGGCAGTGATTTCTATGCAGGCATCTCTTAGTGAGCCGTTAGGTGCTGCGTGTTATAAAGATGAAATTATGACAGATATGCCTTATGCTATGTATCCAGAAGGTTTATATATGGCTATTGCTGAAACTTCAGATCTCCTTGGAAAACCCATTTATATCACTGAAAATGGGATAGCAGATAGTAAAGATGACAGGCGTGCTATTTTTCTTGAAAGATACCTTTATGCCTTAGCAAAAGCCTCTGAAGAAGGGTATGATGTTAGAGGTTATTTCTATTGGTCATTGATCGATAATTATGAGTGGGCTGAAGGATGGAAGATGAAATTCGGTCTCTATTCGCTTGATCTTGAGACAAAAGAGCGCACTTTAAGAGATGGCGCTAAAGTCTACCAAAAAGTCATCTCTCAATCAAAATAATTGCAGAAAAAATCGCCTATTCATAGGGTAGAAATAACAAAAGCAAGGGATAGGCTATATGTCTGGATTGTTCTTTATTTTTTTTATTGCCATGATTTTTATTGCTATCGGATGGCGTACCACAGCAATGTGGATTATTGGAATTAACTTAATCTTATGCTTTTGGATGCTCTTTTACTATCTATCAATGCCGGTGAATATTAATTTATGAATGAATTTTCACGTGAAATCAATGCTTTAATTGTATGTATTCTCTCAGGGGTCTTGTTATCGGCAATGTTTGTAGAGTTTTATTATCGCCAAGCTCCTTG
>Ga0180437_10007986_pt1 | contig 13599 bp, 4 predicted proteins | sample SS_ome_4_FD_132410 | JGI IMG/M metagenome (GOLD analysis project Ga0180437, IMG submission 132410) | Hypersaline lake sediment archaeal communities from the Salton Sea, California, USA - SS_3_D_1 metaG | ecosystem: Environmental > Aquatic > Non-marine Saline and Alkaline > Hypersaline > Sediment...
ACGCTCGTGGCGACGACAGTGATTGAAGCCGTGGATCTGGCGCACTCCCGCAAGACTGTCGACAAGGAGGTGGCGAGTGCCGGTGACATACTGCAATACGAGATCGAGCTGAAGAACACCGGTGCCCTTACGGCCACTGATGTCTATCTGCGAGATCCAATACCTCCGTATCTCACCTACGTGGCCGACAGTGTGCTGGGCGCAGACTACAACGCGGTGCTCAACCAGGTCGAGTGGAACGGTTCCCTGCCGCCCGGGGTGGAGGGCAGCTATCGCTACGCCGACAGCGATGGCGACGGTGTGGCGTACGCGTGGGTGGATGCCACTGCGGATGGCACCAGGGTGCCAGGCGGCGGCGATGATCGTGCCCTTGGTCCCTTCGATATCGGTTTCCCTTTCCAATTCTACGGCAGGACTTGTACCCAGTTCTATCTGAACACGAATGGCCAGGTGCTCTTTGGCGAGGGTGCGGAATCCTATGCCAATGTGGAAGTCCCCAACTCGTTGGCCCCCAACGCCTTCATTGCCCCCTTCTGGGATGATCTGCTATCCGAAGCGGGGACCATGTATTACAAGCTGCTGGGCGATGCGCCAGAAAGGCGGGTGGCGATCGAGTGGCACGACGTGCGTCCCTTTGGCTCTGCGGGCGGGCTGACCTTCCAGGTCGTGCTGTACGAGGGTAGCGACGAGATCCTGATCCAGTACCGGACTCTCGACGGGGCGGCGGGCGACGGATCGAGTGCGACGGTGGGAATCGAGGATCAGAACGGCCTCGAGGGGGTGCAGTACCAGTATGAGGGCAGCGGGCCGGGTTATCCACTGCACCCCGGTCTGGCAGTACTGTTCACGCCCGTGAGGGGCAAGCGCATCGCGTTTCGGTGTCGGATTGCGCCTGAGGTACCGCTGAAGACACTCATTGTGAACCAGGCGCAGTTGACCGAGTCCGGAAGACCTGCGCTCTTGCTGAACGCTTCGACGCGAGTGGATTGGGTGGAATTGCCCCTCTCGCGCAAGACCGTAGACAAGCCGCTGGCGCGGGGAGGCGACGAACTCCTCTACCTGATTGAACTGAGTGGCACCGGTTTGGGAGCGCCTGCTACTGCCAGCCTGGTTGATCCGATTCCGGCTTACCTCACCTACGTCGAAGGCAGCGTGCGAGGGGCCACATACAATGCCGGCCTCGATCAGATCGAGTGGAGCGGTATACTGACGCCACAGGCTGAGGGGCGCTATCGCTGGGCCGACAGCGACGGCGGCCAGGTGGCGTATGAGTGGTTGGATGCTACGGATGGCACTCGGGTGGCAGAGGGTGGCGACGACCGCTCGCTGGGGCCGTTTGACATCGGTTTCCCCTTCCAGTTCTACGGCACGACCTACACCAGCTTCTACTTGAACACGAACGGTCAGCTGCTCTTTGGCAGCGGTTCGTCGGCGCTGTCCAATGTCGGGATTCCTGACTCCGGCAGTCCCAACAACTTTGTCGCACCCTTGTGGGATGATCTTGTTTCGGAGGCTGGGACATTGTGCTACAAGCTGCTGGGCCAGGCACCACAGCGTCGCCTCGTGATTGAGTGGGCGGGAGTGCACCGCTTCGGTTCCAGTGACCTGCTGACCTTTGAGGTGGTCGTTGATGAAGGCAGCAACCGCATTCTGCTCCAGTATCACACCCTGGAAGGCAGCGCATCGGACTTGAGCGGGGCAACTGTTGGTATCGAAGATGCGGATGGTGCAGAAGGTGTAGAGTACCAGTATGACGGCAGTGGCCCGGGCTATCCCCTGCACGAACAGCTAGCTGTGCTCTTTGAGCCTGTGCTGGCTCAGCAGATTACCTATCGCGTTCGCGTCGTGCCCGGAGCACCGCTCAATACACAGATCGTGAACGAAGCTTTGCTTGTGATCAACGATCAGCCAGCCTTCCCGCTGACCGCCACAACGTGGATCAACCGCATTGATCTGTCCGAGTCGGCGCTTGAGGTCCACCCGGAACAGGTCAGCCCCGGAGGCCGGCTAACCTACACCATAACGGCGCGCAACTCGGGCAATGTGAGGGCCACCGCTGTGAGCCTGGTCAGTCCCATTCCTGCCGGCACGAGCTATGTGTTGGATTCGGCGACCGCTGGTGCGCTGTACAATGCACAGGCAGAGCACGTTGAGTGGCATGGCGAACTGGGCCCCAGGGAAGACCTGCCCGTCTCCTTCTCAGTACTGACCCCGCACGACGCGCTGCACAACACACTCTTCACCAACACGGTGCAACTGGACGACGGCCTGGGGAATACCGTGACCAAGACCGTTGTGTCCGTAGTGCGCAGCCATGATCTTTCGATGTCCGACAAGGTCATGCCTGTGACGGTTCGCCCCGGCGAGGTGTTGACCTGCACCGTGCGCCTGCGCAATACCGGCGCGGTCTCCACATCCGCGCTGCTAACCGACGTTCTCCCAGATGGCGTCGCGCTGGTGCCTGGTTCGCTGTGGTGGAGCAGCGGTCAAGGCGGCGCGGACACGGCTACAGTGAGCTGGCACGGGGAGGTACTGGCCCAGAGTATGGTGGTGGTGCGCTTCCAGCTGCAGGTTAGGGCAGATTTGGCGTATGGCGTGCGCCTGACCAACACGGCGCGCATAGCAGACCCCCTTGGGCACGTCTACGAGCCGGTGGCTGAGACAATCGTGCTCTCGCCGCCGCGCAGCGGCCCTCTGTACCTGCCTGTGGTCCTGCGCTCCCCCAGCAACTGATCTCTGTGTATCAGTTCGGGTGATCTGACGGCCGCCCGCGTGCAATTTGACAGGCCTGTGTGATTGTCATATACTTGGCTTTGCTTGGAGGGGCTGTAGCTCAGCTGGGAGAGCGCATCAATCGCACTGATGAGGCCAGGGGTTCGAATCCCCTCAGCTCCACAGCGTCCTGAATTGATACGGTGAAGGCTGTGAACAGGAGTAGTAAGCCATCCCTGCAGAGAGTCAAGTGCTAAGTGGGTGGAAGCTTGGCAGGGTGCTCCAGGGAGCGCCAAACAAGGCCGAACTCGCCTGCGAGCCGCCGGGGTGAAGCGCTGGTTCCAGCGCCGTAGCCGCAGACGGCTGGCGCCCGTTAGCGCGCCTGAAGGTGGATACAATCGCCGCATGGGGATGTAGCTCAGCTGGGAGAGCGCCTCAATGGCATTGAGGAGGCCAGGGGTTCGAATCCCCTCATCTCCACTTTACTGACGCCAGGTTGTACAACGGCGAGGCCTGGTTTCTGGTTGTCGATTGCTATCAATCAGGGTGGTACCGCGGAGAGCATTTCGTCCCTGGACGACGTGCTCTCTTTGTCTTTATCGTTTTTCGCAGTGCAGCGGCGCTATGACGCGGAGGGTCCAATGAAGAGGGGAAAATACAACCCACGAGCGGTTGAAGCCAAATGGCAGAAAAAGTGGGAAGAGGACGGACTGTATCATGCCAATGAGGACAGCCCGCGGCCAAAGTTCTACTTCCTAACCATGCTGCCATACACGTCCGGTGACCTGCACATTGGTCACTGGTATGCCATGGCGCCTTCGGATGCCAAGGCACGCTACCAGCACATGCGGGGCTACAATGTGATGTTCCCAATAGGCTTTGATGCTTTTGGCCTGCCGGCTGAGAATGCCGCCATCAACCATGGGATCCACCCCTACAAATGGACGCTGGACAACATCGTGCGCATGCGTGAGCAACTGCGCAGCATGGGCGCCATGTTTGATTGGCAGCGCGAGGCGATCACCTGCGATCCCGGCTACTACAAGTGGTCACAGTGGTTCTTCCTCAAGTTCTACGAACATGGCCTGGCCTACCGCGCCATGGCGCCCGTTGACTGGTGCCCGCACTGCAACACGACGCTGGCCCGCGAGCAAGTGTGGGGCGAGGACCGGCATTGCGAGCGCTGCGGAACACCCGTGATCAAGAAGGATCTGGAGCAGTGGTTCTTCCGCATCACCAACTATGCAGATGAACTGCTGGACTTTACGGCGATCGACTGGCCCGAACGTGTGGTCACCATGCAGACCAACTGGATTGGACGCAGCGAAGGCGTGCAGTTCGACCTGGGGATCAAGGGTTCTGAAAAGAAGATTCCCGTCTTCACCACGCGTCCGGATACTGTCTTCGGCATGACCTTTGCCGTTCTGGCACCCGAACACCCGCTCGTGGACGAACTGACCGTTCGCGAGTGCCGCGCCGAAGTCGAGGCCTATCAACACCGGGCGCGTCGGCTCTCGGAGATCGACCGCCTCTCTACCGAAAGGGAACGCGAGGGTGTGTTTATCGGCAGCTATGCGGTCAATCCGATGAATGGCGAGGAGGTGCCCCTTTTCATCGCCGACTATGTGCTCATGGGCTACGGCACGGGCGCTATCATGGGTGTGCCGGCCCACGATGAGCGTGATTTTGACTTTGCGAAACGCCATAGTCTGCCGATTCCGGTCGTGATCGCTCCACCTGGCTGGGACGGTCACCCGCTGGAGGCTGCCTACCTGGGAGAGGGAACGATGGTCAATTCCGGCCGGTTTGACGGGTTGACCAGCCAGGAGGGTTGGCAGGCCATCACGGATGATATGGAACAGCGTGGCATTGGCCACCGTGAGGTCCAGTACCGCATGCACGACTGGTTGATCTCGCGCCAGCGCTACTGGGGTGCGCCCATTCCGATGGTGTACTGCGACGAGTGCGGCATAGTGCCGGTGCCGGAGGATCAGCTGCCAGTGCTGCTGCCACAAGACGCCGAGTTCCTGCCGACCGGTGAATCACCGCTCAGGTATCACGAGTGCTTTTTGAACACAACCTGCCCCAAGTGCGGTGGTCCGGCCACGCGCGAGACGGACACCATGGATACATTCATGTGCTCCTCGTGGTATCACATGCGCTACACGAGCCCGGGCTATGACAAGGGCCCCATGGACCCGCAGCGTGCCAAGTACTGGCTGCCGGTTGATCAGTACACCGGCGGCATTGAGCACGCGACCATGCATCTGCTGTATACGCGCTTCTTCACCAAGGCCTGTCGAGACATCGGTATCCTGGACCACGATGAGCCGATGTTGCGCTTGTTTAACCAGGGCATCATCCTTGGCGAGGACAATGAGAAGATGAGCAAGTCGCGCGGCAACGTGGTGAACCCCGATGACTTTGTGCACTCCATGGGCGCGGACACCACGCGGGCCTACTTGATGTTCATTGGGCCCTGGGATGCCGGGGGCCCCTGGAGCAGCCGCGGCATCGAAGGCGTGCACCGCTTCGCAAACCGTGTGTGGGATGTGGTCACGGGCAAGCCGCAATCCTTCGATCAGCGGCCCAGTGACAAGGCCGTACGGGCCTTGCGGCGCATCACGCACAAGACCATCCGCAAGGTGACTGAGGACATGGAGGGTTTTCGATTCAACACCATGGTCGCCGCGCTGATGGAGTTTAACAACTACCTGGTCAAGGCGAAGGAGACACCCGTGGTGCAGTCCGACGCCTGGGGCGAGGCCATCCGTGCACTGATCCTGCTGCTGGCGCCGACGATGCCACACTTGAGCGAGGAGCTGTGGCAGCGTATTGGAGAGCCGTACAGCGTTCATGAGCAGGCGTGGCCGGCGTGGGATGAGGAGGTTGCGGCGGATGAGGTGGTCACGCTCGTCGTGCAGGTCAACGGAAAGGTGCGAGACCGCCTGTCCGTGCCGGCAGGAATGAGCGAGGAAGAGGCCCGTGAGCTGGCTTTGGCCAGCCCGAAGGTACAGCGCTACACGTCACGCAAGGCCGTGCAGGACATCATCTATGTCCCAGATCAGATCATCAACGTCGTGATTGGCTGAGCTGCGGCTTTTGCGTGCGCAGGTCATAGACCCCACAGAAACGGGGGAGGAACCGCGGTTCCTCCCCCGTTTTGATCACTCGAGGCGCCAGAGCTCGCGCGGGTCCCACCACCCGGCAGACTGTTGTGGCGGCCCGGCATAGGTCCTGAGCACTACCGGCAAGTACAACCACCCGCTTTCACCTGTCGGCGTGGCACTGGGTGTGCGCGTGACCGTAGCGCTTGGAGTGGGCAGGTTTGTCGCCGTCGGCGTCGCCGCGGCCTCCCCATGCCAAATGACCAGCATAGGACGGTAGACTAGGGTGCCGTCTTCGGAGCCCTGGAAGTGATAGACAGCAGAACCAGAGCCTTGGCTTCTCAGCAGCAGTCCGAAGTTGGACGCAGGATTGGCCAGCCACTCGCGTACCGCTGGCGTTACGTCAAAATAGTACCAGTCATCGCCCGATGTCAGCTCCTGCTCGTCCAGCGGGACCGTATCGCAGTCAGAGGGCCACACACCTTGGTCGGTCCAGACTTCAGCATCAGTGGCGTGGTTCCAGGTCGTCTGCGTATCCGCCCATGTCCGCGCCAAGCGGTACACGCCAAGCAGGCAGGACAGCGGTTTCTCGCGGTAGCGCGTGCGCAGTTGCAGCGTGGCGGTCAGGACATCCCGCCCGCGAAGCTGTTCAGGAAGCGCAAAACGGACCAGTGCTGCATAGTTGCCGTCCCCCCTGACGCGCATGCGCGGGTTGCTGGCAAAGCTTGTATCGGGCTCGAAGAAGCTGATGTAGGTATCCGACACACCCGTGTACCCAGCGAGCCCTTGCTGCAGGATCAGTTCAACAGAGGGCACAGGCGTCTGCACGCCCGTCGCAGTCGGCGAGGGAGTGGGGCTCGGCGTAGCCGTGAACGTGCCCGTCGGTGTGGGTGTGGCGGTACGCGTGGAGGTGCGCGTCGGTGATGGTGTCACGGTTGCCGTTGGAACTGCCGAGCCTGTCACAGAAGGCGACGGGGTCAGGCTGGGCGTGCGCGTTGCAGTTCGGGTAGCCGTTGGCGTGTTCGTGGCTGTCGCGCTGGGTTGTAGCGTAGATGTGGCACTGGGTTGTAGTGTAACCGTGGCACTGGGTTCGCCGGTCACGGTCGCCGTTGGCGTGATCTCCGATTCGACCAGGACGATGACCAGCTTGGGACGGCGGTCCAGGGCATTGTCTTCAGAGCTGTTAAAGTGATAGACAGCCGAGCCAGACACCTGGCTCCTGAGCAGCAAACCAAGATTGGTGGCCGGGTCAGCGAGCCACTCGCGGACTGCCGCTGTCACATCCCAGGAGTACCAGACGTCCGCTGCGCTCAATTCCTGCTCGTCCAAGGGGACCGTGTCGCATTCGGATGGCCACACGCCAGCAGTCGTCCAGGCTTCGCTGCTGGTTGCCTTGATCCATGTTGTCTGGCTGTCAGTCCATGCTCGCTGCATGCGGTACGTGCCGAGCAGACAGGGCAGCGGTTTGTCTCGATAACGAGTGCGCAGTTGTAGAGTCGCCGCAAGGACGTGTTCGTCCCGCAGGTAGTCGGGGAGCGCAAAGCGGATCAGCGACGCATAGTTGCCGTCGCCCTTGACGTACAATCGAGGGTTGGCGGCGAAGTTGGCCTCCGGATCGAAGAAGTTGATGTAGGTGTCCGACACGCCCGCGTAGCCATCAAGTCCTGGTTGCAGGACCACCTCCGCCGTGACCGGTGTCGGGGTCGGCGTTGCCGTCTCGGTTGGTGTGGGGCTGGGCGTTGATGTCCGTGTGGCTGTAGAGGTAGGTGTCGGCGATGGTGTTGCCGTCAGGATCGGCGATGGCGTCGGGGACAGCGTTGTGGTCGGGCTCGGCGAGGGCGTTGCCGAGGTTGTCGGCGTCGGTGATACGGTTGGCGTCGCGGAAGGTGTGGGTGTCAGGCGCGGCACCATGTGCATAGCAGCGACTTGCAGGACTTCGTGCGTGGACTCGTCCTGCACCAGCGCGACCAAACCCAGATTGCGGCGGTCCCATTGGGCGGTCCCGGTGAACGAGTCAGCAAAGGACTGCCGTGCCCCGGTGGGGAGAGTAAAGGCGTGTTCGGCCAGCAGCGTGCGCACCACGTAGCGGGCCACCCTTTGCCGGCTATCCGTACCGAAGTAGTTGACCGGATCTTCAAAGGCATAGCAGCGGAACACCATGTTCCTGCCGCTGACGTCGACAAGGGCCTGAATCTCAGCCGACCAGTCGATCACGATCTGTCCACTGGTGTCTTTGGTGGCGGTGCCGTCTACCGACATGCGCAATGGGCTGGGGCGGGTGCGCTCCAGTTCGAACATCCCGCGGTACTGCTTGTAAAGCCGAATGTCGCTCACTTCGGTGGAGGCGCTGGTCAGCGGGTCGGTGCCGTTGAAGAAAGTCGTGGGCGGCCAGAAGACGTAGTACCACGCCGCACGCGAATCAGAAACTAGGCTGCCGATGGGGTCAGTGCTGGGCAGGTGATGCAGGAACGCCAGCTGATCAATACCGAATTCGTTCAGCAGGCCGGTCAGCGCACCCTCCGAGGCGGTGCCATAGGGCAGGCGCACGCTTGAGAACAGCTCTGCCAGTACCGTTCGCGATATCATGCCAGAGGGCGTCGGGGTGGGGCTTGGCGCAACGTAGGCAAAGTCAGCCACCGCGAGACCAAAGCCCTGTTCATTGACCGCGATCCAGTCTTCGCGGGCCTGGAGGAAGGGCATCGCTGGCGTCAGGATGCTCCCTGTGTCGTCAATAAGAGCGTACCACAGGCACGAGTCGGAGCTGTCCGCCCAGGTCATCACGACCTCGCCCTGGGGTGTGGCAGCGAGGGACAACCCCTTGTAGTAGCCGCTGGCAGCTTCATCCAGCACCGTCGAGGGAAGCAGCACCTCCAGCCCCGGGCTCAATATGGTGTAGCCGATCGTGTCGCCGCGAATCCAGCCCACAAAGATGTCGTTGTTGGGCAACAGGACCGCATCGCTGAAGGCAGGGTTGCCCTGAATCCCGACTGACAGCGTCGAAGGAAACTGGACCACGCCCCCGGCACTGTTCAGCACGGCAAAGAGGATGTTCGGTGGGTTGTCCCACAGTACCAGCACCTGAGCTCCGGGCAGAGCAACCAGGCGCGGATTGAAGTGGCCGCTCTCTCTTGTTCCGCTGGCATCGGTCACCAGCGCTGTCGCTGGCAGCACGGGCGTCCCGTTCGCCTCCAGAACGGCATAATACACGTCGTTGAACACGCCGCCGGAGAATCGCTCCCGTTGCCAGGCAATGAGAAAACGTCCGTCATCGGTTGCCGTAACGACGGGCAGGAAATCGCGAACCATGTCGGGCGTGGGTTGAGCAGGACAATAGAGCTCGCTGTTGTAGGTCAGGGGGCCTGGCTGGCGGATCATGTCGCCACTGCGCGAACGAATGGCGTAGTACACGTTCTCACTAGCACATTCGGAGATGCTGGGCGGCCATTCGGGAGGCGTCTGTCGTGTCCAAGCCAGAGCTAGGTTACCATTCGCCCCGCTGGCCAGCGTGGGTGATATCTCCAGAATGGGGCGTGGGGTTCGCGTGTGATCCGTCACTCGTAGCGTTGTCTGGCCACCGCCGCCAGGGGCGATGCTGGTGTACTCGATGTCGCTCGAAAGGTGGCCGCGCAGATTCCAGTAGTTGTCTGGCCAGGCGCAGATCAGGCTGCCATCATTGGCACGGATAATGGCCGCCGAGTTCTCGGCCCGGTGGTCCCATGTCAGCTGTGCCGTCGCCTCGCTGGCCGGATGATAGATCTGTGCGTAGACCTCACCGTCCAGCGCTCCGTAGGGATCCCAGCCCTCGGCATAGGACTGGGCAAAGACGGGGGGCGATGCAGAGGATAGGGTCGCCACTTGCCGCTTGCTGAGGTCGATGGATGACGTCACGGTGATCGTTGCGCGGTCCCAATCGCCCACCGCTGCTGACCCAGGGACCGCAACCTGTATGGTGAGGGTCGCTGCCTCCGAGCGCTGAAGGGCTCCGGTGTCCACCAGCCCATCGCCATCTGTGTCCCCCAGCTCGGCGCTGCCCCGATAGAAGCGCAGCGGCCAGTTGGCAGTGGAGGTTAGGTCGAAAGTGTCCGCTCCCAGATCGCCACCGTTTTTTATCTGCAGCGTGTAGGCCAGCATCTGGCCCGTGGTGAGCTGCCCCTGGTCGGCCCGATGCACCTGCACCCTGGCCTGATCAGGAGGGCGCCGGAAGCGGATAGCTTTCTTCGTCGACAGCCCCGGCGCATCGTAGATGTACTGTAGGCCATCTCGGCCGGTCGCATTCTGGATTCCCACCGTGCAGCTCTCGAGTTCACCGCCGAGCAGCTCGTACTGAAACACAATGTCGCCATTGTCCCACAGCACCACTTCGAAGGTCAGACGATCAGAGGAGCCATCGCGAGATATCTCCCACCACTCGACCACAAAATAGCGGTCGGGATAGACGGCCCCTGTGCGGTAGAAAATGGCGCCGCTGTTCTCTCCTTCGCAGCCCACGCACAGGTCGTCCCAGAAAGCTGCGATCAGATTGCGCGGTGACAGAATCAGGGGCAGACCCGTATTTGACGAGGCCAGGTCTGGGCTGCCGAAGGTGATCACGCCGTTGGTGCTGATGTAGCAGTGTGTGTAAGAGTTCTCGTAGTACTTGAAGCTAAAGCCGAGCGGGATCTCTCCCGTCACCGCGTTGTCGCCGCGCGCATCGGCTTCCGTCCCGCGCGCCCGAGCGTCAAACCAGGTGTAGGCAACCGTGTCATCCCAAGTGTAGCCGAACGCATCTGGCCCGCTTGTTTCGAGCGTGGCGGTGGAAGGCTGGAGCGCCGGCTGCGACGCCTCGGCCGGCGGCGGTGTGGCCCAGGAGGTCATGCAGAGTGCCGCGGCGGCCAGTATGACCGAGACGGCAAGGCGTTTCATGGAATGGAGTATCCTTTCATGTGTGCCCTGATATGCCCGCGCGACGCGCTTCCCACCGCGCTGGGCGACAGGAGGTGAACAAGGGCACATCTGCGTGCAAACGATTGTATCTTGGCTTGTGCCGAACTCAAAACAATCGGCCTGTCCACGGATGTGGCGTTGGCCCAAGATTTAGACGCACGGCAAGGGACTGACCTACTGGGCGCGCACTATTCTTGCATCCGCTGTGGCTTTGTGGTAGCATGCGCTCATCAAGCTTGATGACCCTTTGACCCCTCGCGTGTCTTGGGTGGCGTTGGGCTCGCTTTGTGTGCGTCGCGAACCCGCAAGGCACACTGACCGGGGTATCTGACGGAGAAGCGACGATGATAAAACGCGCAACAGGTGCCTGTCTGCTGGCCATCCTGATGGTGGCTGGCGCGTGCGCGCCTGTGTCTCCCACGCCACTCGCTACACGCACGCCCAAACCCACCTTCACAATCTCATCAGGTGTGGCGACACTGGGCCCTGCGGCGACTGAGACGACCCGCCTCATCAGCCAGGCGGAGCCCACCGCGATGCCTTCTTCCGAAGTGACGGGTGAGGGCATAGCTACGCCGCTGCCCGTCGTCACTGCAGCAGGGCAGACCGTGGCGGCGACGGCTACACCATCTGCCACGCCGACGGCAACCTGGACGCCAACAGCCACAGCTGAGCCGTCCCCAACGCCCACTTTCACCCACACGCCGTCGCCCACTGCCGAGCCCACAGCCACGCTCGCGCCAACTGCCACGCCCTTGCCCTGTCCCGCAGGCTACATCCTGCATACTCATGAAACGCCCGCCTTTTCGATCTGTCATCCCGAGGGCTGGCTTGTTTCCAACTATGAAGACGCGGAGCACGGCGCAAGGGGTGTGAGCTTTGATGCGCCGGCCTCGGATCGGGTGACGGGCGCGGAATTGCAGTTCTTCACCGTGCAGGTAGCACCGGATGTGACGGGACTGCAGGGTCAAGCGTACGTGGAGGCCACCGGCACAGCGCTGATCAACCGCTACATGGATGTGTTGGTAGGGTGGCCATACACGCTTGAGGTGGATGGCCAGGCAGCGGTGGAGATTGCCTACGAAGCCGGCGTGCCATATGCGGAGGAGATGGTGGCCATCCTGGGTTGGAAGACAGTTGTGCTGGTGAACGGCGGGGAGTGGACGATCGAGGTGGTAGGCCGCGATGAGTATCGCGAGGCACTGGAGGCGCTGCACACGAGCGTCGTCGAGAGCCTTCAATTCCTGGCCCTGCATGGCGCAGAATAGGCGCGAATTGCTGGGGATTCTCCCGAGGTCCAAGCACGCAGTTGTTGACGAAACCGCGATTTTGCCTTTGCAGCATCTTGACAGATTGGACAATCCAGTGTAAGATGTGTGCAGAAAAGTGCTCTGATCGTCAATTGAATAGCCTTGTGTCCCTATAGAAGGGAGGTGATGCGGGGCGCCTGCGAGCGAATCCAGCAAGGGGGAGTTCGTAGGTGCGTTTGTCCCTTGGATTTGCAGCAGGCACACGATACGCATTGAATGCTCAACGCAGATAGTGTGTCTCCTACTGCAAGGAGAGGAAAAGGAGTGTAGACATGCGCAAGTGCTTGGCAATCGTGCTTTTAATCAGTGTATTAATGTCCCTCTCCGTGCTTCCGGCGGCAGCTGAACCAAAGCCTACCCTGATGCCGCATGAGGTCGTGCCTGGAGATGCCGACTTTGCCGCGACCTTCGGGTCCATGAACTTTGATGACCTGTGGTTTGAGCTGGAGCGGTACGGCTACGAGCTACCGCAGACCGGCACAGAAAGCTTCCTGCTCTGGCAATGGCAGGTGGATGACTTCCTGCGCGGTCGGCAGCGTGGAGATGGAGGTATCGAGGGCATTCCCCTGGGCTTCACCTTCCACCACATGCAGGGGCCGCCCAACCTCGCTCCCGGCTGGCAGGCGGCTGTGCCGCCTGGCGGTAGCGCAGCGGACCTGCCGTCAGACTGGCCGGTGCTGCTCGAGGACGAGGGTTACGACAAGGTGTACGTGTCGACCAACGGCTTCCTCGTGTTTGACGATCCAGAGGTCCAGGAGTTCGTCGCTAAGGAGATCTGCGAGAAAGACTGCTCCTGCAGCCCCTGTGGAGGGGGCGAGTGCGAGGAGCACTGTACCACTGAGTGGCACTGGGAGGGCGCGGGCAACTGGAACTGGTGGCCGTGGCAGATTCCGATTCGCGAACCACCGGATAACTTCATTGCCCCGTACTGGACCGACCTAGCCATTGGTGACAACAGCTACACGCACGTGCGGGAAGTATCCTACCAGTGCGTCATCCCTGACCTCTTTGGTTGGGGTGACGGGGAGTGCATGCAGTACGAGATGGTGCCGTCCGCGACGGTCACCATCCCGCGACCGCGTGGCCGTCTGCTGTACGCCACCGTTGGCGAGGAGCCGAACCGCCGGTTCATCGTGGAGTGGCTCAACGCCCGCAACAGACATACGGGCAACCTGTGCACCTTCCAGGTGCAGCTCTATGAGGGCAGCAATGCCACGCTGTTCCTGTACAAGGACTTTCAGACCAAGGACGCCAGTGGCACCTACTTTGAGACGCCAGCAGTGGTCATCGGCATGGAGGACTACTACGGCGCCTCTGGCGTAGGTACTGCCTTCACCATGGAAGGCGCCTCGATCGGCCGCATGCTGCCGATACCTGGGATGCCCTCCTGGCGCGGTATCGTCATGAACTGGCTGCCCAAGGCGGCCTTTGACCTGCTGCCGTGGTGGATCTTCGGGTGGATGACCTTTGGCTTCAAACTCCCGCCACCGCGTGCCGCGGGCGACATGGTCGGTTACGTCTACTAGAGTCCGGTACCGAGTTGTCCG
>Ga0180437_10007988_pt1 | contig 13599 bp, 10 predicted proteins | sample SS_ome_4_FD_132410 | JGI IMG/M metagenome (GOLD analysis project Ga0180437, IMG submission 132410) | Hypersaline lake sediment archaeal communities from the Salton Sea, California, USA - SS_3_D_1 metaG | ecosystem: Environmental > Aquatic > Non-marine Saline and Alkaline > Hypersaline >...
ACAACTTATGGTGCAAAAGAAGCCGGTGGCGATGGAGAGTATTTAGTCCGAGTAGGAACAGAAAACAGGCAACATGTTTTGGGACATATTTCCCTATTGGGATACAATGGAAATATGATTACACCAATGACCACAGGTGGTCCGGATGAATCAGCCCTGGGTGATCCGATTGAAGTGCTGCTCACCGAGTGGGCACGACAATGTAAAAAACAAAATGGGGTGGTAATTCTGCCCCACTTTCCAAATCCACGTTTAGAGAATGCTGCCAGTATTGTTAGTGGTGAAATCGATGGAGTGGAAATGACGTCGTGGTGGAATCTATACGGTGGTATTAGTCCATACTCTCTCGTTGATTGGTACCGATACCTCAACTGTGGCTATTTTGTGGCAGCAGTAGGTGGCACGGACAAAATGACCGCTCGCACGGCTGTCGGAACCGTTCGCACTTATGCAAAAATCGAAAATGAAGATGAATTTAATTATGACGTCTGGAAGCAAGCCATTCGAAAAGGACATACATTTGTCACCTATGGTCCGTTGCTTGAGTTTGCAGTTGATGGCAAAGCGTCTGGTACTTGGATTAAAATGTCTTCTTCCGGTGGAACAGTCGATGTAACATGGAAAGTGGCAAGCGTAACAATACCGATGTCAAAAGTGGAGCTTGTTATTAATGGTGAAATAAAAGAAGGACGGTCTGTTCACAAATGGGAAGACAACGGGCATTGGTCGGTAAAGATTGATAAATGCTCTTGGCTTGCACTTCTTGTGCGCGGACATTATGAGGATCAGCCGGAAATAATCGCGGCCCATTCTTCGCCAGTAATGGTTCAAGTCAGCAATTCAGAATTTTTCGCAGCAGCCGATGCCGTGACCATTCTAGAACAAATCGAAGGCGCATTAGCGTATTTAGACACTATCGGTACTCGGACCGACGACATTGCATACAAACGCATGCGCTTGGTGTTGGAATCATCTCATCGCAGCTTACACAACCGAATGCATCAATTTGGAATGTACCACAACCACACCCCAAAAACTCATCATCATGAACATGATTAAAATAGTGAAACGTAAAAAGCAAAAGTGAAACGAAAAAAATCACACATATTACGTTTCACGTTTGACTTCAAGGAGATGAGGATAAAATGATCGGTAAAACAGTTTCTCATTATAAAATCCTCGAAAAACTCGGCGAAGGCGGTATGGGCGTCGTTTACAAAGCCGAGGACACTAAACTCAGGCGTACTGTTGCCCTCAAATTTCTGCCACTAGAGTTAACCAGAAATCAAAGAGCCAGGAAACATCTTGCTGTCAATTTCTTCGGAAGATGAGCAATTGCTGATTATCGCTGATGTGATATTCCATCACATCCATCTGGAAAACGTTGAATGGTACGCCACCGTTGACTTAGATCCCGAGCAAATAATAATTGCCAGGCATAAACTTTTCCAAGGGTCTACTGCTGACAAAGCCTTTGTACATGCTTTCCACTTCCACTTCCCCTTCCCAGGTCTGGGTTACATCGTTCAGAAGGGGGAGGCATTTCAATAACAGCCGATTGAAAATATAGATTAGTGCACTGCCGTAATTTTTGTGGGTTGATCGGGATGGAGGGATGGTCGGTGGGTTGTTACGGCTCATGAATTACATTTAATTAATGTCTGAACGAATCCTCCCACACAGACCCCGGTTGTCCGAGCGCAGCGAGGATACAGGGTGTCTTTAATTCAGTGTAAATCAATAAAGCTATTCCAACATCCGGTACCCTCCTGCGTCGGGCAACCGGGGTTTGCATTCAGACTTTTATTAACCATTTGACCGCCACTCATGCTGAAAAAACTCGTGAACAGACGATCACTTTCACTTCATCAAACTCATCTTTTTAACCTCCACAAAAGCTGTTGCCCCCCTGCCAGTGGTACAACTTCGAGGCGATAAAAATACAAGCCCGAAGCCACCAACTGGCCCAATTCATTCCGGTCATTCCACCGCACGGAATGGGTATCAGCCGCTTTGGTTGCGTTAACTAATTCACGTACTTTTTGCTCTTGTAAATTGTTACTTAAATTTCTAAAATTGAAACGTCAATTATTTTATAAGTCATTGAAAAATTATGGAGTGCAGTGACTGTGTCACTGCATGAATTGACACAGTCAATTCACTCCAAAAATTTTTAAAAATAATCAATTTAGGTTATTATAACCAATTTGATTTTAGAATTTTAGGTGTTCAATTAACTTTAGCCGAAGAAGAGAGTTGATATTCAATCGAGGTTTCGGGATTGAAGGGATTGGGATGATTTTGAGAAAGATAATAATTATCTGTTAATCTGGCTACTGGCTAGGGGTAAATTTTCGATGGTGGTAGCTGAACTTTGCTTTAACTCAGCCATGTCGAAAAGCTGCGGATTTCGTGCCACTTCAATGCTGTTTAACTACCAGCGAGCTATATTTTCGAGGACATTGCTTTGATCATTGTCGTTGATCTGGACTTCATTACCAAACGGGTGGCCGGTAGTAAGATAGATTTTAAGATCAATCAATGCTGTTTTCTCCCATCGAATTAACATATTTTGCCAGGCGACAGAAAATTATATTGACATTTTACAAAATTAATTTATATTAATTCTTGGTGATAATATTCACTTTTGCTTGTTCTGCTCTTCATACTCAATATCTCATTGTCTCTCATTCGATTAATCACTTTTGCTAGCGCTTATAAAAATAAAAAAAGACTAATCGGCTTAACCTAAAACTTTTCAAATTACTATTCAAATCAGATTTGTAAAAACTGATAAGGAAGCAATAAAATGGTTGGTCAAACCATCTCCCATTACAAAATCCTCGAAAAGCTCGGCGAAGGCGGCATGGGTGTCGTCTACAAAGCCGAGGACACCAATCTCAGGCGCACCGTTGCCCTCAAATTTCTACCGCGTGCAATATCCGCTAAGCTAGCAGACCGCGAACGCTTTAAGATCGAAGCCCAGGCTGCTGCTGCACTCAACCATCCAAACATCGCTACCATTTATGCCATTGAAGAAGTCGATGATGAATTGTTCATTGTGATGGAATACATCGAGGGGCAGGAATTGAAGCAGAGGATCGATGCGGGTCCGTTGAAAGTGGATGAAGTACTGAACATCGCCATGCAAATTGCCGACGGTCTTCAAGCGGCGCATAACAAAGGTGTTTTCCATCGCGATATCAAAAGTGCTAATATCATGTTGACGGAAAACGATCGCGTTAAGATTATGGATTTTGGCTTGGCAAAAATAAAAGGGCAAATGAGACTGACCAAAACCGGTACCACAGTCGGAACAGTAGCCTATATGTCACCAGAGCAGGCACGAGGCGAAGAGGTCGATCACCGAACTGATATTTGGTCTTATGGAGTAATGCTGTATGAAATGATAACTGGACAATTGCCTTTTAAAGGTGAGTACGAGCAGGCAATTGTGTACTCCATTTTGAACGAAGAGCCGGAACCAGTGACCGTGCTTGGAACCGGTGTGACCATGAAACTGGAACGAATTGTAAACAAGGCACTGGTCAAAAATCCGGTTGAACGTTACCAAACCGCAAACGAGATATTGATCGATTTGAGATCTGAAGAGAAGGAATCTCTTCCACGCCAGGAGATAAAGTCTCCTAAAGTCTTGCCCAAACCGCTGTTGGGAATCACAGCAGTTGTGCTTTTATTCGCGGTTTTCGTCGTGGCTTATCTACTGACGCGCCGGGAAAGCAGGGAATTCCAGATTAAGCATACCCTGCCTTTAACGACAGCACCTGGATCGGAGCAAGATCCGGCCTGGTCGCCTGAAGGTACACGCATCGCCTACGCTTCTGACGAAAGCGGAAATATGGATGTCTGGGTAAAGCAGATCGCGGCCGGGCAAAAAATCAATTTAACCGGAGATCATTCAGGTTACGATGGAAAACCAGCCTGGTCACCGGACGGCGAGTGGATCGCTTTCATCTCTGAACGCAACGGCGGGGGGATATTTATGCTCCCTGCGCTAGGAGGAATACCGAAACAGGTAAGCGCCCTTTCATTTGCCATATCACAATCCCGAATTGGTTCAATACCCAACATTTCCTGGTCAGCCGATGGATCAGAATTAGTGTATGCGATTTCAGGTAGTTTGTATACGGTTTCATCTGCTGGCGGTGTTCCCTCCGAAATACCCCTGCCTCCCAAAGGACTTATTGTGGGGTATTTTGAGCCAGCCTGGTCACCGGATGGAAAACGTATCGCCTGCACCGGTTTTGTTGCCGAGGGAGTGTCCACATCACAGATTTGGTCATTACATCGAATTGAGGATGATCCATTTCCTGTGACAGAGGGAATATATATGGACCATAGCCCAGTCTGGGCACCAGACGGAAAATCTATTTTCTTTATTTCCGACCGGGGCGGAACCAGTGATGTGTGGTGGTTACCAGTTGATAACCGTGGCAATCCTACCGGTCAGGCGAGATCCCTGACAGCAGGCGCAGGGGTTGGCGCAATCTCGCTTTCAAAGGAGGGGACAAAACTCGCCTATACAAAAGTTGTTGATCGCTCAAACATCTGGTCGATCCCGATAAAGCCGGACCGTATGATCACCCTGGCTGAGGCGTCACCACTTACTGCAAAGAATAACTATATTGAAAGATTGAATATTTCCCCAGATGGCCAATGGCTCGCTTTTGATTCAAATCGCAGAGGCAATATGGATATCTGGATCATGCGCAAGGATGGCAGTGAATTGAGGCAATTGACGACACACCAGGCACACGACTGGACGCCACGATGGTCGCCTGACGGGAAGAAAATTTTATTCCACTCATTACGTTCAGGGAACCGTGATCTTTTTGTAATACCTGTCGTTGGAGGCGCTGTTACACAATTAACGGATCATCCCGCTGCAGACATTGCGGCCAATTGGTCTCCGGATGGCCAATCCATAGGATTTGTATCCAATCGCTCCGGCAATATGGACCTCTGGCTGATGTCGACTGGCGGTGGAGATCCGCAACAACTGACCTTCCATGAAGCACCTGATTGCCTTCCAGAGTGGGCACCGGATGGGAAACAAATCGTTTTTTCGACAAACCGTACTGGATTTTATGAATTGTTTCTTATTTCTGAGGAACATATTCTTAAACCCAATGCAAAAGCAAAACCAACCCAATTAACCCGGGGTGAGTGGGGAAATATTAATGCGTGTTATTGGACAATGGATGGACAAACGATCTATGCTTATGGTTTGGATAGGCAATTTAATCAAGGTGTTAATTTATGGGCAATCACCCTGGCAGATGGTTCAGCGAAACCTTTATTAGACTTGAGCAGTAGTGTTAAGGAACCTTTAAATTCTCTCACAAGTGATGGGGACAGAATTTACTTCCCGCTCTGGGAACGTATCGGTGATCTGTGGATGGCGGAGTTGTCAACAGTTGAGTAATGAATAGACAGAAAGGACCGTAGTGGAAAAACAGAATAATAAGCCGAGAGCGTCAAACTCAAACTTGAAGTGGCGACTAAATTTCTGCCGAGTACAATATCCGTAAGGAGAAATAGAACAAAGATGCAAAGCGTCCAACAATTAGAACAAGAAGTTCAGCGCCTAAAAATCGCGGTTGAGGAGCTTTCGGTCCTCAATGACCTGGCTATTGCTGCCAGCTCCATACTGGAGGTGAAGCAGATGCTGGACATCATCATTCAAAAATCGATTAAAGCGGTGAAAGCGGAGCAGGGTTCAATATCGCTGGTTACGGAGAGCGATGAAACCCCATTTCGCACCCTCGTCCGTCAGGTGGATCGAACTCACGAGCAAATACCCTATCGAGTGGGCGTACACATTACCGGCTGGGTTCTCAAAAACAAAAAGCCCTTGATGATCGAGAACCTGGCAGCTGACCAGCGTTTCAAAGCCTCGGAGCAGGAACAGAAAGAGATTCGTTCGGTGCTTTGTGTGCCCATCTGGAGCCAGGCAAAGCTTATCGGAATTCTGATGATGACGATGGTCAAAGGAATCCTGCACTCAATTGTTCAACAATTCTCCTCTGCCGAACATAGTTTATCCGAAATCAATTCTATAATAGCTCGCATCGTTCCCAAAGAAATTTTTATCACCATGATGTTTTTGATATTTGATCTAAACAAGAAAGTACTACGGTTTTCCAATGCCGGACATAATCCAATTGTGTACTATGCTAGCCAAATCCGATCCTGCCAATTGGTTGAATTGAAGGGTTGTGCCTTGAATCTACTGAAAAAATGTAGCTACGCTGTGAAAGAGATTCCCTTTCAGTCCAATGATCTATTTTTAATTTACACGGATGGGGTGACGGAAGCGACCAATGAAAGTCGGGAGTTGTTCGAAGAAACAAGGCTGATTCAAGCCGTCGAAGAAGCTGCGTCAGAATCGGCGGACACGGTTATTTCTCATGTAAAATCCAGATTATTTGCCTTTACTGGCAAGACGAAGCAAGCCGACGATGTGTTGATGATTGCGATAAAAATTACCTGATGAATAGGAATATTGGCTTTCAGGTAACTTTAGATTCTGAGATTAAGAGCCAGTTAAAAATTGCAGGTGCGACTGAAACAGTGAGTAACTTATTCATGATCAGATGGAGAAAATTTCAGATGATTGGTAAGATAGTTTCTCATTATAAAATCCTCGAAAAACTCGGCGAAGGCGGCATGGGCGTCGTCTACAAAGCCGAAGACGCCAAACTCAAACGCACCGTTGCCCTCAAATTTCTGCCAACAGAATTAACCAAAAATCCAAAGGCCAGAAAACGTTTTATTCAGGAGGCCCAGGCGGCTTCGGCCCTGGATCATCCAAACATTTGTGTTATTCATGAAATCGACGAGGCCGAGGACGGGCAGATGTTTATTTGCATGGCATATTACGAGGGAGAAACGCTCGAGCAAAAGATCGAAAATGGGCCGCTGGACACTGAAGAAATCATTAATATCGCGCTTCAAATAGCTCAGGGTCTGGGTAAAGCTCATGAAAACGGAATTGTCCATCGGGATATTAAACCTGGCAATATCATTATCACGAATGATGGTACGGCGAAAATTCTTGATTTTGGCCTGGCAAAATTAGCCGATCAAGTTAGAATTACCAAGACTGGGGCAACAATCGGCACGGTGGCCTACATGTCCCCGGAGCAGGCACGGGGTGAGGAAGTGGACCACCAGTCAGATATCTGGTCCTTAGGCGTGGTGTTATATGAAATGATCACCGGACAATTACCCTTCAGAGGCGAATACAACCAGGCAGTGATCTATTCGATTTTGAATGAAGAGCCAGAACCGATGGTGCCGAGGGATTCGGGACAGGCTGGTGTTCCCACAGAATTGGAAGATATTGTTAGTAAAGCGTTGACCAAGAATAAAGCGGATCGCTATCAGCAGGTAGAGGATATGCTTATTGATTTGCAATGTTTTAAAAGAGATACAAGCAAATCAACCGATAGCCGGAAATTTCGTCGATCAGTCAAACGGCTTTTATCCCCTTCAAAGAAACGAAAGTTGATTATTCCTATTGTAGTTTTGATAGGCATCCTGGTAATAATCCTCGCTATTTACTTATCACTGCCACAGAAAGTGACCGGACCTATCCAAAAAAGGATTCTTGTCAGCACATTTGAAAATCGAACAGGTGATCCTGTACATGACCCGATTGGACTGATGGCTACGGATTGGCTCAAGCAGGGATTAATCGAAACAGGGCTGGTTACCGTTGTATCCATCCCAGAAACAGATTTATCAGCAGAAGCTCGTAAGAATATCGATATGCTCATTTCGGGAGCATATTATCAAGCTGGTAAAGAAATTCAGTTTCATGCCCAGATTACTGATTTTCAAAATGGAGAAATTTTGCGCGTTATCGATCCGGTGAGCGGATCTGCAACGGATCCCGTCCTATCAATATCGGCACTACGTCAAAAAATACTGGGGGCATTGGCAAGTATCTTTGATCCTTGGCTTAAAATCCATGTTGATACTGGCAGTCGACCACCCACTTATGAGGCGTACCAGGAATACATTAAAGCATATGACTATGATTTTGATCATAGAAAGGCAAATGAACATTACTATAAAGCTGCGGCTCTTGATTCAACATTTACTCAGGCTCTGCTCAGTGCGGCATTTCGTCATATAGTGCTCAGAGAGTTTAGTAGGGCTGATTCGATCGTCAAAATTGTCCGTAACAGCCAGAAGCGATTGCCTGCTATAGATCGTTATTGGTTAGATTTCCTGGAAGCCAGTCTCTCGGGGAATTCGTCCGGTATTCTTCGTGCTTTTCGGCAAATGGCACAATTAAATTCTGATTTCCAAATCTATTGTGCAGGTTATGCGTTGGATTGTAATCGTCCTCAGGAGGCGCTTGACATCTTGTTAGCATTAGATCCTGAAGGTGAAATGGCTACAAGTTTGAGTTATTACTATTGGAGTCGAATCACGATGGCTTATCATCTGCTTGGTGACCATGAACAGGAGTTAAAGGAAGCGCGTCATGGAAAAAAACTTTTTGCAAATTCAGAAGATATGCTATACTTCGAGGCGCGTGCACTGGCAGCACTGGGAAGGATACAAGAGTTGAAAGAACGGTTGAATGAACGCCTTAATATGGGTGTTGTCGGAAGATTTACCCCATCTGATTTTATGCGTGGTATAACTAGGGCTTTATATAGACATGGTTATAAAAAAGCTGCAAAGGAAGTGATTGAAATAGCAATTCGTTGGTATAAGAATAATCCATCAAAAGTAAATGACTTTCAATATGCCATGACACTTTATCTGGCGGATCGTTTGGAAGAATCTAAAGAATTATTTGAAAAGTTAGTAGCACAAAAGCCTGATAACGCTTCATACCTGGGACAATTAGGACAGGTCTATGCTACGAAAGGAAATCGTGAAAAGGCGATGCAGATCAGCCAATTACTCGAAAAACTTGAACAACCCTATCGGTTTGGAGATTGCACTTGTTGGCGAGCTGGGATCGCTGCATTATTGGGTGAAAAAGAACGAGCCATGATCCTTCTGCGACAGGCGTTGGACCAGGGATTAGGCTATTGGCGGCTTCATCCATATCGTTCTTTGGAGCCGTTGTGGGATTATCCTCCTTTTCAGGAATTGATTAGGCCAAAGGGATAGTAAAGCAAATAATTGATTAAAAAGACCCTTTTACATTTTGCTTGTTTAACAGTATATAAGAGTTTTAAAATGGTTGGGAAAACTATTTCTCATTACAAAATCCTCGAAAAACTCGGCGAAGGCGGCATGGGCGTCGTTTACAAAGCCGAGGATATAAAACTCAAACGCACCGTTGCCCTCAAATTTCTGCCACCTGAATTAACCAGAAATTCAAAAGCCAGAAAACGTTTCATTCAAGAAGCCCAGGCAGCCTCGGCCCTGGATCATCCAAACATTTGTGTTATTCATGAAATCGACGAGGCGAAGCCTGCCCCTGCGGATGCAGGGGATGGGCAGATGTTTATTTGCATGGCATATTACGAGGGAGAAACGCTAGAGCAAAAGATCGAAAATGGGCCGCTGGAAACTGAAGAAATCATTAATATTGCGCTTCAAATAGCTCAGGGTCTGGCTAAAGCTCATGAAAACGGAATTGTTCACCGTGATATTAAACCTGGCAATATCATTATCACGAATGATGGTACGGCGAAAATTCTTGATTTTGGCCTGGCAAAATTAGCCGGTCAAGTTAGAATTACCAAGACCGGGGCAACAATCGGCACGGTGGCCTACATGTCGCCAGAAAAAGCACGTGGCGAGGAAGTTGACCACCAGTCCGATATCTGGTCTTATGGCGTGGTGTTATATGAAATGATCACGGGGCGATTGCCCTTCAAATGGGCTATTTATGAATAAATAGTGCGGTATTCTGCCTTCGCCTAAACTAAAATATAGCGAAAGTAAATTAACTAAAGCTTGAACTTCGAACCAATTATTTTAATGAAAAGCAATAATAATTTTATAAATCAGGTTTCCAAACAGTTATTTCAGAAATATTGTCAAAATCTGAATCGTTAGTTACTAAATGTTGTGTTTTATAATGCATCATTGTCGCCAGGATAATCGAATCGTTTACTAAAATCCCATAATCCCGTCTCCATTCAGTACTGTTCAGAATTGTAGGTAAAGAAATCGTGACAACCTGGATACCGATGTCAGTGATAATGTTTGGAATTTCCAGATAACGATTTAATGATTTAACAAGTTTTGGACTCTTTTTGAGTTTATTCATGGCACCCTGGGGTGATAACCCGGTTTTACCAATTGCTTCAAAAATCATTGCCCGATGAAGCACCTCGGCTAATACGAGTGTAGAAGTAATAGCCTGGATTTGTTCATTCTCAACTTTTAGCAAAAAATCGCTGCAATGATTTGATAATTCATTCTGGGGACCACAAAAATGATAAATAAAAATGTTGGCATCTACAAACACAGAAATATTGTCAGGGATATTTTTTAGGGATTCCATTCCAATAATTCCTCACTTTCAGCAACCTCTTTCAAATGGGCCGCATTTGCATTTATCATACCTTTTGTTTTCTGAACAAGACTTTTCGAGGAGATGACTTTTAACACAAGCTTTTGCTTTTCTTTGAAGTTAATCTTGGACAGGGGTTTTATAATCCCATCTTTATAAATCGCGGCAAAAGAATTTTCCATAGATTTACCTTTTTAAAAATATTTTATGATGATTGGATGTATTTGCTATTTACAATGATATTGATTTATTAATGAAGATAATAAACTTTGTACAGAAATGCAATAATCATTTTGAATTCTATTCAAATACATTGGTAATTAAACATTCGTTATAAAATTCGGAACTCAACCATTATATGGATAGCAAAAGACAATCAAGCTAAAGCTTCAACTCCGAACATATTGAATATGAATACCCTTGATTCTTAAATGGTAATTTTACCGCTATTGGAATTGAATTAGAGATATCATGGAGAAAGAAAAAATCAACTTAAACCTAATGAAATTAGTTATCTAAAACGACATACCAATAATAAAAAAAATTATTGGTATGTGTCTTGCCAATATCAGTTTTGAAATAAGTAATGCCAACGTGCTATTAAAAAAAGCCGGTGGAAACAAGAAGCGTTTACTTATCAAATTATTGGAGGGAATCATGAGAACAAAACTATTTATGCTAACGGGCTTAATGCTCATATTTTTGGTGGGACAGGCTGTCTCCCAGCAACCATCATCGGAATCCACAATCCCTGATAAAGTAGTCAACGAATACCGACCGGATTTTTGGATGACTTCAAAAATTGCCTTAGGTGGAAAATACCTGATTAAAGTGCAATTGCCCAGAAGTTATTTTAAATCAGACACGACTCAATATCCGGTGTTTTATCTAACCGATGCCGATTTGTTCTTTGGAACGGCATCTGATTGTGCATATTGGTTAGGTGTTACCAAAAGGGAAATCATATTAGTTGGTATATCTTATGGATCTCCTGAAGCTTGTTGGGAAAAAAGAATGATGGACTTTCGTGCTTATCCTTATCCTAATGAAGACAAGGAGGTAGGTGCTCCGCATTTTCTATCATTTTTCCGAGAAGAGCTCATTCCAAAAATTGAGTCTGAATTTCGGGTAGATAGTACTAACAGAACGCTTTTTGGCTGGTCAGGAGGTTTTGGATTTACCAGTTATACGATAAGTGAACAGCCAGAGCTTTTTCGTAATTATTTAATTGGAGGTGGCTCTCCCCGAAAAGATTGGATTGACAAATTATATCAAAAAAGAAAAGATTTGCCCATACGTCTGTACTACGGAAATGGAGACCTGGATATGTATGCTCAAAATTTTCAAGATTCTGTTCAGGTTCTCGAGGAAAAAGGTTTTGTTGGATTAGAACTTGCGTGGGAGGTTTTTAAGGGTAAACGACATGAATATATAACGGTTGCTGAAGTAATAACAAAGGGAATGGACTTCATTTATGGGAACAAATCTATTGTAACCGCAATGCTAAAAGCCTTCAATGAAAAAGGCATTGAAGCTGCTGTTGCAGAATATCATAGATTAAAAGCAACAGATCCAGATGGGTATAATTTTAGTCTCCAGGAATTGCGTTTTTTATCTGGCGGAATGGCCCATCAGAAAAGATGGGAAGAAGCCGCCGAAATCGATAAACTGATAATTCAGGAATATCCTGATTTCTGGCAAGCGTATTATTATCTTGGTTCACATTATATGTGGGAAGGGGAGAAAGAATTGGCCAGAAAATATTTATCAAAAGCATTAGAGCTAAATCCGGGGGATAAAAAAACAATTGAGCGACTTAAGAGGGTTCAGGAGGAGTGATTTTGTTTGTAATACCTGAATTGAGCGATTATTCTAAAAAGACTTCAACCACTAATTACACGAATTTGCACTAATTTTTTTATATAAAGACTAACATCTAATCGCCATCTTCTAACCGCTGCTTTTAGGTAATTGTTCACCTGTCATTCCGGTTCTGCCGCTTTCTGGCAGATACCGGAATCTCCATTAGCCAGCTAAATAAAATCAATTAGTGAAAATTCGTGGAATTCGTGGTTTTCATGGTTTTAATATTTTTAGAATAGACGCAATTATTGTTACTCAAAACAAACGAAAGGAGCAAAAAATGAATTTACAAAACTGTATCAAGTTCGCCAATGAAAATCCGGTGTGCTATTTAGCCACCACTGAAGGCGATCAACCGCGCGTAAGGGGGCTGCTCATGTGGTTTGCCAACGAAGACGGTTTTTACTTTGCGACCTTATCTCCCAAAGAAATGAGCCAGCAATTGAAGCAAAATCCGAAAGTCGAGGTCTGTTTTTATAACAATCCCAGTGAGCTTTCAGGAGCAAAACAGATGCGACTGACTGGTAAAGCCGAATTTGTTAACGATGAAGCCCTCAAGAAAAGGATTACCGAAGAACGAAAGTTTCTGGAGAGTCTCGTCGGAAAGCCATTAGGACCGCTGTGGGAAATCTTCCGCATCCATGCCGGCGAAGCCCATTTCTGGACCTTGCCCGACGCTTTGAAAGAACCCCAATTGGAACGAATTAAATTCTGAGATGATATGAACGGTGACATTAAACAGTACCAGCAACTTCTTACAATCAGTAAGGAATTACTAACCCAGGCCGATATCGACCCTGTTTTGACACTCTCAATGGATCGCCTCATCGAGATCTCTTGTGCTGAGCGTGGTCTCATTATTTTATTTGATGAATCAGGTGAATGCCTGTTCCAGACCGCCAGACAACTGGAGCAAAAGGAGCTTGAACAGCCTGAGTTTGAGATTAGCCGAACCATCATCGAACAAGTCAGGAGCCGCGAACAACCGCTTTATTTGCCCAATGCGATGGAAGAATCCTCGTTGAAGAAAAGTAAGAGCGTGGATGAATTGAAGCTGCTTTCTGTGATCTGTTTACCGCTGATTCATCAGAAAAAATTATTTGGGGTGATCTACCTGGATAATCGCACGGTGGAGGGGGCTTTTCAATCAGACACGTTCGCCTTTGTTCAATCCTTTGCTGATTTCATCTCCCTGGCGGCGCATCAAGCCCTGGAACGGA
>Ga0180437_10007990_pt1 | contig 13595 bp, 9 predicted proteins | sample SS_ome_4_FD_132410 | JGI IMG/M metagenome (GOLD analysis project Ga0180437, IMG submission 132410) | Hypersaline lake sediment archaeal communities from the Salton Sea, California, USA - SS_3_D_1 metaG | ecosystem: Environmental > Aquatic > Non-marine Saline and Alkaline > Hypersaline > Sediment...
CAACATCCCGCAAAACTCCGTGTCCCGTACCGAGCGCCCGAAGACCGGCACTCGAACGTCGTCTTCTAGATGCTCCCGAAGATCCGGTACGGGTCGGCCGCCCAAGTTATGCCAGCTTCGTTGCGTCTCCGCGGCGCGGCGGGCCTGGTCCACTGCCCTGCCCTCTTCCGGCCAGTCCAGCCCAACGTTGGGGGTGCCTTCCCGTCGCAGGATGTGGAGCAACTGCTGATAGTCGTCGAAGTGCCGCCTGAGCCAAAGTTCCGCGCGCTTCACGTGCCGGGCGGCACCCGCGCCGCCGCGCCATGCCACGACGGATAGGTCCTCAGCAGGAACATCCTGAAGGAAGTAGAGCATCGGCCGCTCCAGCTTCCTGGCGATCCGCCAGAGCTCATCTGCTTTGACCTTCCGTCTATCGCTCTCGATGTTGACGATGGCTTCCCTGTTGAGCCCGACAGCCTGAGCCAGTTCCTCCTGCGTGTAGCCCAGCGTATCGCGCGCCGCCCTTACTCGCCGCCCTATGTCCACCATCTCCTGCCCCGTGTGAGATTTTCTCACATGTATTCTACCACAGTTAGGAGTGACTTGGCACCCTCTGAGGAAGATTTCTTGCGGTACAGTCGCCCCACGGGCCTGACGCTACGTTCGAGGATGCCGCACTGGCGACCCTCAGAACCCCTGCGACACAGGAAACACTGCTGCATCCACCATACGGAATCCCGCCTCCCGCAGCAGCCGCTCCGCGGCGGGGACGTCCGCGACCTCGAGAATCAGGACCGCCTCTCTGTCGCTGATCGGGAATCCCGAGGCGTTCTCGATGTTCACCCCGGCTCGGCTGAGCACCACTGTCACCTCGTGCAGCGCGCCCGGCCGGTCGGGCACGCGCACCCCGAGCGCAGGGACCTTGCGCACCGTGCCGTGGCCCGCAAGCGCCTCGTAGGCCTGCTCGGGGCGATCCACCACCATCTTCACCACGCCCATGTCCCCCAGGCTGGCCACGTGCATCGCCCGGATGTTCACACTCGCTTCGGCCAGCGCTCCCGTGATCCGTTCCAGCCTCCCCGGCTTGTTCTCCGAGAAGATCGCCAGTTGCTCGATCATCGTGTCCCCCTAATCCTTCCGCTCATCCATCACCCGCACCGCCTTGCCCTCCTGGCGGGGAATCGTCCCCGGCTCCACCAGCTCCACGCGTGGACGCACCAGGATCTCCCGCCGCAGCGCGTCGGCTATGCTCTCCCGCAGTGACTGCAGTTGCTCCAGGTCGCCCAGAAAGGCCTCGGCGGTCAGCTCGACCCTGACGGTGAGGCGGTCGGCATATCCGTGCCGGTCTATCACGATCAGGTAGTTCGTCCCGACCTGCGGCATCGACATCAGCACCCGTTCGATCTGGAGAGGGAAGACGTTCACGCCCTTCACAATGAACATGTCGTCGGTTCGGCCCTGAATGCGGGACAGCCTCCGGTGGGTTCGTCCGCACGGGCAGGCATCGGTGACAAACGAGGTCACGTCTCGCGTGCGGTACCGGATGAGCGGCATCGCCTCTCGCGTGAGGGAGGTGAGCACGAGTTCCCCCGTCTCTCCGTCCGCCACCGGCTCCCCTGTCTCAGGGTCCAGCAGCTCGGCGAAGTAGGCGTCCTCCCACACGTGCAGCCCCTGCTGCTCGGGGCACTCGAAGGCCACCCCAGGTCCGCACATCTCGGAGAGCCCATAGCAGTTATAGAAGCTGATGTCCCAGCCCTCTTGCAGGCGAGCGCGCATCCCCTCGCTGTACGGTTCGGCTCCTCCCACCGCGAACCGCAGCGGCAGAGCCCGCGGGTCCACCCCCATCTCCTCGAAAGTGCCGAGCAGCGCCATCGCGTAGCTGGGGATGATGTGGATGGCGGCCGTTCCAAAGATCCGCATGAACTCAATCTGGCGGCGGCTGTTGCCCGCACCAATCGGGATGACGAAAGCACCCAGCTTCTCTGCCCCATAATGCAGGCCCAGACCCCCGGTGAACAGACCGTAGCTCATCATGTTCTGGAAGACATCGCCCGTTCGCAGGCCCGCCATGTGCAGGCACCGAGCGACCAGATCGGCCCACCGCTCGACATCGCCCGAAGTGTGGAGCACCGCGATCGCCATGCCTGTCGTCCCCGACGAATGGTGCAGACGCACCACCCGGTCCTTGGGCACGGCCAGCAGTCCATACGGGTAGCTGTCTCGGAGGTGCTGCTTCTCGGTGAGGGGGAATCGGCGCAGGTCCTCGCGCGTCTGGATGGCATCGGGCCCGAGCCCGAGTTCTTCGAGGCGCTTGCCATAGAAGGGCGACTGGGCGGCCTGGGCCACCGTCCAACGGAGACGTTCGAGCTGGAGCTCCGCCAGCTCCGCCCGGCCGATCTTCTCCTTCGGATCGTACAGCTCTCCCGATGCCAAGACGGATTCCCTCCGCGCCCGACTCGAAGGCTGTCAGCGCACGGGCTTCACCTTCCGCGCCGCCTCCTGCGCGCTCTCGATCTCGGACCTGTATGCCGCGAGGAGTCGCTCCGCGAAGTCCCGCGGCGATACCCCCAGATCCTCCAGTCCGACGGCCGCCACGGGTGCCCCCTCGCCTCGCACGTTGAACCCGGCGTGGATCAGCCCCGAGACCGGCGAACCGGTCGCCACGGACACGGACAACTTCCGCTCTCGCAGGAAGAGATCGTCTCCCTGCCGCCGAATGAGTGTCTCCCCCAGCTCGCCGTTGAGGATTTCGCCGGCCTGCGCCATCAGCAGGCGCTGGCGCACGGTGATATGGTCGAGGTCGAGACCTGGATGCTCGACGATCACGTGCACCATGCGGGGGCTGGCGATGCGCGCCCCTGCCTCCAGGTCCACACGGTCCACCATGTGCTCCCTGGCCACTTCGCAGGGCCCGAGAAAGGCGACCGCGGCGTCGCCGGGAAGCCCGGCCCGCTCCTCGATCCACCCGGAGCGAAGCTGCTCCCCGGTGTAGCGGATCTCCTCGTCGAGCCGCACAGTCTTCACCGGCGATCCCCTGACGGCACCAGCCGAAGAATGCGGTGTCCGAGCGAATCCGAAACATAGACGCTGCCCCTGGGATCGACTGCCACGGAGCTGGGTGAGGCCAGGTCGAGCTTGCGCGACGGCGTCCGAGGGAAGCAGCAGACGACTTCGCCCTCCGGGCTGAACTTCTGCACCCGGTCGTTGCCCGCGTCGGCCACCCAGAGCCCCCCATCCAAGTCGAGCGCCAACCCCCGCGGCTCCGAAAGCTCCCCGGGCCCCGGCCCGGGTAGGCCAATGAGCGCGTCGAAGCGTCCGTCCGGCGTGAGCCGCAGGATTCGGTGGTGCATCGTATCCGAGACGTAGAGGCGACCCACACCGTCCACCGCGACTCCTTGCGGCCGGCCGAGCGACAGATCGGAGGTGGGCCCGTGGAAGTCGATCTGCCACTGACCGGTGGCGCTGTAGCAGCTCACGCGGTTGTTGTCGGTGTCGGCTATGTAGACGTGGTGATAGGAGTCGATGCAGATATCGGTCGGGGAAGCGAACCGCGGCTGCCCCGATTCGGGCCCGCCCACCGCGAACAGCCACTGCCCGTGCGGCCCGAACTTCTGGAGCCGGTTCGCCCCCTGCTCCACTACGTAGATGTGACCCGCGTGGTCCACGGCCACGCCCTGCGGGTACAGAAGGAGGCCCTCTCCCCCAAGGCCGTACACCTCGCCGACGGGTGTGATCTTCTGGACGCGATGGTTGCAGGAATCGGCGACGTAGACGTTGCTGCTGCGGTCGACGGAGATGCCGCCCGGCTTGCTGAACTGGCCGAGGGCGCCGCCGAAGGAGCCGATCGTCTCCGCCACGCGAAAGGCGACGCGCTCCACCGGCGCGGCCGTCGTGGGTTCCTCTTCCGTCACCACGGCCGGCCGCCGCACCCGCCCCCCTATCTCGAGATATCGGAACCGACTGTCGCTCACATCGGCATGCTTCGCCGGAGCGTGCCGGTTTCCCGCTTTCGGTCGGGAGTGCGCGCGACAGGCCCCAAGCTTCGCCGCGGTCGTGCGCTCACGGGTGACGGCCTCGGGGCTGCGCGCGAGAGGACCTAAGAGGTGGCGGACGGGGGCGCGCGCCGGCCCCACACCGCCGGCGCCAGCCATGTGGTGTGCCCGTCGAGAGTGTCCGCCTCCTGGAGCGCGACGTCGGCCAGGCCGTGGCGGGAGGCCGGACGAGCACGACCCTTCGCCCAATGTCGGACCATGGCGATCTCCTCTCGCATCGTCACCGAGAGCGGAACCGTCTGCTCCAGGGCGCCGAGTATGTCGTCCGTGGTAACCTCTCGCTCCTGCTCGAACGCGGTATAGAGGCCCGAGACCACCGCCTGCTCTATCTCGGCCCCGGAGAGACCGTCGGACCGGGCCGCGAGACGGTCGAGGTCGAAATCCTCCGGGTTCCGCCTGCGCCTCGCCAAGTGGATGGCGAAGATCTCCCGCCGCTCGAACTCGGCCGGCAGGTCCACGAAGAAGATCTCGTCGAACCGCCCCTTGCGCAGGAGCTCGGGCGGGAGCTGGCTGATGTCGTTTGCGGTCGCCACCACGAAGACCGGCTGCGTCTTCTCCTGCATCCACGTGTTCAGCGTCGCAAACACGCGGGCCGTCACACCCGCGTCGGCGATGCTCGATGATTGCACGCCGGCGAGCCCTTTCTCTATCTCGTCGAGCCACAGCACGCAGGGCGAGATAGTCTCCGCCATCTGGATCGCTCGGCGCATGTTCTGCTCCGACGACCCCACCAGTCCCGCGAAGATCCGTCCCACATCCAGCCGCAGCAGCGGCAGCCGCCAGAGGTGCGCCACCGCCTTGGCCGTCAGGCTCTTCCCGCATCCCTGCACCCCGAGCAGGAGCATGCCCCTGGGTGAGGGAAGGCCGAACTTCTGCGCCTTCTCCGTGAAGGCAAGTGACCTGTTGCTCAGCCAGGCTTTCAATATGTCGAGGCCCCCGATGTCCCGCACCTGCTCGCCGGATTCGAAGTACTCCAACACGCCCGACTTGCGGATGAGCTGCTGCTTCTCGGCGACAATGAGATCCACGTCGAAGCGGCCCTTCTCTACGATGCACTTGGCGAACACGTTCTCGGCCTCTGTCAGGGTAAGGCCGAGCGCGGCCTTGAGGATCTGCTCCCTGCGTTCCGCGCTGAGATTCGCCTCCACACCCTCCTGGCCGCGCACCGACTCGAGCGCCCGGGTCAGCAGGCCGTCGAGCTCCCGCAGGCCCGGCAGCTCATAGTCGATGACGGTGACGTCCTTCTGCATCTCCTCCGGAAGGTGGAGCACCGGCGACAGCAGGATGACTGTCGCGTAGGCCGTGTGGAGCGTGTCGGCCAGGTCGCGCAGCTTGCGGATGACCGCGCTGGCGTGCGGGTAGTTGTGGTTCAGGAAGACGTGGAAGTCCTTGAGCACGTACACGGCAGGCTCGTGGCTGCTGCGGATGATATCGAGCACGTGGAGCGGATCGCGCGTTCGCGCGTCTGGGGGGGCCGCACCGATGTGCTTCGTGCCGTCCTGCATCCCCATCGTCTCCGACCAGGTGTAGAAGTTCTTGTCCTGGCCGACGACGACCTCCCGCAGCGCCTGAAGCACCCGCCGCTCCTCCCACGAGACGACGTACAGCAGCGAGTACCGGGCGCGGATCAGGACATCTATATCGCGCATCTGGCGGTCCATCGACTCCATCATACTCACTGTCGGCGCGGCTGGCAAGCACGGCCCTCGCCACGCCTTCGTGCCGCGGCCCGCCTTGCCGCCCCGCGTGCTCCCTGCTATACTCCGAGTCTGGCATGCTGAGACTTCTCAGCTATAACGTCCTGGAAGGGGCGCTGCCCGATCGGCTGCCGAAGGTGCTGGAGGTCATCTCCAGCGCCGACGCCGATGTAGTGGCGGTCCAGGAGGCGCGCTACTGGCGCCGCAATCGCCGGGATATCTTCCGCCTCGTCTCCCGCCGACTGGGCATGAGGGGAGTGCTCGCCAAGGCGAACTCCGGGTTCGACCTCGCGGTCTTCTCCCGCCTGCCGATCCTGAGCCACGAGAACCACGGCCTCGACACGATGTTCCTGCACACCACGCTGTCGGTAGACCTGCGCGCGCCCAGGGGCGAGACATTCACGCTCTTCGTCACCCACCTTCGCCCCGAATACGCCGCGCGGCGCCGCGAGCTGAGGCTGCTGCTGCGTTGGATGCGTCCCTACCGAGGCGGCTACTGCGCGATGTGCGGGGACCTCAACAGCCTGACGGCGGGCGATCCGGTGGCGAAGCGGTTGATCTGGCCCGGGTCGGCATTGGAAGAGGGACCTCGCGGCCTCATAGCCGCCATCGAGCGCGCCCGCTTCGTGGATTGCTTCCGCGAGCGCAGCCCCCGCGCGCCGGGCTTCACGCTGGGCGCGCGGCGGCGGGTGGCGCGGGTGGACTACATCTGGGCCTCCCAGCCGCTCGCCGAGAGGCTGGTCGCCTGCCGCGTGTTGCGCCATCCGCTGCTTATGGCCGCTTCCGATCACAGCCCCATCTGGGCCACATTCGACATCTAGCGAAAACACAGGAGAGGTGCAGTGTCCATTGCTTCGGGCCCCACGGGCGGACCCGTCTTAATAGTCGGTTCGGTGGCCTACGACTCAGTGCGCACCCCGTTCGGCGAGGTCACTGAGGTGCTGGGTGGCGCCGCCAGCTACGCCTCGGTTTCGGCGAGCTTCTTCTCGCCGGTGCGGATGGTGGGAGTCGTGGGCGAGGACTTCACCTACGAGCACGTCGCTACGCTCGCCCACAGAGACATAGACCTTGCAGGCCTCCAGCGCTCCTCCGGCAAGACATTTCGCTGGTCGGGCTACTACGAGTACGACCTCAACCAGGCGCATACCATCGCGACCGAGCTCAACGTCTTCCAGGACTTCCGGCCCGACCTGCCGGCGAACTACCGCGACACGCCCTATGTCTTCCTCGCCAACATCGAGCCCGGGCTTCAGCTTTCCGTGCTCGACCAGATGCGCCGCCCGAAGCTGGTGGTGTGCGACACGATGAACTTCTGGATCGAAAGCGCCCGCGAGAAGCTGTTGGAGGTGCTCGCCCGCTGCGACATCGCGCTCATGAACGACGCCGAGGCACGGGAGATCACCGGCGAGCCGAACCTCATCACGGCCGCGCGCCGGGTCCTCGACCTGGGCCCCGGTATCGCCATCATAAAGAAAGGAGAGCACGGGGCCCTGATGATGTCGCGGGAGTCCTGCTTCACGGCTCCCAGCTATCCGCTGGAGGAGATCCGCGACCCGACCGGCGCGGGCGACACGTTTGCGGGCGGCCTTATCGGCTACCTGGCGCGGTGCGGCGAGACCGATGACGAGACGCTTCGCCGGGCCGTCATTGCCGGCTCGGTAATGGCCTCCTTCACCGTGGAGGACTTCTCGCTGGACCGCCTGCTCCGCCTCTCGCCGGAGGAGGTGGCGGAGCGCTACCACGAGATCGTGGCGATGACCCGGTTTGGGGCCTTCTGAGCCGAAGCCGAAACCTTTCGGCGCGTCCCTGCGTCTGGATATGTGTAGGCATCTGCAGAGGGAGGTGTGCCGATGCGTTGGCGCATGTTGGGTGGCGTCGTCTTTGCGTTCGCGTGTTCTTACTCGATGCTCTGCGGCTTCGGTCATGCGTGGGGGTGGCTCGGCGGAGCTCTTGACCAGCTCGCCGAGCAGATCGACGTGGAGTGCCAGCCGCGCTTCGAAGTGAGGCGGGGAACCCTCACCCTTCCCGCCGACGGAGAGAAGCGCCTCCGGATCGAGAGCCTCGCCGGCCTCGTGAACGTCGTCCCCGGCGGGCCGGAGACGGTCGTCGAGTATGTGATCTACGCCCGCGGCGAGGACAAGGCCGATGCCCGCCGCCGCGCCGAGCCCGTGGAAGTGCGCTGCGCCCGCGGGCCCGAGTCGGGCGACAAGATCTGGGTGGCGGTCGAGAAGGGCGAGCGCTACCCGCCCAATGTGAGCGTGGAGCTGGTGGTGAAGACGCCCCCGGAGCGGGCGCTGTCCATCGAAGTCACGTCGGCAGATATCCACGTGACCGGCATCCATGGCGGGGTCGAAGCCGGGGCAACATCCGGCGACGTCCGAGTCGCCGGCAGCGGCGGCGGTCCGGTTGTCGCCTCCGTCACCTCCGGAGACATTTGCGTGGAGGATGCGGACGGCCGGGTGGAAGCGCGCGCCACCAGCGGCAATGTATCGCTGGCGGCCCTGCGCGGCCCGGCGACGGCCGCGAGGGTTACCAGCGGCGACCTCCGAGTGACCAGAATTCAGAGCGAGGAAGTCAGCCTGCAGACGAGCAGCGGAGATACCAAGCTGAGCGAAGTGGAGGCCGACCGGATCAGCGCCAAGAGCACCAGCGGCGGCATCACCTTGAAGGACCTGCGCGCGCGCCGGGTCGCCGCCGGGAGCACCAGCGGCGGTATCTGGATCGCGTTCACTCGGCCCTTCTCGGCAAGCCTTGAGGCAGAGGCCACCAGCGGCAACGTTTGCCTCACCATGCCCGCCTCTTCCGACTGCGCGGTGCACGCGACCACCGTGTCGGGGAGCATCTCTGGCAATGCGTGGTCGGAGATCGGCCGGCGCGAGGCCGGCGCCCGCCTCGGCGCGGGCACGGGCTCGGTGAGACTGTCCACCACGAGCGGTGATATCCGCCTCGACGCTGCAAGCTAGGGCGCGACCTTACGGCAGCTCCTTCAACTCGGAGAGCGCCTCCGCGAGGTCGCGCGAGCGGGCGGCCGGCAGATAGGAGATGAAGAACACAGCCTCTCGCGTCTGCTTCGCCTCGTGGCGGCCCTCACCGCCGCCGGACAAGTTGTAGCCGTCCCTTCCCAGCACGCGTGCTCCGACCCCGGCATCTCCGCCCGCGGAGCCCAGCACGACCGCCTGGCCGGCCTTCGGATTCTCGGCGATCACCCACTTGTCGGCAGCCACGCCGCCGTTGTATCTGCAGCGGAGGCGGGAGGTACGCGGGTCGGCGTCGCCGCGCACGACCGCATCGAGATGGCTGCCAGCCAGCATCGGCCACAGGCTGAAGCCGGCCTCCAGCCAGCTCGCCGCGCCGCCGCGGTGGGTCGTCCTGATGGCGACCGCGAAAATCCCGCTGCCCGGCGCCAGCAAGTAGTCGAGCGCGAGCCTGTCCTCCCGTCTCGTCTCATGCTTCGGCGAGCACGACACGCGCACGCCGCGCCAGACGATCCCCTGCCGGCCGCGCCGCTCGATCTCGCGCGCTGTGAAGCGCTCCTCGGACAACTGCTGTGAGTTCATCCCCCCGAAGCTCGGCTCGATGCCGCCCATCCATGGGTTCGACCAGGAGAGCGGCTTGGCGTTGGGATAGCTCGAGCGCAGAAGCTCCTCCCCGTCTCGCTGCAGCGACACGGCCGAGCCCTTGAACTCCGGCGCGATGGTGAGCGCGAGCGCGCCGTTGTCGATGCGCAGCAGCTCGCCCTCCTCGCCGGTCTGCTCGACGGCGACCTCGCGCCTCGGATCGCCGAGCACGATCACCGGCTGGCGCTCGCGGTACACGGCTCGATCGAGACGGGCCGTGCAGTCCACGAAGTACCCGCCCTCGGGCACGGAGGCGGCCCGGCTGAGCTGCACCTTGGTGGCGCGCTTGCGGCCGCGGCCGGCGCGCTTGAACTCGGCCCGCTGCGGGCGGGCCCGCAGGCCCTCGGGCGTCTTCACTGAGAGCGTGCCCGAGAGTTCAAGCCGTCCGAAACACTCCGCGGCCAGCCGCACCTCCGCGCTCCGGCCGTGGATGATCGGGGGCCGTGGGCGAAGCCCGAACTCGAAGGGCTGCCGCGGCGGCGCGGGGCGCTCCACGAGGTCGGTCCGCGGGCCGTAAAGGAGCTGCCACCAGCGGCGCACGGTGAAGTGATCTCCCGCGCCGACGAAAACGTAGAGCGGATCGGCGTCCACCGACTGCCCCGGCATGGCCACCGGGAGCCTCTGCGTGACACCGCTGCCCCAGTCAGAGGCCTCCACGCGCCGAGCAGCGCCCCAGAGCAACCCCACCACCGTGCCCTCGGCATCCTCAGCGGCCACCCAGCCCTCGGCCCACTCGGCCCCGTCATCGGTGGGTCGGTGCTCGCCGAGGCCGCGGCCGGCGCCATCCCGGGTGCCGCGCACGACGCCGCCGTCGGCAGGAACGGCGATCTGCCCGCGCTGTCCGCGCACCCGTGCGCCCCTGCGGATCTCGCAGTCGAGACGCCTCCCGGACCCGTTCATCACGCTCGACCGCATTTCGATGAGCGGCAGGTTCGACAGCGCGATCCTCTGCTCCAGCACCACACCCGGCCGGTAGGCCGAAGGGGTGGTCAATATCGCCACCGCGCGGCCGGGCTCGTGCTCGACGCGGGCTTCGCAGCGGGTCTCGAAGAACTCGTCCCAGCTAAACGGCGGACCGAGCTGCGGAACCCAAAGCCCGACGATCTGATGACGCTGCCGGAGCTTGTCCTGGACTCCCGTCCAGCCCCCGCGCCGCCAGATGAACGCTCGCAGCGCGCTCGATTCCAGCACGACGCGGTCCTTCTCCACATGGGCGACCACCTCGCCCGTGCCCGCTACGTAGGCGTACAGGTCGGACTGCTTCGGCCGCATCGTTCGCTGCCCGGCCCTCGCCTCGGCATGAACCTTCAGCACGACGGCTCCGCTCTTCTTCGCGGTGAGCGCGATCGGCACCTCGGCCGCGCCCTTCGCGGGCAAGCGCAGCGAGGCGCTGGAGCGATCGATCTCGATGCCTGGGCTCGGCGTGATCTGCACCTTCACCCCAGCCGGCCTGTCCAGCTCGTTGCGGCACTGGATCACGACCGGCTCCGGACGGTTCGGCCGGAGTCCCTGCCCGCCGCCGTCGAGGGAGAAACGCACCGGCTGCTTCACATGGAAGCCGCCCTCGAGCGTGATGGGCTCGCCATTGACCAGCAGGTCGGTCCGGATGATCGCGGCCCGAGGATCCCTCTCCTTCTCCTTGATCTCGGGATCGATCTCGAACTCGGCCTCCACCTCGGCCGTGCCGCGCACCTGGAGAATCTCCTTGTGGTCGAGCGACACGCCCTCGTCCGCGCTCGCCACCAGCACCACGTCGAGCGGATCGCGGCGGTGATTGACGATTCGCCACTGGATCCGCTGTGGCACTCCCGCGATGAGCTTCTCGTCATGGAGAAAGCAGCCGGCGGTGAACTCGTCGGTCTCGACCTCGACCAGGCCCCAGGAGTTGCGGTCATAGACCATGCGCAGCCGCTCGCCGTTCTCCTCCCACAGGTACTCATACACTCGCACCTTGCCGCGCTTGTGCTCGTCGGGCGCCAGCGAGAAGTCGCGCTTCAGGGTGAGATACCAATCGTGCTTTCGGAAGAACCTCCGGCCGACCGCGCTGCGCCGTGCGGCCGGGGTGAAGTTCTGCATGTAGACGCCCCACTCGCTCGACTCCGGCGACCACATGAACCCCGACTTCTTGTACAGCGGCACTGCCTTCAAGTTGCCCGGCCAGGTATGCAGATCGACCCGATCGATGCCCCGCTCGTAGGCCCGCTCCACCGCGCGCAGCAGCACCGCCTTCCCGAAGCCCCGGCCGTGATACTCCGGATCCGCCGTGAGCAAACCAACATAGCAGCCGGTCGTGTCCGTCGGCTTCGCCTGGAGGGTGCACAGGGAGACGATCTTGCCGTCGGCCTCCGCCACGAAGCAGCCGAGCTGCTGGCGCTCCCGCACTTGGCGCTCCGCCTCCTCGGCCGTGACGGGGTCGCTGCCGCCGCTCGGCCACCCTTCGAAGGTGACGTTGTGGAAGCTGGCAAGCCGCTGGGCATCACCGTCACGCCATTGTTTCGTCAGGTCTCGCGTTGGAATAGCCATATCTGTCTTTCCCCGAAGCCCGTTGGGGGCGGTGTGAATCGGGAACGTGAACGAGAGGACCGCAGGCACTCACCGTGCCCACGGCTCCGGGAGCTACTGCACGGAATGCAGAGGGGTGGTTCAGCGACAACGTGCCCCGGAGGGTGCGTTTCGCCTCAGCCTGGTTTCCTTGTTCACGGTCGTTAGCTCCGGGCCACAATTGCGCGGAGCGTGAATGATAGCCGAGAAGCGCTCCGCCGTCAAGCGTCGTCGTCTCTTTGCACAGGGCCGCGCTCCACCTGGGGAGCTGTGGCCCCCCGCCTGACGCCCATTGCCCGCGTTTCGGGGCACGTGCTACACTTCTGTCGTGACCAGGACCTCCCAGAACGCGGCGAATCCGAGGCGGCCCCGCGCTCTGCTCATCGCGGCGGCCGCCGACACCGCGGCGGCCGCCGCGCTCGCGCGGCTCCGGCAGCGTGATCCCGCTTTCCACGTGACCGCGGTTGTGGGCCCGGGCGCATCCGTCTCGGCGGACAGCGTCATTTCGGTCCCGACGAGCGGGCCATACGGATTTCCGCTCCGTCCCGCTCTCCTGCGAGAGGCGCGGCGCGGCTACGACCTCGCATGGACCGTGGTGGGTGACTTGGACAGTGCGGCGTACCGGCGCGCGGCGGTGCTCCTGTCGCTCGCCCGCGCCCGAGAGAAGGCGGCGGTGAACGCGGACGGCGAGGTCGTGCCGCTCGGGGATTGGCTTGCACGGGCGAACATCTCGGTGGGGCCCTTGGCGCTTGCGCGCGCTGGACTGCGGCGTCTCACGGCCCCGTATCGGCGGGCGCGCGCCGGGCGGCTGGTGCGCGGGGACAGGCCGCCGTGGGGCTTCAAACGCGTGAATATCGGCGTCAGCGACCGGTGCAACCAGCGCTGCATCATGTGTTCCGAGCACTCCCCGTACTGCGCGGACGGCGGCCGCCGTATGGCCGCGGACGATGTGCTCGACGAGCGCGACTTCGGCATCATGCCCGCCGATATGTACCGCGACCTCCTCCGGGACCTGGTCGCCATGCGAACCCGCGAGGTCGAGCTCTGCGGCCTGGGGGAGCCGCTCCTCCACCCGCGGCTCTTCGAGATGCTGCGCCTGGCGAAGGAGCGCGGCCTCTGGGTCCGGCTCGTCACGAACGCGAGCCTCCTCGACGAAGAGAAGTGCCGCGACCTGGTCGCGCTGGGCCTCGACGAGCTTCACATCAGCATCAACGCCGGCACGCCCGAGACCTACGCACAAGTGCACGGGGTGAGGCCGGCCGCCTTCTCCCGCGTCCTCTCTGCGATCCGGATGATCGCTCGCGCGCGACACGAGAGCGGTGTGCAGACTCCCCTGGTGGAGGCCTCCTTCGTCGTCCAGGCAGACAACTACCGCGAGCCTCTGCTGTGGGCGCAGGCGGTTGCCGAGGCCGGTGCAGACACTATCACCTTCAGCGCGCTCGGCGCAGCCCCGCCGCAGGCCCCCGTGCGTCTGACCGATGAGCAGATGGAGGAGGCGAGGAACAACGTCGCCGCCGCCGTGGACTGGGCCGCATCACAAGGCATCGAGGTGAGGGGGACATTCGGCGCACTGGCCGAGGCGGGGACCTCATTCAGCGCCGACCTCTATGCGCACATGCCCTGCTACATCGGGTACATCTTCGCGCTGGTGACCGCCGACGGGCGCATCCACCCCTGCTGCGCCTGCGAGCGCGTCGTGGGCAACCTCG